>Ga0335081_10002917_pt1 | contig 26895 bp, 32 predicted proteins | sample Lox_Sample_35_FD_206713 | JGI IMG/M metagenome (GOLD analysis project Ga0335081, IMG submission 206713) | Soil microbial communities from Loxahatchee National Wildlife Refuge, Florida, United States - Lox_Sample_3.5 | ecosystem: Environmental > Terrestrial > Soil > Wetlands | place: USA...
CCTCGGCGAGCGCCTCCTCGACCTCGAAGTCGTAGGCCGGCATCTCGGGCCGCGACTCGAGGCAGACCTCGTGCACCTCGGCGGCGCCGAGCCGGAGCGCGCTGCGCGCCGCGTCGATCGCGACGTTTCCGCCGCCGATCACGACGACGCGCTTCCCGGAGAGGTCGGGTGCGTCGGCGAGCTTGATCCGGCGCAGGAAGTCGAGCGCCGGCCAGACGTTCTCCTGCTCCTCGCCCGGCACGCTCAGCCGGGCGGCGACGGGCGTGCCGGTCGCGAGCAGCACCGCGTCGAAGCCCTCGTCGCGCAGCGCCGCCGGATCGTCGACGTGCGCGTTCGTCGCGATCTCGACGCCGATCTCGGTGACGTTCGCGACGTCGCGCTCGACCACCTCGGCGGGAAGCCGGTAGCTGGGAATCGACAGGCGCATCGCGCCGCCGGGCTCGGGCGCCGCCTCGAAGATCTTCACGTCGTGGCCGCGCAGGCGCAGCTGCCAGGCCGCGGTCAGCCCGGCCGGCCCGGAGCCGACGACGGCCACCCGCTTGCCGCTCGTAGCGCCGGGCTCGACGCCGGGGCCGCCCTCGTGCCGGTCGGCGACGAAGCGCTTCAGCCGCCGGATCGGCAGCGGCCCTTCGAGCTCGCCGCGGGTGCACTCCTCCTCGCACGGCGCGTAGCAGGCCCGTCCGAGGCTGCCGACGAGCGGCGTCGTCTCGAGCACGAGCGAGTACGCCTTCTCGTATTCGCCGCTGCGGACGAGGGAGACGTAGCCGTGGGCCTTGATGCCGGCGGGACAGGAGAACGTGCAGGGCGACGTGCCGGCGCGCTCGATCAGCGCCTTCTGCGGCACGGCCTGCGGAAACGGGATGTACGCGGCGCGCCGTGCGACGAGGTCGCCGTTGAACTGGTCGGGCACGGAGACCGTGCAGGCGACCTCGCAGAGCCGGCAGCCCGTGCAGGCGCTCACGTCCACGAACCGCGGCTTCTGCTTGACGCGGACGGTGAACCGGCCGTCGTCGCCGCGCGCGATCCCCGCCACCTCGGCGTCGGTGAGGACGGTGAGGTTCGGGTGGTGCGAGGTCTCGCCCATCTTCGGGGTCGAGATGCAGCTCGCGCAGTCGAGCGTCGGGAAGACCTTGCTGAGGAGGATCATCTTCCCGCCGATCGACGGCTCCTTCTCGACGACGAGGACGCGGTAGCCCATGGCGCCGAGCTTCAGCGCCGACTCCATGCCGCCGATGCCGCTGCCGACGACGAGCGCGTCGAAGTCCGGGCGGTTCCCGTTGGCGTCGCTCATGCCGCCGGCCCCAGCTCGCCGAGCGCCTCGGCGAACTCGCGGATGTGCTTCGTGAACGGCGCGGCGCAGACGGAGCAGATCGCCGCCATCTTCACCCGCTGCGGCTCGTGGCCGTGCTCCTGCAGCAGCGCCTGCGCGGCCGCCACGATCTTCGACGACCGCTCCGAGCAGTCCTGAAGATAGGCGCACTCCTCGCCGTCGGCGGCGATGAAGACGCCGTCGAAGCCGTGCTCGAGCGCGTGGAGGATCCACGCCGGCCTGATCCCGCTCGTGCACGGCAGCGCGATCGTCAGCACGCTCGGCGGGTAGTGCATGTGCGAGCTGCCGGCGAGGTCGATGCCGGGATCGGAGATGTTGTTCGTCGAGAAGACGAGGATCCTCGGGACGAACTCCGCTTCCGATCCCGGCGCAGCGGACGGACGTGCGGGGGCCGTCGCGGACGTCGCCGCCTACTTCCCGCGCCGCACGAAGACGCGGTCGTAGCCGTCGGCGACCTCGACGCCCAGGAACTCGTGCCCGACCTTGCCGGACCACGCCTGGACGTCGTTCTTCGTCTGCGAGTCGCTCGACCACAGCTCGAGCACCTCGCCGACGGCGACGCCGGCCATCGCCTTCTTCGCCTCGAGCAGCGGGCCCGGGCAGGCGACGCCGCGCGCGTCGACGACCTTCGCCGCAGCGACGTCGGTCAGTGTCTCGGTCATCTCTCCTCCTCAGTAGACGAGGCTGCTGGTCGCGGACGTGACCTCGGCCACGAAGCGCCCGGCGGCCACGATCTCGGCGCCGTCGACGAGGTCGTCCTCGCTCAGGTGCCGCTTCTTGATGCAGGGCGAGCAGACGAGCAGCTGTCCGCCCAGCTCCTGGATCGTCTCGAGCAGCTCGCCGAGCGGCGCGAACTCGTCCGCGTGGATCTGCTCGGCGACGCCCTTCTTGACGAGCTCGCACCCCTCGCCCTGGAACCCCATCACGACCTCGACGTCGGACGCGACGGCGGCGCCGGCCATCGCGAACGGGATCGTCGCGAGCTCCGGATCCTCCGGGCCGTGCGTGACCATGACGACGAGCTTCTCGTGCTCGGCCATCGTTAGACCTCCCCGCTCTTGCGCAGGAAGAAGACGAACGCGCCGTCCTCCTCGTAGTGCTCGAGCAACTCGTTTCCGGTGGTTGACGCCCACGCCGGGATGTCGGCGATCGAACCGCGATCGGTTGCGATCAGCTTCAGCACCTCGCCCGGCGCGAGCTCCTTCATCGCCTTCGCCGTCTTCACGACCGGCATCGGGCAGAGAAGCCCCCGCGCGTCGAGCTCGGCGGCCGTCTCGATCTGTGTCTGGCTCATGCGCTTCTCCTCACACGAAGAGGGTCACGTGCGCCTGCCGGGCAGCGGCGAGGAAGGCGGCGGCCCCGGCGAACTCGACGCCGTCGAGGAAGTCGCTCGCCTCGTAGCCGAAGACGTCCATCGTCATCTGGCAGGCGATCAGCCGCACGTCGAGATCCCGGGCCGACTCGAGCAGCTCGCGAATCTCGGCGACGTGCTTACCGCGGAACTTCGACTTCATCATCGCGGTCGCCATCGGCCCCATTCCCGGCAGGCCGAGCACGGCGTTCGGCATCGGCACCGGCATCGGCATCGCCGGATTGCCGAGCGGCGAGACCTTGAGCAGGCGCTCGAAGTCCTTGTGGATGATGTTCAGCCCGTAGAAGGTGAAGAAGACGGACGCGTCCATCCCGGACGCGGCAGCCGTCGTCGCGAGGATGAGGGGCGGATAGGCCCAGTCGAGCGTGCCCTTCGAGGCGATGATCGCCGCGCTCCTGGTCGCCGGCTCCCGCTCCAGCTCCGCCCGGACGATGCGGCGGACGTCCTCCTCGCTCAGCCCCGGGGCCGTCGGAACCTGCTGCTGGTCGAGCATGCGGAACCTCCTGTATCCACCGCATCCTGCGCCCGGCTGCGGTGCGCGGCATCCGAAACAACTACGCGCTTGTAACAGTGAATCGCGCAGATTCAAGCCCGCGAATACGTACTTTGTGCGGTGCGGATCGGGGTGATGCCGGACGCGCAGGGGATCGCCCCGGCGCAGGCTGCGAGCCGACCACCCTCGAGGAGGTTCCGATGAACCGCAAGGCACTGTGGTGGGCCGTCCTCGTGATCGGCGCAGCGTTGATCATCGCGCCGCTCGCGATGGGCATGCCCGGCAAGGCGGCCGCCGGACAGCGGATGCTGAACGCGTTCCACCCGCTCATGGCGCCCGCCCACGTCCAGAAGACGGCCGCCTACTACAACAACGTGTTCGTCCCGCTCGGGACGGTGGCGAAGCAGTTCACCGCGGCGTCGACGAATCCGCAGATGGCAGCCGAGCTGAAGCCGCTCATGCCGATGCTCCGCCCTGTCATCCCGATCTTCAAGCAGGTGCCCGCGGGCCTGGCCTGGTACAAGCCGCTCGTCACGACGATGCAGGGGAACGTCGAGAACTACAAGCAGGTCAACAGCCTGCCGAACTTCAACCTGTTCGCCTGGTTCTTCATCGTCCCCGGCATCCTGCTCGTCCTGCTCTCCGGCGCCGGCCTCTACACGGGCGGCGTGCTGCATCTCCACATCCATCGCGCCCACCCCGTGGCGTGAGCGACTGCGGGGGGCCGGGCGAGCCCGGCCTCCCCGCTACCCTCCGACGAAATGCCCCTCCCACACCCCCTCCCCGATGAAGCCGTCGAGCTGATCGCGCGCCGTTTCCGGGTGCTGGCCGATCCGACGCGGATCAAGCTCCTCGACAACCTCCGGGAGGGCGAGGCGACGGTGCAGGAGCTCACGAGCGCCGTCGGCTCCACGCAGCAGAACGTCTCGAAGCATCTCAGCGTCCTGATGGACGCCGGCATCGTCGGTCGCCGCCGAAACGGCGGCACCACTCGCTACCGCGTCGTCGACAGCGACATCTGGCAGCTCTGCGAGGACGTGTGCGGCTCGGTCGAGCGGCGGCTGGAGAGCCTCCGCGCCGCCCTGCGCGGCCCGTCTCGCTGACCGCTGCTCGTCCGCACTACGACGAGACGGAGATCCACGGCGAGGCGAGGACCGCGGAGAGGACGCTCGTGGCGAGGGAGCGCTCGCGCGCGCGCCAGAGCTGCTTGCCCCTCTTCGCGGGCGCCTTCGCGCCGGGCCCGCGGTGCGCTCTCGAGCCGTACGTGATCGTGATCTTCCCGCCGGCCGGCTTCGTGAGGCCGGAGACAGCGATCGTGCGGCCGGAGATCGCGAGCTTGCCGGCGCTCGCGGTCACGTAGCCGGGCGCCTTCTTCTTGCGCGAGGGAGCGCTCCAGCCCTTCGGCACGGCGAGGGTCAACTCGCCGCCGTCGATCCCGCCGGCCGCGACCGTGTACCTGAAGCGGAGCGTCTGGTGGTGTGCGCGACGGTGGACGCGCGTCTTCGAGACCGTGACGCTGCCCGAGCCGTCCTCGGCGACCGCGCTCACGAGCGGCGAAGCGGCGAGCGCAGTGAGCGTGCCCGTCGAGAGCGACTCCTCCGTCGCCGCCCAGCTCTCGCTGCCCGTCGCGTCCGAGGCGATCGCACCCGGCCCGCCGGCGGCCCGCGACCCGTAGGCGATCGTGACCGTCTGCGCCGCCGCCAGGCTCAGTCCCGAGACCGAGATCCTCTGGCCGGCCACCGACACGGTCCCAGCGCTCGCCGTCGTGTAGCCGGCGGCCGTCTGCGAGGTGGAGGGCGGGCTCCAGCCGGGCGGCACGAGCAGCGACACCGTGCCCGCCGACGTCCCGCCCGCCGCCGCGGCGTAGGTGAAGTCGAGGGTGCGATGCGCCGACTCGGCGGCCACTCGGGCCGTCGGCGTGGTCAGCGTCCCCGAGCCGTCCGGGGAGACGATCGTCCAGCTCGCGCTCTGCGGCGCGCTCGTCGCTGCGCCGAGCGTCGCCTCGACCTCGAGCGTGTGCGCGCCAGGGCTCAGCCCGCTGTACGACGCGGGCGAGGTGCAGGGCTGGAAGGAGCCGCCGTCGAGCTTGCACAGGAACGACGATCCCGGCTCGTTCGAGGAGAACGTGACCGAGACGGCCGTCGACTCCGTCAGCGCCGGCGGCGCGGTCAGCGACAGCACGGGCGTGCTCGGGAAGCGGGCCAGCTCGCCGGCCGCGGTCGTTCCGAACTGGTAGAAGGCGCCGCCCGCATAGAGGCTCGTGCCGTCGAAGGCGAGCGCCTCGACGAGGTCGTCCCCCTCGGGGTCGAAGGAGGTCACGGACCCGTCGGATGTGTCGACGGCGGCGAGGTCGTGCCGCGTCTGGGTGCCGATGTGCTGGAACTCGCCGCCCACGTACAGCGTGCTCCCGACGAGCTGGAGCGCGATCACGTTGTCGTCCGGGTTCGGGTCGAACGACGTCGCGGAGCCGTCGGAGGCCTGCAGTGCCGCCAGGAAGCTGCGGTCCGCTCCGCCGATCGACGGCGACCCGATCCACGTGCCGAAGAGGCCGCCGGCATACACGGTGCTCCCGTCCGGCGAGACGGCGATCGCATCGACGTTGTCGTTCGCGTCCGGGTCGAACGCCGTTGCCGAGCCGTTGGACGCGTTCAACCCCGCAATGTAGTTCCGGTCTGCACCGCCGATCGAGTCGGACCCGCGGAACGATCCCCCGGCATAGACCGTGTTCCCGTCCGGCGACACCGCGAGTGCGGACACCTCCTGGTTCGCCTCCGGGTCGAAATCCGTCGCCGTCCCCGTCGAGGTGGTGAGCCCCGCGATGTAGTTGCGATTCGCCCCGCCGATGACCGGCGTCCCGAATGCGGTGTTGAAGTCGCCTCCCGCGTAGAGCGTGCTCCCGTCCGGCGAGAGCGCGAGCGCGTAGACCGGGCCGTTCGCGTCCGCGTCGAAGGGCGTCAGGTTCCCGGTCGACGTGTTGATCGCGGCGATGTCGGGTCGCGCCTGGCCGCCGATCTCCTGGAAGAAGCCGCCCGCGTAGAGGGTGCTGCCGTCGGGAGAGAGGGCGATCGCGATGACGGTGTCGTCCGCCCCCGGGTCGAACGACGCGACGACCGTGTCGGTGTTCAGGTCGATGGCTGCGAGGTGGTCTCGCGTGACCGCTCCCTGGGCGGTCGAGCCGTCGAACGTCCCTCCAGCCGCGACGCGGGACCCGTCGGGCGAGAGCCCGAGCGCATAGACGGCGTCGTTGGGGCCGGGATCGAAGCCGCTGCTCGCCGTCGAGTCGGCGGTCGAGAGCGCGGCGAGACGGCTTCGCGACTGGCCGCCGATCGAGGTGAAGTAGCCGCCGGCATAGAGCGTGCTCCCGTCCCCCGAGAGGGCGAGCGCATAGACGTCGCCGTTCGGATCCGGATCGAAGGATGTCGCAGCCCCGGTCGAGGTGGTGACCGCCGCGAGGTAGTTGCGGTCGGCGCCGCCGATCGAGCTCGTGCCGGAGAAGAATCCGCCCGCGTACAGCGTGCCGGTGCTCGAGTCGTACGCGAGCGCGAGGACGGCGCCCTCCGGGTTCGGCTGGAACGCGGTCACCGCCGTCCCGTCGGAGGTCGAGACCGCGGCGAGATAGCTGTACGGCTCGCCGCCGATCGAGCTGAACCAGCCGGCCACGTACACCGTGGCGCCGTCGGACGACGGCACCAGAGCCTGGACGATGCCGTTCGGCTCCGGATCGAACGTGCTCGACACGACGCCCGTCGACGCGCTCACCGCGGCGAGCGAGTCTCGCGGGTCGCCGCCGATCATGGTGAAGTCTCCGCCGGCGTAGAGCGTGTTGCCGTCCGCCGAGAGGGCGAGCGCATCCACATCGCTGTTCGCATCGGCCTCGAACGAGGTCGCGGAGCCGTTCGACGCGTTCAGGGCGGCGAGATCGTCCCGGGTCTGACCCCCGATCGTCGAGAAGTCGCCGCCGACGTAGAGCGTGTGCCCGTCCGGCGAGAGCGCGAGCGCCTCCACCGAGTCGTCCGGGTCGGGGTCGAAGCTCGGGTCGAGCGCGCCCGAGGCGGTCACGTGGACGAGATAGTCGTGAGCGCCGTCTCCGGCGGAGGTGAAGTATCCGCCGACGTACCAGCCGCCGGCTCGGTCGGAGGCCACGGCGAGCACGCAGCATCCGAAGGCCGGCGCGGTCGCGGCGCTCCCGTTCGAGGTCGCGAACGAGGCGAACGAGCCGGTGTCGGGGCCGACAGTGGTGAAGTCGCCACCGATGTAGAGCGTCGAGCCGTGCACGGCCATGCTGTAGACGCCGCCGTTGACCGCCGGGAAGCCGGCGAGCGGGGTCGCCGCCGGCGCATCCGCGCCTGCCGCCGACACGAAACCTCCGACGAGCAGGACGACGCAGGCTGCGATGAGGACCCTGACGGCGCGGCCGCTCACCCCGCGCACTCTGCTCCTTCGCAACGACGATTACAAGAGTCCGCGTCGCCGCCGTCTGTAGCGTTCGCGCTCGTGGTTACGGGAGAGGCGCTGCGGGGTCTGATGCGGTTCTGGCCGCACGGAGTGTCCGTGCTCAGCGTCGACGTCGAGGGCGACCGGATGGGCGTCACGGTCTCGTCGCTCGTGTCGCTCTCCCTCGAGCCGCCGCTGATCGGCGTCTCGATCGGCAAGGACGCCTCGTGCTACGAGCTGCTGCGGCAAGCGGGACGGTTCGCGGTCAGCCTCCTCGGCGCCGAGCAGGAGGAGCTCGCGCGGCGCTTCGCGGCGGGATATCCGCCGATCGTGCACTGGGAGGGCGTCCCGACGCGCGAGGGGAAGGTCGCGCCCCTGATCGCGGGCGCGCTCGGCTGGATCGAGGCCGAGACGCGTGCCGAGGTGGACGCCGGCGACCACACCTTCTTCATCGCCGACGTCCTCGCGATCGAGCACGGACCGTCACACCACGCGCTCGTCTACCGCGAGAGCACCTACCACTCGGTCTAGCCGGCGGGCGCTGCGGGGAGGCCCGATTCCGCAATCGCGACCAGCTGCGCCACGCTCAGACCCTGTCCGGCGACCACGAGGTAGCGAACCCCTTGGGCGGCGGGGATCTGGACGAAGAGCGTCTCCTCGGGAATGTTCTGAGGCGCCACCAGGAAGCCGTCGTACGCCCCGACGCCAATGGGCTGCGCTTCGGGCGGAACAGTCCAGCTCCGGTCGAGGATGGCCACCCGAACGCAGCCCCCGTCTGCCGACGCGGCCGCCTGCATCGACTGGACGACGGTATCGGGGCTGCCGGGCGTGGAGGTCGCCGGAAGGGGACACGTGTCGGAGGACGTGTAGCCGGCCGGCGTCCGGAAGTGGTAACCGGCGAGCTCGAGCCGAGTGCCGCTCAGAGCGACGCTGTGGTGATGGCCGCTCGCCGTCGGGCCTGTCGAGCTCGGCCGCCTGAACGCTCCGGTCGAGACGACGGCAACGGCAGCCGCCAAGGCGGCCGCCCCGACGATCGCCAAGGGAAGGCGCCGCCGCGGGATTCGCCGGCGAGCGGTCGATCGCGGCGAGGCAAGGATCCGCGTGAGGATCCGGTCCCGCTCGCCGTCGTCGACCAGCGAGTCGGCGTCGGCGAGCAGCGGCCGGCCGGCCTCGGAGAGACGTTCGAGCTCATTACGAGCGCGCATCAGCGTGCCTCCTTCTCTTCGGGGGAGCAGGCGAGGGCGACTCGGGCTCGAGAGCCCCGACCAGCCGCCGCCGTGCCCGATGCAGGCGAACGGCGAAGGCGAGCCGGGTGATGGCAAGGACGTCCGACGCCTCGGCGTTGCTCAGCCCGTCCCACGCGATGAGCCGCAGCACCTCTCGGTCGCGCTCTCCGAGCGCGGCGAACGCGGCGAGCACCTCGTCGCGGTCCGCGAGCGCCGAGGCGGGATCGGCCGGAGTGTCCTCCACATCGGTCGCCCGCAAGCGCGCCGCCAAGGCGTCGCGTCTCGACTGCGAGCGGAACTGGCCCGCGATCACCTTGCGCGCGACGCCGAGCAGCCACGCCCGCGGCTCGTCCGGGACGTCCTCGAGACGTCGCCACGCGACGAGGAAGGTCTCGGCCGCGACGTCCTTCGCCCGCTCCGGGTCGATCCGCACCGCGGCGAAGCGCAGCACGGCGCGGAAGTGCTCGCGGTAGAGACGCTCGAAGCGCTCTCTCTCGTCCGCCATCGCTGAAGAGATGGCCGGCACGCGTCCGAAATTACAGTTCGCGTCCGTGATCGACGCTGTGGTCTTCGACCTCGACGGCGTCCTCCTCCAGTCGGAGGAGGTCTGGGACTCGGTGCGCGAGCGCTACGTCCGCGAGCGCGGCGGCCGCTACGACGAGGAGGTGCAGCGGGCGATGATGGGGATGAGCGCGCCCGAGTGGTCGCGCTACCTCCACGAGGACGCGGGCGTCCCGGCCGCGCCGGAGCAGATCGACCGCGAGGTCGTGGCCCTGATGCTCGAGGCGTACCGGCGCGAGCTGCCGCTCTTGCCGGGCGCGGTCGAGGCGGTGAGGCGAACGGCGGCGCATTTCCCGCTCGGGCTCGCCTCCTCGTCGAACCGCGAGATCATCGCCGCGGCGCTCGAGGCGGCGGGGATCGCGGAGTGCTTCTCCGCGGTCGTCTCCTCGGAGGAGGTCGCGCACGGCAAGCCGGCGCCGGACGTCTACCTCGAGGCGGCGCAGCGGCTCGACGTCCCGCCACAGCGGTGCGCGGCGGTCGAGGACTCGCACGCCGGCATCCGCTCGGCAAACGCGGCCGGGATGCGCGTCGTGGCGATCCCGAACCCGAGCTACCCGCCCGACGAGGAGGCGCTCGCCGCCGCCGCCGCGGTCATCCGCTCGCTCGACGCCCTTACTATCGACGTTCTCCGCGGCCAGAACGGACACGACCGGTAGCTGCTACCGGTCGTGTCCCTAGAGGACGCGTCTGCCGAGCGCGTCGAAGGCGCGTAGGCCGGGCGCGATGGAAGGGTCGAAGTCCTCCCGGAACATCGTGAAGATGGTCAGGTCGCGCAGGGGCTCGCCCTCCCGCGCCGGCAGCCGGCGCCGCAGCGTCGCCTCCTCGACGAAGCCGAGCTTGCGCGGGATCCCGAAGCTCGCCGTGTTCGCGGGATCGATGCGGATCTCGATCCGGTCGGCGCCGCAGACCTCGAAGCCGACGCGGGTCAGCACCGCCGCCAGCTCGGTCGCGATCCCCTGCCTGGTCGCGCTGGCGCGGACGAGGTAGCCGATCTCGAGGCCGCCGGGCCCGATGCGCGGATGGAGCCCGCCACCTGCGAGCTGCTCCGACTCGTCCGCCGTGAAGACTCCGTAGACGAAGTTCTCGGCGGTGTCGAAAGAAGAGCGGAAGTGTGTCCTGATCAGCTCGACCCGCTCCTCGAGCGTCATCGGCTCCGCGTCGATCCAGGGCATGAACTCGCGCAGGTGATCGAGGCTCGAAAGGATCATCTCCTCGAGCAGCGGCGCGTCGCGCGGCTCGTAGCAGCGGATGACGAGCCGCTCCGTCTCGATCCGGTACGGGGCGGGCGGGCCCTCCCACGTCACGGTTACCGCCTCCGGATCAGCGTCACGCCGTCGCGGATCGGCACGAGCACGCATTCGACGCGCTCGTCGGCGAGCACGTGCTCGTTGAACCGGATGATCCCCTCGTTGCCGCGCATCCCGCCGAGCGTGTTGTCGGCCAGGATCAGCCCGCCGGGAGCGAGCTTCGGCAGGACGAGCTCGTAGTAGTCGACGTAGTCGTCCTTCCAGGCGTCGATGAAGACGAGGTCGAACTCGCCCTCGAGAGCCGCGATCGTCTCCTTCGCGTCGCCGACGCGGTAGTCGATGCGGTCGGCGAGACCGGCCTCCTCCGCGTAGCGACGCGCGATCGCGGTCGTCTCCTCGTTCACGTCGCAGGCCACGAGCGAGCCGCCTTCGGGCAGCGCCGACGCCATGGCGATCGACGACCAGCCGGTGAAGACGCCGATCTCGAGCACCCGGCGCGGCTTCCGCGCTGCGACGACGAAGCGGAGAAACAGGCCCTCGACGTGCCCGACCGACATCTGCGCGTTCGGCAGCCCGGCCGTCTCCTCGCCGAGCCGTCGCAGCACGTCGCCCGGCGGCGTCGAGTGCGCCTCCGCGTAGGCCTCGATCTCGTCGACGTCGGTCATGCCTCGACCCTACCGACGAGCACGCAGCCGTTATGACCGCCGAGCCCCATCGCATTCGAGAGCGCGACGTCCACCTGCACGCGCCTCGCCTCGTTCGGAACGTAGTCGAGGTCGCACTCGGGATCCGGGTGGACGTAGTTCATCGTCGGCGGCAGAACGCCGTCGTGGACGGCGAGAACGCACATCATCGCCTCGATCGCGCCCGCCGCCCCGAAGCAGTGGCCGGTGACCGACTTCGTGGAGGAGACGGCGAGCCGGTAGGCGTGCTCGCCGAAGACCTCCTTGATCGCCTTCGTCTCGGCCGCGTCGCCGAGCGGCGTCGACGTCCCGTGCGCGTTGATGTAGCCGACCCGCTCGGGCTCGACGCCGGCCCGCTCGAGCGCGTGCCGCATCATCTCCGCGACGCCGACCGACTCCGGATCGGGCTGCGCGAGGTGGTGGGCGTCGTTCGACATGCCGTAGCCGAGGATCTCGGCGTAGATCGTCGCGCCGCGCCGCCGGGCCGCCTCGAGCTCCTCGAGCACGAGGACGCACGCGCCCTCGCCCATCACGAACCCGGCTCGGGTCGCGTCGAACGGGCGGGAAGCGCGCGGCGGGTGATCGTCCTCGGCGGCGAGGCCCCGCATCGCGCAGAAGCCGGCGAGGATCAGCGGGTGGATGCACGCCTCGGCGCCGCCCGCAAGCACGCCGTCTGCGTCGCCGCGCCTGATCAGCTCCGCCGCCTCGCCGACCGCGGTCGAGCCGGTCGCGCACGCGGAGACGGGCGCGTAGTTCGGGCCGCGGAAGCCGAGCGAGATCGCGAGCTGGCCGCTCGCCGTGTCGGGAAGCACGTTGGGGATGAACGTCGGAGCGACGCGGTCGGGCCCACGATCGCGCAGCACGTCCATCTGCTCCGCGATCCCGATGATCCCGCCGATCGCCGTCCCGAAGAGGATCCCGACGCGGTCGGCCGGGTAGGCGCCGTCGAGCTTCGCGTCGGCGACGGCCTCGCGCCCGGCGCCGAGCGCGAGCAGGACGTTGCGGTCGAGCCGCCGGGCGTCCTTCGCCGATGCGACCGACGCAGCGTCGAAGTCCTCGACCTCGGCCGCGATCCGCACCGGGAACTCGCTCGCGTCGAACGAGCGGATGAAGTCGATCCCGCTCTCGCCCGCGACCGCCGCGTGCCACGTCGACGGCGCATCGCCTCCGATCGGCGTGACCGCGCCGAGCCCCGTGACCACGACCCTCCTCACGGGCCGAGGTTACATTCGGACAATGCCGGACGCGCCCGGGCCGAACGTCCCCTTCCCGCCGATGGAGGCGGAGCTCGTACGCGAGCTGCCCGAAGGCGGCTGGCGGTACGAGCCGAAGTGGGACGGCTTCCGCGGCGTGCTCGAAAACGACAACGGCGAGCTCGCGCTCTGGTCGCGCAACGGCCGCCCCCTGCTGCGCTACTTCCCGGAGCTGCGGGAGGCCGGCGAGCTCCTGCCTCCCCACTCCGCGCTCGACGGCGAGATCGTGATCGCGCGCGGCGGCGCGCTCGACTTCGACGCGATGCAGACGAGGCTGCACCCGGCCGAGAGCCGCGTGCGGAAGCTCGCCGGCGAGATCCCCGCGACGTTCGTCGCCTTCGACCTCCTGCTCTGGAAGGGGAAGCCCCTGCACGAGCGGCCGATCGAGAAGCGGCGCGCCGAGCTGGAGAAGGTCTGGCGCGGCTCGCCGCTCTCGCCGGTCTCGGAGGACGTCGAGCAGGGGCGCGAGTGGCTGCGGACGTTGACGGCGGCCGGCTTCGACGGCGTCGTCGCGAAGCGGCTCGGGCTCCCGTACCTTCCGGGCTCGCGGGAGGGCGTCGTCAAGGTGAAGCCGCACAAGACGGCCGATTGCGTCGTCGCCGGCGTCCGCTGGAAGAAGGGCGGCCGCAAGACGATCGCCACTCTCCTCCTCGGCCTCTATGCCGACGACGGCCACCTCGACTACGTCGGCTCGTGCGCGGTCGGCGCGCGCAACCAGGCGGAGATCGCGGCGAAGGTGCTGCCGCTACTCGACGAGCGCAGCGACCGCCGCTTCAGCGAACCGAACCGCTGGGGCAGCGGCGAGCTCGAGGAGGCCGCGCTCCGACCCGAGCTCGTCGTCGAGGTGCGCTACGACAAGCTCGAGAAGCACCGCTTCCGGCACGGGACGAAGCTGATCCGCTTCCGTCCCGACAAGGATCCGGACCAGTGCACCTGGCGCGAGGTGCGCCCGCCGCGCAGTCGCGACGACGTCGCGGTCGAGGATCTGCTCGGCTAGTTCTTCTTCGCCCGTGAGGGCTGGACGCGCTTCGGCTCGCCCGGCATCTTCGGGAAGTTCGGCGGGTACGGCGCTTCGCCGACGCCGGCGGCCTCCTCCCGCTCGACCCACTCGAACAGCCTCTCGAGGTCGCAGTGCGAGTCGTCGATCCCGGCCTGGACGTCGCCGAGCTCGGCGAAGCGCGCGGGCATCGTCGCCATGGTGAAGTCCTCGGTCTCGAGAGCGTCGAGCTCGTCCCAGCGGAACGGCGCCGAGACGGTCGCGTCCGGCCGCGCGCGCACGGAGTAGGCGGAGGCGATCGTCCGGTCGCGCGCGTTCTGGTTGTAGTCGATGAAGACCTTCTCGCCGCGCTCCTCCTTCCACCACGCGGTCGTGACGAGCTCGGGCGCCCGCCGCTCGACCTCGCGCGCGAAGGCGAGCGCGCAGCGGCGCACCTCCCGGAAGCCCCACTTCGGCTCGATCCGGCATGCGATGTGGATGCCGCGGTTGCCCGACGTCTTCGGCCAGCCGGTGAAGCCGAGCTCGTCGAGGGCTTCCTCGACCATGGCGGCGACCTGCTTCGCCTCAGCGAAGCCGGTGCCCGGCTGCGGGTCGACGTCGATCCGCAGCTCGTCGGGATGCTCGACGTCGCGCCGGCGCGACGGCCAGGGGTGGAAGTCGATCGTGCCGAGGTTCGCCGCCCACGCGACGTGCGCGATCTCGGTCACGCAGAGCTCGTCCGCCGTGCGGCCGGAGGGGAAGGTGACGGTGGCCGTCTCGATCCACTCGGGACGGTGCTGCGGCACGCGCTTCTGGTAGATCGCCTCGCCCTCCGCGCCGTCGGGGTGCCGCTTCAGCTGCGTCGGCCGCTCGTAGAGCGCCCGCACGATCCCGTCGCCGACGGCGAGGTAGTACTGGACGAGGTCGAGCTTCGTCTCCCCGCGCGCGCGGAAGAAGACCTTGTCGGGATTCGTGACCTTGACGGTTCGCTTCCCGACCTCGAGCTCGACGAACGGCGACGCCATCTGGGCGGAGTATGGTGGACGCGATGCTGGAGGACGCGCGGCCGGTTCGGCTTTCGCTCGAGCCCCTCGACGACTTCGTCGTGATCGAGTACGCCGAGGAGGAGGCCGAGACGCGAGCCGGGCTGATCCTGCCCGCGAACCTCGAGGCGCAGTGCCGCAGCGGGATCGTCATCGCCGTCGGCCCGGAGGCGGACGGAGTCGCGCCCGGGGACAAGGTCCTGTTCCCGAAGGAGTCCGGTTACGACGTCCGTCTCGCCGGCACGAACCAGAAGGTCGTGAAGCGCGGCGAGCTGATCGCCAGGATCCACGACTAGTAGCTAGAACGGCCATGTACGGGGTCTGACCCCGGACATGGCCGTTGCAGCGGAGAGGGAGGGATTTGAACCCTCGAGGCACCTTTCGGCACCCACGCGATTTCCAGTCGCGCTCCTTCGACCGCTCGGACACCTCTCCGAGCGGGCCCAGCGTATCGGGCGGCTCGACCGTCGGGCACCGAGCGGAGGGGAGGGATTGAACCCTCGTTCGGCGCGACGACCTCGAAACGGGCGCCTGCGCGAGTGCATTTCGGCTTGGCCGAGCAGCGGCACACATGCGTGCGCGACTGGCTAGCGAGACGTGCGCCGTCGATCCTGGCGCCGCCTCGAGCGGGCCGGCGCCCGGCTCGGCCTCGGCCCGGCCAGGCCGGCGGCCGCGAACGCGGCTCCGTGTCCGAGGCGGTGCGCGAGACGGCCGACATCCTCCTTTTGATCGGGGAGGACGAAGGTCACGCCCGTGCCGGTGCGGCCCGCGCGACCGGTGCGGCCGACGCGGTGCACGTAGTCGGCGTCGAGCGCGGGCGGGTCGAAGTTGATCACGTGGCTGATGTCGTCGACGTCGAGACCGCGTGCGGCGACGTCGGTTGCAACGAGCGTCGCCACGCGACCGGACGAGAAGTGGGCGAGTGCCCGCTCGCGCTGGTTCTGCGACATGTTCCCGTGCAGCGTCAGGGCGGGGACGTTCACCTTGCCGAGCCTGCGTGCGAGCTTGTCGGCGCCGCGCTTCGTCCGTACGAAGACGAGCGCGAGACGCTCGACCCCTTCCAGCTGCTCGACGAGCCGATCGAGCTTGTCGTCGTCGCGCACGGCGAGAAACGTGTGCTGGACGTCGCCCTGTGCCGCCTCCTGTGGCAGCTCGGCGCGGAAGCGCGACGCGTTCGCCGTGTACGCGCATGCGAGCTCGGCGACGGCACCACTGAGCGTGGCGGAGAAGAGCATCGTCTGGCGGTTCGTTGGGACGCGCCCGAGGATCCGGTCGACCTGAGGGCGAAAGCCCATGTCGAGCATCCGGTCGGCTTCGTCGAGCACGAGGATCCGGACGTGCTCGAGCGAAATCAGGCGCCGCTCGAGCAGGTCGTTCAGACGGCCCGGGGTGCCGACGACGACATGTGCGGAGCGAGCGCGCTTCGCCTGCGCGGATAGCGGCACGCCGCCGTAGACGGTCGCGATCCGCAAGCCCTTCGCGGCCGCGAATGGCGAGAGCTCGTCTGCGATCTGGATCGCCAGCTCGCGGGTCGGCGCGAGGACGAGGGCGGCCGGCTGGTGGTTCGCACCAAGGGTGCGCTCGATCAGCGGCAGGCCGAAGGCGAGCGTCTTGCCGGAGCCGGTCGGCGACTCGGCGAGGACGTCGAGGCCGGCGAGCGCGTCGGGCAACGCGATCGTCTGAATCGCGAAGGGCGCCGTGACGTCGCGATCGGCGAGGACGCGGACGAGGTCCGGGCTGACGCCGAGCGAGGCAAAGGTCGAGGACATTCGGTTGGACTCCTTTTCACTGCAGGGTCGAGACACACGAGACTCGAGACGCCTGAAAAGGAGGACCGAGAAGCTGGATCTCACGGCGCCGAACGGCAACCGCGCCCGCAGGATAGCAGCGACTGCTCAGAACGATGCGAGCGTGAGTCGCTCCGTCGCTTCTGCCGGCGGGATCGCGCAAGTCGGAGAGACCGGTAGCCTCTGCGGCTTCGCGCCAGGTCTACGCACGATCCCATCGCCGCCAGCCGTTCGAGTGGATCGTTACTCTCAGCTACGCTGATTGCAGCGTCCCCGTGTTCTGACTCCCACACGAGCCCGCCGTTCGCCGTTTCGGGGGAGTCGCCAGAGGGAGCGACATGATGAGGAAGAGCTTGAAGCGTGTGCTCGATCGGCTGCGCGCGAAGACCAACGACGTGTTCCGCAGCAGGACGGCTCTCCGGGGCGGCTTGCAGGAGCCCCAGCGGATGAGTCGGCTCGGCGTGCGGCCGTAGGCGCAGGCGCCGTGCGCAGTGGTGCACGAGCCGACGAGTCCCCAGGCTAGAGCATGCGAGCGCCGCGTCCGTTGCGGAGGCGGGCGCGGCGCAGCTCGCCCTGCAGAACGAACGCGACCTCCACGGCGCGGGCGTCGCCTTCGACCGCTTGCCGCTCGAAGCTGACCTGCCGGCCCTTGCAGCGCGGCTGGGGCATATTGCCGGGCAGGAAGCCGCTGCACGCGACGTAGAGCCGCTCATCGTCCTCGGTGCGGATCAACCCGTATCCCTTGTCGACGTTGAACCAGAGCATCGTTCCCTGCATCGCGACTCCTCTCCCGTTCAGCCGACGCGGACGACGAAGAACGCGATCGCGACGTACTGGCAGGCGAGCGCGACCAGCGTGAGCGCGTGAAAGACCTCGTGGTAGCCGAAGACCGCCGGGGCCGGATCCGGCTTGCGCCGGGCGTAGACGAGGGCGCCGGCGGTGTAGGCGAGGCCACCGCCCGCGAGCAGCGCGACCGCCGCCGGCCCGGCCGTCCGCGCGAGCTGCGGCATCGCGGCGATCCCGACCCAGCCCAGGGCCAGGCCGACGACCGCGGAGAGCCACTTCGGCGCAGCGACCCAGCACAGGTTGGCGAGGGTCGCGATCCCGGCCCCGCCCCACACCACACCGAGCACGACGTGCTGCAGGCTGCCGTGCAAGCCGAGCAGGCCGACGGCCGTGTAGGTGCCCGCGATCAGCAGGTAGATGCCGGCGTGATCGACCCGCCGCATCCACAGGCGGGCGCGAGGGCCCCAGGTGACGCGATGGTAGAGCGCGCTCGCGCCGAGCATCGCCGCCGCCGAGCCCGCGAAGACCACGGCCGCGACGAGCCGCCGCCCGTCGACGACCGAGACGAAGACCGCACCGACGGCGCAGGCGGCGACGAAGCCGACCTGGTGGAGAACCCCGCGCAGCCGCGGCCGCACCGGGAGAGTCTGGTCAGCGATCGGTGTCGAGCTGCTCACTACTCAGCGCCTCCCCCTCCCGCTGAGGACGAAGCCGCTCCGACTCGTGCCGCCGGCGAACCGATCATGCCGCTCGGCCCTCGCCGGACGGATCCTCGCCGGCGCAGATGGAGGCGAGCCGCGAGAGCCCGGGCCCAAGCGGCCGCGCCTCGGCCGCGAGCACCGCCAGCGCGAGCTCCAGCGCACCGATCTCCGCCTCGGTCGGCATCAAATGGATCACGCCGCCTGCGAGGCGAAGCGCGGCGATCTGGTCGGCGACGGCCTCGGCGTCGCCCAGGTCGAGCCGGCGGAGCGCCTCCAGCAGCTGGCCGAGCTCCTCGTCGTCGACGCAGAGCACGTCCTCGCGCAGAGCGAGCCGGCGTGCGGCGCCTGTAGGAGCGTTCACGACCTGCTCCGCAACATCCCTGTCGTTCACGATCGTCCTCGCCCCTCGGTCGTCGTGACAGCGGGAGCAGAGCCCCCGCCCGCTGCACTCAAGCCCGGTGTGGCAGTCGAAGAGGGACGATCCGAAAGGCCTCGACGGCGACCGCGCAGGGTCCGCGCGCCCTCACAGTGTCGCACAGGAACGCGTCGCCGACCGCCGGCGCGGACACAGACGACCTGCTCGCTGCGCCTGCTAGGGTGAGACGACTACCTGAGCGTGTACCGGATGCGCAGTGCGCCTCCTCTGCCCGTTCCTGAGAAGCAGAGGAGGTGTTTCAGCTATGGCAACCGGAACCGTAAAGTGGTTCAACGCCGACAAGGGGTATGGGTTCATCACTCCCGACGACGGCGGCAAGGACCTGTTCGTTCATCACAGCGCGATCGTCGGCGAGGGCTACAAGACGCTCGCCGAGAACGCGAAGGTGCAGTACGAGCCCGCGCAGGGCGAGAAGGGCCCCGAGGCGAAGAGCGTCACGCTCGCGTCCGCCTAGACCGTCCGCCTAGACGCTGCGGCGGCCGGCGCCTCGTCGGCCGCCGCTCCTACCGTCCGCCGAGAGGAGGGACATGGCCTCGAAGAATCCCCAGACCCAGGCGAAACGAGCCCGGGAGCTCGCAGTCAAGGAGCGCCGCGACCGCAAGCGCGCGAAGAAAGCAGAGGCCGCCGCCCGGCGTGGCGGCGGCGAACCGGCGCCGGAGGCCGACGGTCTCGAAGCCGGGACGCCGACCGCGCAATGAGCGGGCCGGCGGCGCGCCGCGGCTCCCCGGTCGGAGCCCCGCCGGCGTCGCTCGGCGCTGAGGGCCGTGCACGAAGCTGAGCCGGACGCCGCGGCAGTCCCGCTCCGATGCGCCCGCTGCACGCGCACGCCGCGCGACGCGGACGACGAGCTCGCCTGGGTTGTGATCGACGACGACACGGTCTGCCCGGGGTGCCTGACGATGAGTGACAACGAGCGCCTGCGAAGCGGGTAGCAACCCCGGCCAGACATGACTCGGTTCGACGCGAGAAGCGGAGGGGGAGGGATTTGAACCCTCGATCCGCCTAACGACGGATAACGGTTTTCGAGACCGCCGCATTCGACCGCTCTGCCACCCCTCCGCGGGCCGGCGTGACGCCGTTGCGGCGCGTCACGCTAGCGGAGAAGGAGGGATTCGAACCCTCGATGGAGCCATTCAGCCCCATAACGCCTTAGCAGGGCGCCGCCTTCAGCCACTCGGCCACTTCTCCGGGCGGGGACAGGTTAGCGCAGCGTGTTGGCCGTTCCTGGGACGGCCTAGCCGAAGAAGTTGATGGCCGCGATCATCAGCCCGAAGAGCGCGATCGAGGCGATGACGAAGACGCTCAGCCCGGCCGGCCCCGGGAAGTCGGGCTTGTAGCGCGGCACGAGGAAGGACGACGTGACCGCGAACGCGATGAAGACGGCGGCCATCGCGATCAGCGCGATCTTGTGGCCGGTCGTGACGGCGACGAGCACGACCGCTATTCCAGCAGATCAGGCGGCGAGAAGTCGCTGCTCCTCCCGCCGCCGCCGCTCGCGGAGGACGGCCCACGCGAGGCCGCCCACCACGAGAATCGGGCTGAGGACCACGAGCGCGTAGAGGACGACGATCCCCTCGAGCCCGAGAAAGCCCACCGCGCCGTGCAGCATCCGGCCGAGCCGGCCGCGCTTGTGCGGGACGGCGGCCGCCGCCTGCTTCGTCGTCAGCGTGAGGGAGACGTTCGCCGTCTCGCCGGAGGAGATCGTGCCGGTGCGGGCGTGGCGCAGCTGCGTCAGGCTGCGCTTCGCGTTCGCGAGCCGCACCTGGAGGATCACGCGCTGCGCCTCGGGCAGCGTCGGATCCTGCAGCGCCTTCTCGTACGCGGCGATCGTCCGCCGCAGCGACGCGATGCGGTTCGACTGCCTGGTCACGGTCTGCTCGAGGTCCTTCGTCGAGATGTTCTCGTTCTGCAGCGACCCGAGGGCGCCGAGCTGCGCGACCGCCTTCTTCACGTTGCCGACGGGCACGCGCAGGTCGAGGTAGGCGCTGCCGGAGCCGTCGTGCGCGGTCTCGTAGTGGACGGACTGCGCCCAGCCGCCGAGCGCGCCCACGATCTTCGTCGCCTGCGAGGTCGCGCTCGTGAGCGCGGAGTTGTCCTGCACCCGCACCGCGAGCGTCGCGTCCTCGTGGACGAGGCGACCCGAAACGAGAGGCGCCAGCTCCCGCTCCGGCGCCGCCGCCGTCGCGTCGTTTGCCGCGGACGGAATCGTCTCCCTCTTGGAGGCCGAGCCGTGCGCGGCCTGCTTCAGCGACGGCAGCCCGAAGACACCCGGCGCCTGTCGCGCGAGGTTCCCGGCCATGCTCGTCGGCGCGGGCGAGCCGGAGCCGACGATCCCGTGGACGATCGCGGCCGAGACCGCGCCCGCCAGCGCGAGCGGCACGACGACGAGCACGAGCCGGCGGGGCGGCCGCCGGAACCCATACGAGCGCCGTGCCGCCGGCGCGGCTGCGAGGACACGACGGCGCAGCGACTCCGGAGCATTCAGCGCCCCACCGCGCAGCTCCGTGAGCAGCGCTGCCCGCCGCTCCTCCGCCTGCGTCCGCGGCTCTTCCCCGCGGAGCAGTGCCTCGAGCCGCTCGGCTCCCATTCCGTCAAGCGCCGACATCGGCCATCGCCTCCTCGAGTCGCTTCAGCGCGCGGCTCAGCCGCGTCGAGACCGCCGTGGTCGTGATCCCGAGAACGCGCGCAGCGCTCGGCCCGTCGAGCTCGAGCAGCACCCGCAGCGCCACGACCTCGCGCTCGGCGGGGGTAAGCGTCCGCAGCGCAGCCTCGAGCCCCGGCGAGAGGCCGTCCGCGAACACCGACTCCTCGAGCAGCGCCGCGTCGCGCACGTACGTCTCCTCGCGCCGCTGCCGCCGCGCCTCCGCGCGGAACCAGTCGATCGCCGCCGAGTGCGCGATCCGGCAGAGCCAGGTGCGGGGCGCGCCGCGCCGCGGGTCGAAGCGTCGCCAGCTGCGGAACGCCTTCTCGAACGTCTCCGCGGTCAGATCCTCCGCCGCCGTCCGGTCGCCCGTGAGGTAGACGAGGTAGCGGTAGACGGCGTCGAGATGCTCGGCGACGACGTCCGCGAACGCAGGCGTGCCAACCTGCCGCGGAGACTCGAGCGAGGCCGAGAGCGCGTTCACGCCCCTCATACGGCGCCGCCGCGCCGGATCGTCACACCGAGAACGGTACGCCGGAAATACGCTGCGCGCGATGCGCCGCCTGCTCCTCCTCGTCGCCGCGCTCGTCTGGGTCGACACGATGCTGTTCGCGGCGCTGACCCCGCTCCTCCCCCACTTCGCGCACAGCCTCCATCTCTCGAAGACCGGCGCGGGCGTGCTCGTCGGCGGCTATGCGGCCGGCGCGCTCGTCGGCGGCCTGCCCGGCGGCATCGCAGCCGCCCGCCTGGGCGCCCGCCGCGCCGTCCTCGTCGGGCTGACGCTGATGGGCCTCTCGAGCCTCGGCTTCGCGTACGCGCACAGCTTCGAGACGCTGCTGGGAGCCCGCTTTCTCCAGGGCGGCGGCAGCGGCTTCACGTGGGCGGGAGCGTTCGCGTGGCTGCTGGCGGCCGCGCCGCGCGAGCGCCGCGGCGAGCTGATCGGGAGCGCGATGGGCGCCGCCGTCTTCGGCGCGCTCTTCGGGCCCGCCGTCGGCGCGGCGGCGGCGCTCGTCGGCCGCGCCCCGGTCTTCACCGCGCTCGCCGGGCTCGCCGTCGTCCTCATCGTGTGGACGCTGCGGCTCGAGTCGATTCCGGCGGAGCATCCGTCGGCGGCGGCCGTCGGCCGCGCCCTCCGCAACTCCCGCTTCGCCGGCGGGCTCGCGCTCATGGCGCTGCCGGCCCTCCTCTTCGGCGTCCTCTCCACGCTCGCGCCGCTCCGGCTCTCCCAGGACGGCTGGGGCGCGGCGGCGATCGGCGCCGTCTGGCTCGTCGGCGCCGCGTTCGAGTCGGCGCTCTCGCCGCTCGTCGGCCGGCTGCTCGACCGGCGCGGGATCGGCCTGCCGGTCCAGGTCTCGCTCGTCGCGGGCGCCGCGGTCTCGGTCGCGCTCGCGCTCGGCCCGCGGCCGCTCGGCTACGTGCCGCTGATCGTCGCGGCGGCCGCCTCTTACGGCGTCCTCTTCACGCCCGCGTTCGCCCTGATCGCGGACGGCGCCGAACTGAGCGGACTGCCGCAGGGGATGGCGTTCGGGCTGATGAACGCGGCGTGGGCGCTCGGGGCGCTGCTCGGCCCGGCCGCGGGCGGTGCGGTCGCCGCTGCGACCGGCGACACCGTCCCGTTCCTCGTCGCGGCCGCGCTCTGCGCAGGGGCGCTCACGGCGCTTCGGCGCTCCCGTCGTCGCGCGGCTGTCGCGTTCGACTGAAGGACTCCACGCGCCACGATCGGGGCATCCGCTGATGACAAACGGCCTCCGATGAGCGACACCGACAGAGGAGGCGCGGCTCCGTTCCTCCTCACGGGGGTGCACGCGTGGAAGGGGCAGTCTCAGCCACCATCGCTCCAGGGAGTGCGACCAGGCAAGCACCGCCTCGCAGGCCGCCGCGCGCCCGTCCGCATCTCCCGGCTCGACGTCCCTCGCCGGGCCGTCCGCCGCGACGCGTCGCCCAGGCCCCGCCGCAGCCCTCGGCCGGGCCCTCGCTCGCGCACCGAGACGACATCCAGGGGCTGCGAGCCGTCGCCGTGCTGCTCGTCGTGCTCGGCCATGCCGGCGTCGGCTTCATGCCCGGCGGGTACGTCGGCGTCGACGTCTTCTTCGTCCTGTCCGGCTTCCTGATCACCGGACTGCTGCTCGCGGAGTCGCGGAAGCGTGGATCGGTCTCCCTGCTCGGGTTCTATGTGCGCCGCGCGAGGCGGATCCTGCCGGCCGCGATGCTCACGCTCATCGCGACCGACATCGCCGCGTACTTCCTCGCGAACTTCGTCCGCGCGCGCGGCACCGTGGTTGACAGCCTGCACGCCGCCGGCTTCGCCGCCAACTTCCAGTTCGCCGCCCGCGGCTTCGACTACTTCGCGCAGAGCCAACCGCCGTCGCCGTTGCTGCACTACTGGTCGCTCTCGGTCGAGGAGCAGTTCTACCTCGCCTGGCCCCTGCTGCTCTCGCTCACGCTCTTCGGCCTCGCCTGGGTGCGGCGGCGGAGCGCGGGCGGCCGTGAGGGCAGGCTGCTCTGGCTGATCGGCCTCGCCACCGCGTGTTCCTTCGTCTACTCGATCCACCTCACCGCAACGAACCCGACGACCGCGTACTACTCGCCGTTCACGCGTGCGTGGGAGCTCGGGCTGGGAGCGACGCTCGCCGTCGGCGCGGCGAAGCTCACGCGCCTCCCGGGGCCGGTCAAGGTGATGCTCGGCTGGTCGGGCGTCGCGGCGATCGCCGTCGCGGCGGTCGTCTTCTCGGCGTCGACGCCGTTTCCGGGCTCGGCCGCGCTCCTCCCGACGGTGGGCGCGGCCGGCGCGATCGTGGCCGGGATGGTCGAGCGCACTCCGCGACTGGCGGTCGCCCGGCTGCTCTCCCTCCGCCCGATGCTCGCCGTCGGCGACCGCTCGTATGCCCTCTACCTCTGGCACTGGCCGGTGCTGATCCTCGCCGCGGAGTACGCCGGCCATGCCCTCTCGCTCACCGAGAAGCTCGAGCTGATGCTGGGCGCGTTCCTGCTCTCGTGCATCTCCTATGCGCTCATCGAGAACCCGATCCGGCAACGCGTCCGCCGGCGGGCGACGACCGGGCTCGTCGTGGTCGCCTGCGCCACCGCGTTCCTCGGCACCGCCGCCGTCGCGCTCGCAGGCATCAACCGCGAGCAGCAGCGCTTCCAGGGCCCCACCGTCCCGGCGCAGACGACGCCGCTCGGCATCCACGGCCCCACCTCCACCGCGCACGGCGCGCTCTCGACCGTGATCGCGGCCGTCCGCGCCGCGCGCCGCGACGCTCCTCTCCCCTCGCCGCTGAGGCCCGCCCTCGCCGATCTCAAGGTCCTCGCGCCTCCCTACACGCTGCCGGCGGACTGCATCGCGCACGACGGCAGCGGCGTGATCGCGAGCAAGGTCTGCCGTGTCGGTGACGCGTCGAGCACGAAGCTCGTCGTCCTGATCGGCGACTCGCACGCCATGATGTGGCTGCCGGCGGTGCTCGAGATGGCGTGGCACGACCACCTCGCGGTCGTCCCGCTGCTTCGCCTCGGGTGCACGCCGAGCCTCTGGCCGACCGGCCGCGGGAGCGGCGAATGCGCGGCCTGGTTCCGCTGGGCTGCGAGCGAGATCCGGCGCCTCCATCCGCGGGTCACGCTCGTCGGCGGCAGCATCGACCAGAAGCTGACCCCGCTCACGCGGGCGGCGATCAAGGGAATCGTCGGGGCCGCGCGCGAGCTCCGAGGTCTCGGCCCGACCGTCGTCATCGGCGATCCCGAGGGCCTCGACTTCGACCCGGTCGACTGCCTGCTCTCGTCGAGCGCCTCGATGGGGACCTGCACGGCGACGTGGCCGGCGAGCGCGCTCACGGGCTACGACGAGGTGCAGCGGCAGGTGACGCGGCTCGGCGCAGGCTTCATCGCCACGCGCGGATTCGTCTGCTACCAGCGCGAGTGCCCGGCCGTGATCGGCCACACGATCGCGTGGGTGGACGGCAACCACATGAGCGCCGCCTACTCCGGCAGGGTCGCGGGCGCCTTCCGCGCCGCCTACCTCCGCGCGACCGCCGCCCTCGCCCGCCGCTGAGACTTAACGCGAGCCTCACAGACGGATGCTTTGCTTCCGCGATCACGGCTGCCCTCCAACGCGTCAGGCTCGGCGCGCTCGTGCTCCTGATCCTCGCGGCGTCGGTTGCGGCCGCCGTCCATCGCACCCCGAGGGCCGCGGCCGGAGTGGCAAAGAGGCACGTGCTCTTCCCCCATTTCGACCGCGCCGTGCCGGTGCTCCTCTACCACTGGCTCTCGGCGAGCTCGAACGGCTACGGCGTCGCCCCGGCCGACTTCGCGGCCGAGATGCAGCGGCTCCACGATCTCGGCTTCCAGGCGATCTCGCTCGACGACTACGTGCGCTTCGTTCGCGGCGAGCCGGTCGACCTACCGCCGCGCCCGATCCTGATCACGTTCGACGACGGCTACGTCTCGTCGTACGAGGTCGCGGATCCGATCCTCGCCCAGTACGGCTGGACGGCCGCGATGTACATCCCCACCGGCTTCATCGGGGATCACGGGCGCCTGAGCTGGGCGCAGCTGCGGCAGATGCAGGCGAGCGGCCGCTGGGACATCGACGAGCATGCCGGCAACGGCCACGTACTCGTCGACGCGGGTGCTACGGGCCGGCGGCTGCCGTTCTACGCGAGCGAGATCTGGACGAACGGCCGGCGGGAGAGCTTCGCCCACTACAAGCGGCGCGTGAGCGACGACATCGAGCTCGGCCTGGCGACGCTCGCCAAGAACATCCCCGGCTGGACGCCCTACGGCACGTTCGCCGTCCCGTTCAACGACTACGGCCAGCACGGCTCGAACGACCCCCGGATCGAGCCCTGGCTGAGCGGCTTCCTGAAGGCGCACTTCGCGGCGATCTTCGTGCAGGACGGCGACGGCTTCTCGACGCCCGGAGCGGGCTTCGAGAACAGGATCCCCGTGCCGGGCGCGTGGGCTCCCGACACGCTGGAGACGCATCTCCGCACCGGAGCCCAGCTGCTCGCCCACGCCCACTGAGCGAAGCATCCCCGCGGCTAGAGTACGCGGCTCAGGGCGCGTAGCTCAGCGGGAGAGCACTCGCTTCACACGCGAGGGGTCGCTGGTTCGATCCCAGCCGCGCCCACTCACGCCCTCAACGGTCGCGAACCTCGGGTCCCATCTCGAACCAGACGGCACGGCCGATCGCGAGCAGCCTCCGGCCGCGGAAGAGAGCGGTGCCGGCGTGCATGCGACGACCGTCGGCGCCGAGCGGCCAGCCGACGACGACGCACTCGTCGCCGGCGGACGGCGGCTCGTCGACGCGAGCGGTGAGGCGGCCGAGCACGCTGACGCCCCGGGAGGCGTCGGGCTGGACGGCCCAGCCGCCGGGACAGTCGAGCGACGCCCAGGCAAAGGGGAGGGGGAGCACGCCGGGGCCCGCGAGGCGCTCGTCGACCCGCCACGGGGCGACAACGCGCCCGTCGCCGAGCGGCGCCGGGCGGAGGCAGAGCGCATCGCCGGGCTCGCGGCCCGTGCCGCAGACGAAGCAACCGGGGAACGGGTGGTCGGCCTCGACGGGACGAGAGGTGGAGAGCCGCTCGGCCTCCGCGAACGACGGCGGCTCGGGCCACTCGAGCGTCACGTCGGCGGGCCGTGCCTCTGCGACGAGCGCGTCGCCGTCGAGGATCAGCACCGTCTCGCCCTCGCGCTTCACCGCGAGCGGCGTCTCGAGCGGCGGCGGCAGCCGCAGTGTCACCTCGACCGCGTCTCCGTCGACGAGCTCCGCGATGAGCCCGCACGTGTAGCCGCCGTTACCGGAGGCCGCCGGCCCGCGGAAGCGGCGCCGAACGAGGATCGCCGTGCCCATCACGAGATTCTCGTCTGCGGGCCCGGACGGGCACGGCTCGAGGTTCCTCAGTCCGCGTTGCCGGATTCCGCCAACGCCACT
>Ga0335081_10002918_pt1 | contig 26895 bp, 19 predicted proteins | sample Lox_Sample_35_FD_206713 | JGI IMG/M metagenome (GOLD analysis project Ga0335081, IMG submission 206713) | Soil microbial communities from Loxahatchee National Wildlife Refuge, Florida, United States - Lox_Sample_3.5 | ecosystem: Environmental > Terrestrial > Soil > Wetlands | place: USA...
CAGGAGAGCATACAGATAATGGCGTTGGCAGTCGGAGGGGGGGAAGGACGGTACTACCGGCCGGCTGCATTCGGCGGGTTCTCGTTCTTCCCCCCTGTCATCAAGGCGCTGCTGATCAGTAACGGACTGATGTGGGTGCTCTTCGGGGTGCTCCTCCCGGCGTTCAAGTTCGGGAACGTTCCGATCTTTGTCATCTTCAGGGAATACCTGGAGCTCTGGCCGCTGGGGACAAACTTCTGGCCCTGGCAGCTCCTCACGTACATGTTCCTCCACGGTGGGTTCTGGCACATCTTCTTCAACATGCTGATGCTCTGGATGTTCGGCATGGAGCTGGAATACACCTGGGGGTCGATGAAGTTCCTGACCTACTATCTCCTCTGCGGCGTCGGTGCGGGGGTGGCGAATCTCCTCGTCGCGCCGCTCCTGGGACAGGTCGCCCCGACGGTGGGGGCCTCCGGGGCAGTCTTCGGCATCCTGATCGCATTCGGGATGCTCTGGCCCGACCGCCCGATCTACGTCTACTTCCTTCTCCCCATCCGCGCGAAGTATTTTATTGCAGCGTCGATCGCCATCGAGCTTTTCACGGGCATCACGGGTTCCTCCGACGGCGTGGCCCACGTGGCGCACCTCGGCGGGGCCGCGGTGGGGTTCCTCTACATCATGGCGGAGCGCCGCTCCGGCGCGCTCAGGCGGTTCATGGGGTCTCTCGGCCTCCCGCGCCGCTCCGGGCGCGCGGGTGACTGGCGGGGCGAAGGCACCGATATCCGCGAGGCCAGGTTCTACGACATCGGGGGGCCTCCGCGGAAAGAGAAGCGCGACGAGCAGGAGGTCACGCAGGAGGTCATCGACGCCATCCTGGACAAGATCTCGACCGGGGGATACCAGAGCCTCTCCGAGGACGAGAAGCGGATACTGAACGAAGCGAGCAGGAAGATCCACTGAGGCGGGGAGGACCATGGAGATAGAAGCAGCGAACGAGGCGGACAGGGCGCCGGCCCTCCGTTCGGGCTCCCGGCGGATGACCCGGCAGGTCATGGTCGGGGGAATCCGCGTGGGAGGCGGTGCGCCGATTTCCGTCCAGACGATGACCAAGTGCAAGACCGCGGACGCGGACGCCACCGTCGGCCAGATCGTCGCGGCGGCGGACGCCGGATGCGACATCGTGCGCGTCACCGTCAACGACAGGGAAGCAGCCGAGGCGATGGCGGAGATCGTCCGCCGCTCCCCCATCCCGGTCGTGGCGGATATCCATTTCAACCACGTCTTCGCGCTCAAGGCGATCGAGGCGGGCGTGGCCAAGGTGCGCATCAACCCGGGGAACATCGGGAGCCGCGATCGTATCCACGAGGTGCTCGGCGCCGCAAAGCGCCGGCGGATCCCCATCCGGATCGGCGTGAACTCGGGATCGCTGGAGGAGGATATCCTCGCAAAGCACGGCTATCCGACCGCCGAGGCGCTCTACGAGAGCGCCATGCGCCACGTGAAGATCTGCGACGAGTTCGGCTTCGAAGACCTGGTCATCTCCGTCAAGTCGACCGACGTCCGGCTGATGGTGGACGCGTATCGCCTCGTGGCGGAGCGGACGGACATCCCCCTCCACCTCGGCGTGACGGAAGCGGGAACGACGCGCATCGGCACGATCAAGTCGGCCGTGGGGATCGGCACGCTGCTGGCCGAGGGGATCGGCGACACGATCCGCGTCTCGCTCACGGACGACCCGGTGAAGGAAGTCGAGGTCGGCAAGGAGATCCTCCGCTCGCTGAGCCTGGCGTCGCGAAACGTGGAGCTGATCGCCTGTCCCACCTGCGGCAGGCTCGAGGTGGACCTCTTCGGCATCATGGCGGAGCTGGAGCGGAGGCTCGCGGGGGTGAAGAAGCCGGTCAAAATCGCGGTCCTGGGCTGCGTCGTGAACGGTCCGGGCGAAGCGAGCGAGGCGGACATCGGCATCGCCGCCGGGAAAGGCGTCGGGATCCTCTACCGGAAGGGAGAAGTGGTCCGAAGGGTCAAGGAGTCGGAGATCGTCGAGGCGATCGTCGAGGAGGTCGCCCGGTTCGTCCCCGCGGGGGAGCCCTGAGCGTGCGCCAGAGCGCGTGCCGCACGGCAGGACGCCCGCCAGAGCCGCGGGCGTCTTGTTTTTTGGGGGGCGGTTTTCGTACATTGAGCCCCGCTCCGGCTGACACCACCGAACAGACACAGTGAGCGAACCTCTCAACATCTTCTTTGTCGGCGACATCGTCGGCGCGCCCGGCCTCGAGCTTGCGACGACGCTCGTTCCCAATTACGTCAAGAAGTACGCCGTCGATCTCCTGATCGTCAACGGCGAGAATACGACGGAGGGGAAGGGGATCGCCGAGGAGCACGCCCGGAAGCTCTTTGACCTCGGGGCCCACGTGATTACGACCGGGAACCACGTGTGGGACCGCTGGGACAGCCGCAAGGTGCTCGGCGGAGACAGGCGGATTCTCCGTCCCCTCAATTACCCCAGGGAAAACGGGGGGAACGGGTACTACATCGCGGAGCTCTCCGGGGGCCGGAAGGCGGGCGTGCTCAACCTGCAGGGGCGTGTGTTCATGCAGCCCATCGACGACCCGTTCCGCACTGCGGACTGGGCGGTGGCCAAGATTACCGAGGAAACGAAGGCGATTTTCGTGGACTTCCACGCCGACGCCACGGCCGAGAAGATGGCGATGGGCTGGCACCTGGACGGGAAGGTCTCCGCCGTGATCGGCACGCACACGCACACGCCGACGGCGGACGGGCGCATCCTCCCCCGGGGGACGGCGTTCCAGACGGACGTGGGGATGACGGGCCCGTACGATTCGGTCCTCGGGATGAAGAAGGACCTTGCTATCAAGCGCCTGGTGACCGCGACGCCGCACAAGTACGAGGTGGCGTCGCATGACGTCCGCCTCTGCGGCGTCTACGTGCGCGTGGACGCCGAGACCGGGCGCGCACTGAAGATGGAGAGCGTCATATTCCCGGCGTTCGGGTGAGCCGTGGCAGCCGCGCTGATAGACGGGAAAGCAATGGCTGCAGCGATCAAGGAGGAGGTGCGCCGCGACGCAGGGGAACTCTTGCGGACGCGGGGCATCGTCCCCGGGCTCGCGTTCATCCTCGTGGGCGACGATCCCGGCTCCGAGGTCTACGTCCGTTCCAAGGGGAAGGCATGCGAGGAGCTGCATTTCCGCTCCGCGACGGAGCGCCGGCCCGCCACGCTCAGCCAGGGTGACCTCCTCGCACTCATCGCCGCGTTGAACGCCGATCCCTCGATTCACGGCGTCCTTGTGCAGCTCCCCCTCCCACGCCATATCGACGAGCAGCGCGTCATCGAGGCCATCGACTACCGGAAGGACGTCGACGGGTTCCATCCCGTCAACGTGGGACGCCTCTCGCTCGGGCTCCCCTGCTTCCGTCCCTGCACGCCGGCGGGGATCCTGGAAATGCTCGCGCGGAGCGGAAACGACCCTGGAGGGAAGCACGTCGTGGTGGTGGGGAGGAGCAACATCGTCGGCAAGCCGGTCGCTTCCATGCTGGTGCAGAAACAGAAGGGTGCGAACGCCGCCGTGACCGTCGTCCACACTGGCGTCGGCGACATCGCGCCGTACGTGCGGCAGGCCGACATCGTCGTGGCCGCGATGGGACGGCCGCGGGCGATCACCGGCGCGATGCTCAAGGCTGGAGCCGTCGTGATCGACGTGGGGATGAACAGGATCCCGGACGCCTCCACGAAGAGCGGCACGCGACTCGCAGGAGACGTCGATTTCGCCTCCGCGAGCGACGTGGCGTCGGCGATAACGCCTGTCCCCGGCGGCGTGGGGCTGATGACGATTGCGATGCTGATGCGCAATACGCTCCTCGCCGCTTCGGGAACGCTCTACACGAACTCTGATATCTGAATTCTGAGTTCTGAACTCTGAATTGAATTCAGAGTTCAGAGATCAGAAATCAGCATTCAGCATTCGCTTCTACTGGTATTCCCCCCTCTTTTTTCGTATCTTCCCTCCGTTGTCTCCTCATTTCCCCAGGGACCAAACGCATGCCGATTCCGAAATTCAAAAACGAGCCAGTCCTCGATTTTTCGAAACCGCTGAACCGCGCGAGGCAGGAGAAGGCGATTGCGGCGCTGCGCGAATCGCTCGGGAGAGAATACCCGATCGTGATCGCCGGCGAGCGCGTCACGACGGCGGAGAAATTCTCCTCCGTGAACCCATCCCGCTCCGGCGAGGTCGTCGGCGTCTTCCAGAAAGGGAACGCGGAAACCGCGGAGCGGGCGATGGCGGCCGCGCTCGCCGCATTCGAGCGCTGGAAGCTCGTCCCCGCGGCCCGGCGGGCCGCCTGTCTCTTCGCCGCGGCACGCCTGATGCGGAAGCGCCGGTTCGAGCTGAACGCCGTCATGGTCCTGGAAGTCGGGAAGCCCTGGGTGGAGGCGGACGCGGACACGGCGGAGGCGATCGATTTCCTTGAATTCTACGCACGGGAGATGCTCCGCTACGGCGCCGACCAACCGGTGGTTCGGGTCCCGGGTGAGAAGGGGAAACTGGTCTACGTGCCGCTCGGCGTCGGCGTGGTCATCCCGCCGTGGAATTTCCCCCTCGCGATACTGACGGGCATGACGTCGGCGGCCGTGGTCACGGGCAACGCGGTCGTCCTGAAGCCGTCGAGCGATTCTCCCCTGATCGGCTGGAAATTCCTCGAAATCATGGAAGAGGCAGGCGTGCCGCCGGGCGTGATCAACTACGTCACGGGCCCGGGGGGCGCGGTGGGGGACACGCTGGTCATGCACCCGAAGACGCGGTTCGTGTCGTTCACCGGATCCAGGGAAGTCGGCGTGCACATTAACGAGGCCGCGGCGAAGGTGCAGCCGGGGCAGATCTGGCTGAAGCGCGTCGTGGCGGAGATGGGAGGGAAAGACTCGATCATCGTCGACGCGGGGGCCGACATGGAGAAGGCCGCCGCGGGCGTGATCACATCAGCGTTCGGCTTTTCGGGCCAGAAATGTTCGGCGTGCTCCCGCGCCATCGTCCACGACTCCGTGTACGACGCGTTCGTGCAGCTCCTGGCCGCGAAAGCCGCGGCGCTTGCGGTGGGGGATCCGGCGCAGGGCGCCACGCAGGTGGGACCGGTCGTCAACCGGCGCTCGCAGGAGACAATCCTGAACTACGTGCAGGCAGGCGTGCGGGAAGGGGGACGCCTGGTCGCGGGGGGAGCCGCCGGCGATGCCGCGGGGTACTTCGTCCAGCCGACCGTCATTGCGGACGTCGCGCCCGGCGCGACCATCGCGCAGGAGGAGATCTTCGGACCCGTGCTGGCGGTGATCAGGGCGAAGGATTTCGACGATGCGCTCGCGATCGCCAACAACACGGAGTTCGGGCTCACGGGGGCCGTGTACACGAAGAGCGCCGCCCACCGGGCGAAAGCCGAACAGGAGTTCTTCGTGGGGAACCTCTATATCAACCGCAAATGCACGGGGGCGCTCGTCGGCGCCCACCCGTTCGGGGGATTCAACATGAGCGGGACCGACTCCAAGGCAGGCGGCCGGGACTATCTCCTCCTCTTCCTCCAGGCGAAGTCGATCGCGGAGAAGGTCGCCCGGTGATGTCCCATGCTGCGCTAGCGAATCCGGAGACACGATGAAAGTCCATGAATACCAGGCAAAGGAGATTCTGCGGAAGTACGGCGTCGCCGTGCCGGCAGGGAAGGTCGCCTTTTCCGTCGAAGAGGCGGTGAGCGCCGCCTACGGGCTCGGCGGGAGCATGTGGGTGATCAAGGCGCAGATTCACGCCGGGGGACGCGGGAAGGGGGGAGGAGTGAAGGTGGCGCGGACGCTCGAGGAGGTCAGGCAGACCGCGGGCAGGATGCTCGGGATGACGCTTGTCACGCATCAGACGGGCCCGGGGGGGAAGATCGTCAAACGGCTCCTCGTCGAGCAGGGGGTGGCCATCGCCAGGGAGCTGTACGTCGGCGTGACGCTCGACAGGGCGGCGTCGCGGAACGTGGTGATGGCATCGACCGAGGGGGGAGTGGAGATCGAGAAAGTCGCCGCGGAGACGCCGGAGAAGATACTCCGCGTCGCCGTGGAGCGGGGGAGCACGCTCGAACCCTTCCAGGCGAGGTCGCTGGCGTTTGCACTGGGCCTCGCGGGGGATGCGCTGCGGAACGGCGTCCGCTTCCTCCAGGCGCTGTACGCGGCATACGAGGCGATGGACTGCTCCCTTGCCGAGATCAACCCGCTCGTCATCACGAAGGATGGGGGCGTGATCGCGCTGGACGCCAAGATCAATTTCGACGACAACGCGCTGGAGCGGCACCCGGAGCTGAAAGAGCTGCGCGACCTGGACGAGGAAGACCCGCTGGAAGTGGAGGCCTCGAAATCGAGCCTGAACTACATCAAGCTCGAGGGGAACGTCGGCTGCATGGTGAACGGGGCGGGACTGGCGATGGCGACGATGGACATCATCAAGCTCGCCGGCGGCGAACCCGCCAATTTCCTGGACGTGGGGGGAGGGGCGAGCGCCGAGACCGTGGAAGCGGGGTTCAAGATCATACTGGCCGACCCCCACGTCAGGGCGGTACTGATCAACATATTCGGCGGGATTGTCCGCTGCGACCGGGTGGCCACGGGCGTGGTCGAGGCGGCCAAGAAGGTGAAGGTGGAGGTCCCCGTCGTCGTGCGCCTGGCGGGCACAAACGCGGAGATCGCACAGGAAATCCTCAGGAACTCGGGGCTGAACTTCCTGGTGGCGGGAAGCCTGAAAGAAGCGGCGGAGAAGGTCACGCAGGCGATCCGGGAGCCGGTCGGGGCGTGAGCGCTCCGGACGGCTACGAGCCCGTCATCGGGCTGGAAGTCCACGCGCAGCTCCTGACGCGGACCAAGGCGTTCTGCGGCTGCTCTGCCCGGTTCGGCGACGCGCCGAACGCCAATGTCTGCCCCGTGTGCCTGGGTCTCCCGGGTGCGCTCCCCGTGCTGAACAAGAGCGTCGTGGAGTTTGCCATCCGCATGGGGCTCGCGGTCGGGTCCCGCATCGCGGAGCGCTCCGTCTTCGCGCGGAAGAACTACTTCTACCCCGACCTCCCCAAGGGATACCAGATTTCCCAGCACGAAATCCCCCTCTGCAGCGGCGGGGAGGTTGCCATCGACCTCCCCGGGGGAGGCCGGAAGACCGTCCGCCTCTCGCACATCCACATGGAGGAGGACGCGGGAAAATCCATCCACGACCAGGGCGCCGATACGCTGGTGGACCTCAACCGCTGCGGGGTTCCCCTGATCGAGATCGTCAGCCTGCCCGAGATCGGTTCCCCGCGGGAAGCCTCACTCTATCTTGCACGCATCCGCCAGCTCGTCACATACCTGGGCATCTGCGACGGCAACATGGAGGAGGGGAGCCTCCGCTGCGACGCCAACGTCTCGGTGCGGCCGCGCGGATCGACTGTGCTGGGGACGAAAACGGAGCTGAAGAACATGAATTCGTTCCGGCACGTGGAGCGCGCCCTTGAATTCGAGATCGCCAGGCAGCTCGGGACGATCGGCGAGGGGGGGGCGGTCGTCCAGGAGACGCTCCTCTGGGATGCCGACGCGGGAGTCGCCGAGCCGATGCGGAGCAAGGAGGAGGCGCACGACTACAGGTACTTCCCCGACCCGGACCTGGTTCCCGTGGTCGTGAGCCCGTCATGGATCGACTCCGTGCGGCGCAGCCTGCCGGAGATGCCGGAGGCGCGGCGGGACCGCTTCGTGACTTCGCTCGGACTCCCCCGGTATGACGCGGACGTCCTCACGGCCGAGAAAGACGTCGCGGACTATTTCGAAGAGACGCTCGCCGCGCTCGGGGGTGAGGGAACCTCCCGTGCGCAGCACGCCAAGTCGGCCAGCAACTGGATCATGACCGACGTCCTCCGCGTGATTGCCGGGGGGAAGACGACGGCGAGGACGTTCCCGGTCACGGCAGGGCGCCTGGCCGCAATGATCGGCATGATCGGCGACGGGACGATCAGCGGGAAGATCGCGAAGGAGGTCTTCGAGGACATGGTCGCCACGGGGGACGAGCCCCGGGCGATCGTCGGGAGAAGGGGGCTTCTCCAGGTTTCCGATCCGGAGGCGATCGGCCGCGCCGTCGATGCCGTGATCGCCGCGAACGCGCCCCAGGTCAGGAAGTACAGGGACGGCAACGCCAATGTCTTCGGGTACTTCGTCGGCGAGACGATGAAGCTCATGAAAGGGAAGGCGAATCCCGCAGTCGTGAACGATCTCCTGCGCCGGAAGCTCGGCGAAGCGGCATCCTGATTCACCAGCACACGCAACTGACCACTCTCACAGGACACATCCATGCGGACCAAAATCATCGCAGGCAACTGGAAGATGTACAAGGACCTCGCGGGGACGACAGAGCTGATCGCCGGCCTGACCTCGCGCATCGCGGCCTCGCCGGCCCGGGCGACCGTCGTCGTCTGCCCCCCGTTCACGTCGCTCGCTCTGGCGTCGACCCTCCTCAAGGGCTCGCCGGTCAGGCTCGGGGCGCAGAACATGTCGCAGCACGACGAGGGGGCGTTCACCGGCGAGATTTCCTGGAACATGCTTCGCGCCGCCGGGTGCGAGTACGTGATCCTCGGCCACTCCGAGAGGCGCCAGTACTACGGCGAGAAGGATGAGCTGATTAACGCAAAGGCGAAAAAGGCGATTGCATCTTCGCTGAGGCCGATCATCTGCGTGGGAGAGACGCTCGCCGAGCGGGAGCAGGGGATCACTGACCGCGTCGTCAGCACGCAGATTCGTGGCGTCCTCTCCGGGCTTTCACGGTCCGATATGTCCTCGGTCGTCGTCGCCTATGAGCCCGTCTGGGCCATCGGGACGGGGAAAACAGCCACGCCGGCGCAGGCGCAGGAAGTGCACCAGATGATCAGGAAGCTCATCTCTCAGCTCTATGACTGGCCCACTGCGGATGCCACTGTCATTCAATACGGCGGCAGCGTTAAGCCTGACAACGCGGCAGAACTTCTCTCACAAAATGACATTGACGGGGCGCTTGTCGGCGGGGCATGCCTCAAGCCAGATTCGTTCATGTCGATCATAAGTGCTGCAAAATAGGGGAAATTGAGGTTTTTTCGTTGCTTTCAGTGAGGTTTGTGCTTATATTGAGGTGATATCCCTTATCACCTACCTCTCTGGCGGTTATAACGTACTTGCCGACCGTTTCAAGACACAGGAGTCGATACGCGGGTGGCAGGTCGGCCCTCCGGCTAGCAGTGTCAGTTGTGGCACTTCTCATCATCAGTTCTCCCGGCGGACTGGCTCAGTACACGTTCCTTGAGAACGGCAACCCCCTCATACACGGACCCGACAGCGGATTTCTTCCCGATACGCCGACGCGCATCAAGATCGATCTCTCGGGGCCCTGGGAGTACGCCGTCGACGGGGGGCCCTCAGGGACAGTAAAGATCCCCGCGGCGTACGATTTCCGCGGGAGCGTGGTGTTCCAGCGGAACATCGACGTCACGCGGGAGCAGCTCGACCAGTACCGTTTCCACCTGGTCATCCTCGGCATCGATCACGCCGCCGACGTCAGCGTGAACGGCGAGTTCGTGACGTCGCACAGCGGCGGCTTCACCAGCGTCGTCGAGCCCCTCCCGCGCAACGCGCTCCAGATCGGCGGCGCGAACACGATACGCGTCGCCGTGAGCAACGTCCTGGATGCGCGGACCACGCTCCCCGTCAGGCCCGGGGCATGGGGAGAGAGGAACTACGGCGGGATCACGCGGGATATCTACCTGCTCGGCACGCCGGGCCTCTATATCCGGGACGTGGCGGTCTCGGCCGAGCCGCGGGGAGAAGGGGAGACCGCACGGATCGACGTCCGCGTCACGCCCGACGGCATCGATTCTCTCTCCGCCCTCCCGTCGGCCGGGGAGAGCAGGACGACCGCAACAGGCTTTTATTTCGAAGTCCAGGACAAGATGTCCGGCGCGTTCGTCGCCCGGAGTCCCGTCGTGCCCGTCACGCGGAAGGGGAACGACTGGGAAGAGGCGACGAGCAGCCTGATACTTGACGGCCCGCGCCTCTGGTCCCCCGACACTCCCGACCTCTACCTCCTCAGGTGCTACCTCGTCCATCCCTCCGGCGCGGAGACGCGCGTCGTGGACGAGGCGGACGTCGCCACGGGGATCCGGCACGTCGCCGTCGCCGGCGGCCACATCCTGCTCAACGGCCAGAGGTTTCAGGTGCGCGGCGTCTGCTGGTACGAGGACACTCCCTCCCACGGGAGCGCGATGACGTACGAGGAGCGGGAGAAGGACGTCGCGATGATCAAGACGCTCGGGGCGAACGTCGTGCGCTTCATCGATCACCCCCCCCACCCGTACATGCTCAATCTCTGCGACAGGTACGGACTCATGGCCATGGAGGACCTCCCGGTGACCGGCACGCCCGGCGAGGTCATTGCCACAGACGCCTACGCCGACCTGGCGGCGACGGCGCTCCGCGAGATGATCATCCGCGACCGGAATCACCCCTCGGTCCTTGCCTGGGGCCTGGCCGATGATATCGAGGCGGCCCATCCCGCGGCGCGTCCGTTCATGGAGAGCCTGGTCCGCCTGGCGCGGACGCTCGACGGCCGGCCGCTCTACGCGGCGGCGATGCCGGGGCCCGACTCGTGCACGTCGCTCCTGGACATCGCCGCGTTGAGCCTCGGCGCGCAGGAGCTCAAGACGTTCCGCTCCGACGTCGAGGCCTGGCGCGACGCGCACAGGACGCAGCCGGTGGTCGTCGCCCGCTTCGGCACGGAGGTCCAGGACAAAGACAGGAACGGCTATTCGGATCCACTTTCCCAGGAGGCGCAGGCCAGGTTCTACCTCCAGCGGTTCGATCTCCTCAAGTCGCTCGACGTGGACGGCGGCATCGTCTGGGCGTTTAACGACTGGAAGGGGGACCGTCCCTCGCTCACCGTCCGGACGGGAAACCCGTGGTTGCACACGCAGGGTCTGGTCGGCGCGCACGGGGAGAAGCGCCTGGCGTTCGACGCGGTCCGCTCCGTGTTCCACGGGGAGAAGTTCGTCGCCCTCCCGGCCGGTACGCACACCGAGAGCGCCCCGATCGTCTACGTGCTTGCGGGGTTTGTCCTGCTCGTGGGACTGGCATACATCTACAACACCAGCAGGCGGTTCCGCGAATCGCTCAACCGCTCGGTCCTGAGCTCGTACAACTTTTTCGCCGACGTCCGCGACCAGCGGGCGGTCGCCGCGGGGCACACGATCCTCCTGGGGGGGGTCGTCGCGCTGGCCCTGGCCATCGTGGTGTCCAGCATCCTCTTCAGGTTCAGGGACAGCCCCCTGCTCGACGAGTTCCTCTCGTCGGTGCTGGTGAGCGACCGGGCCACGGAGTCGGCGGTGAGGCTCGTGTGGAACCCCCTGCGGTGCATCGGGGCCATCGCGCTCCTGGGCTTCGGGCTCCTGCTCCTGGTCTCGGTCCTGGTGCTCGGGCTCCGCGCGTTCGTCCGCGAGCGCATCTACGCGTACCACGCCTTCACGGCGACGATCTGGTCCACCGCCCCCCTGGTCCTGCTGGTGCCCCTGGGGATGGTGCTCTACCGCGTGCTGGACTCGAGCGTGTACATCGTGCCCGCCTTCGCGCTGATCGGCGTGATGTGCGCCTGGGTGTTTCTCAGGTTCCTCAAAGGGGTGTCGATCGTCCTGGATGTGCTGTCGCTGAAGGTGTACGCCGCGGGCTTCGTGGCCATGGGCGCCCTCGTCGCATGCGCGTACGCTTATTACAACTATACGGAGTCGATGCCCATGTACCTCGCATTCCTGTACTCCACCATGGTCAGGGCGCAGTAAGCAGGGGAGGCCGCTGAAGGACGCATGTATCTCTCGACGCTGGAGATAATCGGCTTCAAATCGTTCGCCAACAAGGTGAACCTCGCCTTCGACAGCGGTATCTCCGCTATCGTCGGGCCGAACGGGTGCGGCAAGACGAACATCGTGGACGCGATCCGCTGGGTGCTGGGCGAGCAGCGCTACAGCGCGCTCCGCAGCGACAAGATGGAGGACGTCATCTTCAACGGCACGAAGGCCCGCAAGGCCCTCGGCATGGCGGAGGCGTCGCTGGTCATCGAGAATACGAAGGGAATCCTCCCCTCGGAGTATACGCAGGTGACGATCGGCCGCCGGGTCTACCGCTCCGGGGAGAGCGAGTACCTCCTGAACAAGGTCCCGTGCCGGTTGAAGGACATCCTGGACCTCTTCATGGACACCGGCATGGGTGCGGATGCCTACTCGGTGATCGAGCTGAAGATGATCGAGGTGATCCTGAGCGACAAAACCGACGAGCGGCGCCGCCTCTTCGAGGAGGCGGCGGGGGTCACCAAGTACAAGCACCGCAGGAAGGCCGCGTACCGGAAGCTCGAGAGCGTGCAGGACGACCTGGTCCGCGTGAACGACATCGTCGCCGAGGTGCAGAAGGCGGTTGCGACGCTCGAGCGGCAGGCCCGGCGGGCCGAGCAGTTCAACGAGACGAAGGCGCGCCTGCGGACGCTGGAGATCGACCTGATGGAGCGGGAGTTCGCGCAGCTCAACGCCCGCGCGACGCCACTGGAGGAGAAGCTCCGCACGCTCAACGACGACCGCTCGCAGATCGACGTGGATCTCTCCGGCGAGGAGGCGCGGCTGGATGAGCTCCGCACGAGGCTGCTGGAAGCGGAAAAGCGCCTGGCGGAAGCGCAGCGGGACGTCAGCCTCCAGCGGGAGGCGATGCACCGGGTCGAGGAGCAGAGCGCCGTCGCCGCGGAGCGGATACGGTCGCTCAGGGCGAACAGGGAGAGGCTGGAGCACGAGCAGGAGGAGCTGCACGGGGCGCTCGGGCGGTTCGCGCTCGAGCGGGAAATGCTCGCCTCGACGATCGACGCGCTCCGGCTGAGGGAGGGGGAGATCGCCTCGGCGATCGCCGGCCGCACGGAGGCACTGGCGCAGTGCCAGTCGCGCCTCGACGGGGCGAAAGGGGCGCTCCAGGAGCTGAACGACCGGGCGCTCGCGCTCGTCCAGAGCGCGGCGGAGCGCCAGGGGGAACAGGACCGGCGGAAGGCGCACGCCGAGGGGCTGAACGGGCGCTCAATGCGGGCTGCGGAAGAGAGCGTGGCGTACGAGCAGGATCTCGCGCGGCTGGACGCCGCGATCGCGGAGCTGACGGAATCGGACCGGGCACTGCGAAGGAAATTCACCGAGGCGGAGGTCCGCTTCTACGGTGCGGAGTCGCGGAAAAAGGAGATCGCGGAATCCGTCGAAAAGCTCCGGTCGCACGAAGCTGCGCTGCAGACCGACCTGGAGAGGAAATCCGCCCGGCTCGATTTCCTGAAGGGCCTCGTCGAATCGCGCGAAGGCCTCCCGGAGGGTGTGCGGTACCTTGCATCCTCTCCCGCGTGGAAAGCATCGCGGACGGTGACCGTGGCGGACGCCGTGCATGCGGAGGACAGGTTCAGGGCAGCGTTGGAAGCGGCGCTGGGAGAGTACGCGGGGCTCCTCGTGGTGGCGACGAGCGCCCAGGCGGAGGAGGGGATGGCGCTCCTCAGGGACGAGAAGCAGGGGAAAGCCACGTTTGTCTGCCTGGACAGGGTCCCGCAGATCCGCTCCAGGATCCGGCTGCCGCGCCTGCAGGGCGTCCTGGGCCTGGCCACGGATGTCGCGAAGTGCGCGCAGGAGCACGCACCCCTCTTCAGGCTCCTGCTTGACAGGGTGGTCATCGTGAGCGATGCCGCAACGGCGGACGCCGTCGCGGCGCGCCTGCCGGGCCTCCGCTGCGTGACGCTCGACGGGGAGATCCGCACGGGCGTAGGCATCACACGGGGCGGGAGCCGCCGGCTTGATGAAGGGGGATTAATCGGGAAGCGGGAACAGATCGAGGAGCTTCAGCGGGAGACCGCCGCCCTCCGCGCGGAAGTCCACGACGCCGCCCGGGAGCGGGGAAGCCTCCAGGAGGCGCACGACGCCATCGAGCTGAAGGCGTTCACTGACGACGTGAAGGGCGTCGAGAAGGAGATGAACGGGATCGAGGTGCGGATCGCCCAGGTGGCGTTCGAGAAAAAGCGGGCGACGGACATCATCGCCAGGAACGCCGAAGAGGTCCGCCGGCTCGAGGCCGAGGCGGCTGATCTGCTCGCGCTGATCGCCGCGGACGCCCCGGCACTGGAATCGCTCGCCGGCGCGAAGGCGGAGGCGGAACGGGCGATCGGGGGGGCCTCGCGGGAGCTGGAAGTTCTCGAGGAGGAGCGCGCATCCCGGGCGAAGGAGCTGAACGAGCAGGAGATCGCACTCGTCGGGCTCCGCGGCGAGCTGCAGAACGCCGTCGATCGCCTGGCGCGCACCGGCGAGTCGGAAGCCGAAGCCAGGGCGCTGATCGCCCGGCGGGAGGAGGAGAAGGCCGAGGGGGAGCGGGCGGTCGCCGCCGACGAGGCGCTCCTGGCGGAGAATACGCGCACGCTCACCGGGGCCCAGGCGGAGATCAGGGTGGTCGAGGAGCGCCGCGCCGCGGTGGAGCAGGAGGGAGCGGACGTGCGCGAGCGGATGCACGCGATCGAGCTCGCGATCAAGGACCGGCGCCGGACGCACGACGACGCCCTCCGCACGCTGCACGAGCACGAGCTTCGCCTGGCGGAGCTGCGCGCGAAAGCCGACCACATCCGCGCGCGCGCCGCCGAGGAGTTCGAACTGGAGATCCAGCTCCGCGAGTACCCGGCGGACGAGTTCGTGGATTTCGCCGCGCTGCGCGACGAGATCCAGGGGCTCCGCGACCGGGTGAAGTCGCTCGGGAACATCAACTTCGCGGCATTCGAGGAATACACCACGGAGAAGCAGCGCCTGGAGTTCATGGCGACGCAGCGGCAGGACCTGCTGGACGCCGAGAAGACGCTCCTGGCCACGATCGAGGAGATCAACGCCACCGCGCAGCGGAAATTCCTCGAGACGTTCGCGCTGATCAGGAACAACTTCATCGAAACGTTCAAGAGCCTGTTCGACCCCGGCGACGAGTGCGACCTCAAGCTGGAAGAGGGGGTCGACCCGCTCGAGGCGCGGATCGAGATCGTCGCCAAGCCCCGCGGCAAGCGCCCGACGTCCATCGATCTCCTCTCCGGGGGGGAGAAGACGCTCACGGCGACCGCGCTCCTGTTCGCGATCTACCTTGTCAAGCCGAGCCCGTTCTGCATACTGGACGAGGTGGATGCTCCCCTGGACGACGCCAACGTCGACCGGTTCACGCGGATCCTGCGGAAGTTCTCCGACAACACGCAGTTTATCGTCGTCACGCACAACAAGCGGACGATGGAGGCGGCGAGCGCGCTCTACGGGGTGACGATGGAGGAGGAAGGGGTCTCAAAGCTCGTCACGGTGCGGTTCACCAAGGGGGCGCGCGTGGAATCGGCTGCCCTGGCGTCTGCCTGACCGTGGCGCTCAGGCTCTTCGTCGACTTCGACGGCACGATCACGCGGCGCGACGTGGGAAACATCTTCTTCCGCTCGTTCGGGGGAGCGGCGTGCGACGAACTGGTCCGCCGCTACCACGATGAGGAGATCGGGGCGCGGGAACTGTTCCGGGGCGAGGCGCGCGCCATGGGGCGCTTCCGCATGCGCTCGCTCGAGGCGGTCGTGGACGCGGAGGCAATCGACCCCGCGTTCCGCACGCTGGTTGCGTTCTGCGGGGCGCGGGACATCCCCCTGATGGTGCTGAGCGACGGGCTCGATTACTACATCCGGCGCATCCTCGAACGCGAAGGGTGCGCCGGCGTGCCGTTCGCGTCGAACCGGGCGTTGTTCAGCGCCCCGGACGGGGACGGGAACGTGGAGCTCGGCGTGGAATTCCCCCACGCGGATGCGTCGTGCGACCGCTGCGCCTGCTGCAAGAGGAACGTCATGCTTGCGGCGTCGGGAGAAGACGACCGGATCGCCTACGTGGGGGAGGGGTACTCGGACCGCTGCCCCGTGCGCTACGCCGACATTGTATTCGCCAAAGACTCCCTGCAAACGTACTGTCAGAATGAGAATATCACGTACACGCCGTATACGACGTTTGACGATGTCGTCGCGCGCCTTTCATCGCTCCTGGAGCGCCCGGGAATTCCCCGGCGCGAGCGGGCCGAGCGCGAGCGCCGGGCCGCGTTCCGCCACGAGTCCTGAGCGGGCGCGGGAGGCATAGGCATGGCCACCGATGTCCGGAGGCTGATGTTCCGGTACAGGAGCTACACGCCGATTCCGTTCCTGCTGGCGATGGTCTGGTTCGCGCGCCCCACGGTCATCAGCATGGTGGTCGGCTTTGCCGTGGTGTTCATCGGTGAGATGATCCGCTTCTGGGGCGTCTCGATCGTCGGGGCGGAGACGCGGACCACGGGGACGGTGGGGGGATCGTTCCTGATTACCAGCGGACCGTTCGCGTACGTGCGGAACCCTCTCTACGCGGGCAACATGCTGCTGTACGCAGGCGTCGGCATCATGTCGATGGCGCTCTTTCCCTGGATGCTCCTTGTCGCGGTGGCCTGGTTTTACTTCCAGTACTACATGATCGTGACGCGGGAGGAGGAGTACCTTGCCGTGACGTTCGGCGAGGACTTCGCCTCGTACTGCAGTAACGTCCGGCGGTTCGTGCCGCGCCTGACGCCCTACAGGTCGCCCCACCCGGCGCCGAAGTCCGTGGACCCGTCGGAGGGGCTTGCCAGCGAGAGGCGGACGCTCCAGGCGATCGGCCTCGTCACGGCGGTGATCGTGGCGAAGTACGTTCTCCTCCAGTTCGGGGGGTGAGCCGTGGCCAGGCGCATCCTCATGGTCGCGGGGGAACCCTCCGGCGAGATGCACGCATCGGCGGTCGTCCGCGCGCTCAGGAAGCTGGCGCCGGACGTGCGCGTCGCGGGTGTGGGGGGGGTGCGGATGCGCGCGGAAGGAGTGGAGATCATCCATGACTCGGCGGACCTCGCCTTCATGGGATTCGCCGAGGTGCTGCGGAACCTGGGAACGGTCAGGCGGCTGCGCCGGGAGCTCGTCGCGGAGCTCGAGCGGCACCGGCCGGACGTGGCGGTGCTTGTCGATTACCCGGGGTTCAATCTCCCCTTTGCCGGCGCGTGCCGCGCGCGGGGAATCCCGGTCCTGTACTACATCAGCCCCCAGGTCTGGGCGTGGCACAGGGGGCGCGTGAAGAAGATGCGGACGCTGGTCAACCGGATGAAGGTGGTCTTTCCGTTCGAAGTGCCGATCTACAGGGAGGCAGGCATCGACGTGGAGTTCGTGGGGCACCCGCTTGTCGAGCACATGGGCACATCGGCGCCCCGGGAGGAATTCTTCCGGCGCCGGGGGCTCGACCCGTCCAGGCCCCTGCTCGGGCTCTTCCCGGGGAGCCGCCGCCAGGAGGTCGAGAGGATACTCCCCGTCATGGTGCGCGCAGCGGACCGGCTTCGGGAGACGAGGAACCTCCAGACTGCGATCGGCGTCGCTGCCAGTCTCGGGAAGGAATTTGTCGCCTCGTTCCTCCCCCCGGGGACGGGGATCCTGCTCATCGAAGACGCCACGCACGACCTGATGGCGTACGCCGACGCGGCAATCGTCACGTCGGGGACCGCGACGCTCGAAACAGGGTGGTTCGGCACTCCCATGGCCGTGGTCTACCGTACGTCGGCACTGACATACGCCATCGGGCGCATGCTTGTCGATGTCCGCTCCATCGGGCTCGTGAACATCGTCGCCGGAAAGCCGGTCGTGCCCGAGTTCATACAGGGGGACATGACGGCCGGGCGGATCGCCGCTGCAGTCGGGAAGTTCTTCGACGACAGGGCCTACGCCGCCGCCGTGCGGAGCGAACTGGCGGTGATACGGGAGAAACTCGGCGGACCGGGAGCTTCCGAGCGCGTCGCGCGGGGCATACTCGCCCTGGCGGAGGCTGCGTGACGACGATGCGCCGTGCGCTCGTCGCGTTCGCTGCCGCGTGCATGCTCTCCTCGTGCGGGGGCTCGGGAGGCTCGTCATCCGACGTTCCCCTCACCGCGGCCTCGGCGTTTGCGCGGGGGCACAGGCTGTATGAGACGGGCCACCCCGTCGAGGCGGAGCCGGATCTCCGCCGGGCGGCGGCCCTGGATTCGACGATGGCGGACCCGCTCGTGGACCTCGGATCGATCTACTATGAGCGGGGCTCGCAGGAACAGGCCCCGACCCGGCGCGATGATGATTTCCGTGAGGCCCGCTCGTTCCTGGCCCGGGCCGACGAGCTCGGCTACGCCGAGGCTGCGGGATACGACAGGCTCTGCGAGCTCTGCTCGGAGCTTCACGATGCGCGCGGGTTCCTGAAATACGCACGGAAGAGCGTCGATCGTTACCCGTACGACCGGCAGTACTACAACCTGGGCGTCGCGTATGCCGATGTGGAGGACTGGCCCGCCGTGGTGAAATCGCAGCGCGAGGCCGCGGAGAAGTTCCGCCAGTCGCAATACGTTGCCGCGTACTACAGGCAGCTCGGGCGCGCGTACATGAAAATGGACCGCGACCAGACGGCCGAGCGGACGCTGGAAGCGGGACTCCCCGCCGTGGATGCGCGGATCGCCGCCGTGAGGAAGGGGGCGCAGGGTTCCGCCCCCGGTGAACTCAAGCGGCTCCAGGAGGACAGGGTCGGCATGCTCACGCTGCTGAAGCGTCTCTACTCCGTGTACAAGGAAGCCGACAAGCTCTCTCAGGTGGAGCGCCTCCTCGCTGAGGCCGGCGCCCCCAGGTGATGGCGGGGGTGCTCCACACGCTCCTCATCCCCTTCTCGTGGCTCTACGGGCTGGGAGCGGCCGCAATGAACGCCGTATACGACGCCGGGTTCATCGCCTCGCAAAGAGGGCCGGTACCGGTGATTTCCGTCGGGAACCTGACCGCGGGGGGCACGGGGAAGACGCCGCTGGTGGAGCACATCGCCTCTGCGCTCGCGGAGCGGGGCCGCACCGTGGCCGTTGTCAGCCTGGGCTACGGGCGAAAGACGCGGGGCGTCGTCGTCGTGTCAAACAGGGGGAGCGTGAAAGCCGATGCCACTACGGGGGGCGACGAGCCCGTGCAGATCGCGCGGAAGTTCCCGACCCTCTCCGTCGTCGTCGGCGAGAGGAGGATTGACGCGGTCGAGGCCGCCGTGCGCGAGTGCGGGGCAGACGTCGTCGTGCTGGATGACGCGTTCCAGCACCGCGCGATCGCGCGCGACCTGGATATCCTGGTGATGGACGCCCGCAAGAACCCGATGCGCGAGGCGCTCCTTCCCGCAGGGATGCGGCGGGAATGGCTTTCAGGGATCCGCCGGGCACACCTGGTCGGCTTCTCCCGCTCATCGCCCGGTGCGGATCCGGCCTGGGCCGCGGAGCTTCCCCGGGGAAAAGCGTTCGGAGGGACATTTGCCTACAGGACGGTCATCACGCGCTTCGCGTCGTTCCCGGGAGGGGAGACGCTCGGGCGGATGAGCCTCGGGGGGAAGCGTTTCATGGCATTCAGCGGGATCGGCGACCACTCGAGCTTCATGGCGTCGCTCGGGAGCGAGGGGATCGCGGTGGCCTCGGACAGGCGGTTCCGCGATCACCACGTCTACACGGCGGACGATGCTGCGGCGATCTGCCGGAGGGCAAAGGGGACGGATGGCCTCATGACGACGGAGAAGGACATGGTGAGGCTCCTTGCGGCCCCCGCGGTCGCCCACGTGCTCACGGACTCGGCGCCCGTCACATACGCGGTGGCGGGGATCGAGGTCATCCGGGGGGAGGAGACGCTCCGGGAGGCCGTCGCGCGCGCGCTCGGGGGAGGCGCCGGCTCATGACGATAGGCATCACGGACCCGATGCGCCGGGCGGAGACGTTCGAGGAATACGCAGCGCTCGTCAGGAGGTGGATCCCCGATGCGGAGATCCAGATTCTCTCCTGCGTCACGGGGACGTTCTCGGAGATCGAGCGGTGCGACGGGCTTGTCCTGACGGGAGGGGGGGACATCCACCCGAAGTTCTACAGCCGGGACGAGGACGTCGTCTTTGCCAGGGAAGTGAAGATCCCCCGCGACCTGTTCGAGTTCGACATCATCCGCGAGTCGCTGGAGCGCTCGCTCCCGGTCATGGGGATCTGCCGCGGGATGCAGGTGTTCAATGTCGCCATGGGAGGATCCCTCTTCCCGGATATCGAACTCGCCGGCTATCCCTCGCACCGCCGCCCGGAGTCGGGCGAGCGGCTGCACGGCGTGGAGGTGACGCGCGGATCGCTCCTGAATCTCATCGCCGGGGTGTCCGGCGGGACGGTCAACTCGTCGCACCACCAGGGGGTGGACGCCGTGGGCAAGGGGCTCCGCGTGGCTGCGCGGTCCGGGGACGGCATCATCGAGGCGCTCGAGTGGGAGCAGCCCTCCGGCAAGCCCTACCTGATGCTCGTCCAGTGGCACCCGGAGCGGATGAGCGAGGCGGAGGGTCCGTTTGCCCGGAATCTGATGGAGCGCTTCGCCGCGGAGGCGAAAGCCGTACGAATGTTGTAACGCTGCAGATGGACACGAATCAACGACACATCACATTCACACGAAGGACGACCAATGGCGAAATACGTGTATTTCTTTGGCAGGGGGAAGGCCGAGGGGAAGGCCGAAATGAAAGCGCTGCTCGGCGGGAAGGGAGCAAACCTGGCCGAGATGACCAATATCGGGCTCCCGGTTCCCGCGGGGTTCACGATCTCGACGGAGGTGTGCACCTACTTCTACGCGAATAAGAAGACGTACCCCCGCACGCTGGCCGGCGACGTCAGCGCCGCATTGAAAAAAGTGGAAGCCGCGATGGGCGCGAAGTTCGGCGACCCGAAGAACCCCCTGCTGGTGTCGGTGCGCTCGGGCGCCCGCGCCTCGATGCCGGGGATGATGGACACGATCCTGAACCTGGGGATGAACGACACGGTGGCGCAGGGGCTGATCGCGAAGACGAAAAACGACCGCTTCGTGTACGACTCCTACCGGCGGTTCGTCCAGATGTACGGTGACGTGGTCCTCGGCCTCAAGCCCGTCCACAAGGACGAGATCGATCCGTTCGAGGTGATCATCGAGGCCAAGAAGAAGGAGCGCGGGGTGCACCTCGATACCGAGCTGAACGCGGAAGACATGAAGGACCTGGTGGGCCGGTTCAAGCGCGCCATCAAGGAGAAGACCGGCCATGACTTCCCCGAGGAGCCGATGAAGCAGCTCTGGGGGGCCATCGGCGCGGTGTTCGGGTCGTGGAACAACGACCGGGCGATCGCCTACCGGAAGATGTACGACATCCCCGAGTCGTGGGGGACCGCGGTGAACGTCCAGTCGATGGTCTTCGGCAACATGGGCGAGACGTCCGGGACCGGCGTGGCGTTCACGCGCGACGCGGCGTCGGGGGAGAACATGTTTTACGGCGAGTACCTGATGAACGCGCAGGGGGAGGACGTGGTGGCCGGGATCCGGACGCCGCTCCCCATCGCGACGCTCGCGGAGCAGAACCCCCCCATCTACAAGCAGCTCGACAGGATCCGTCACACGCTCGAGAAGCACTACACGGACATGATGGATATCGAGTTCACGATCCAGGAGGGGAAGCTCTACATGCTCCAGTGCCGCGTGGGGAAGCGGACGGCGTTCGCGGCCATCAAGATCGCCGTGGACATGGTGGGCGAGAAGCTGATCACGGACCGCGACGCGCTCGCGCGCATCGAGCCGGACCAGCTCAACCAGCTCCTCAGGCCGGTGTTCGACCTGAAGGAGAAGGAAGCGGCCGTGAAATCGGGCCGTCTCCTCGCCAAGGGACTCAACGCCGGACCGGGCGCGGCCACGGGCCGTGTCGTCTTTAACGCGCCCGACGCCGAGGCCTGGAAGAAGAAGGGGGAGCAGGTGATACTGACCCGCATCGAGACCTCCCCCGAGGACATCAAGGGGATGGACGCCGCCGAGGGGATCCTGACGGCCCGGGGCGGCATGACCTCGCACGCCGCGCTCGTCGCGCGGCAGATGGGAAAGGTGTGCGTCGCCGGGTGCTCGGCGCTCGCCATCGACTACGGCACGCACACGATGACGGTCAAGGGGAAAACGATCCGCGAAGGGGACTGGATCTCGCTCGACGGTTCGACCGGCGAGGTGATCGAGGGGAAGGTCGCGACACGGCCGTCGGAGGTCCTCCGCGTGCTCATCGACAAATCGCTTGATCCGAAGGAGGCGCCGGTCTACCGCCAGTACGAGCAGATCATGAAATGGGCCGACAGGTACCGCCGGCTCCGGATCCGCACGAACGCGGACCAGCCCGACCAGTCCGCCAACGCGGTCGCATTCGGGGCCGAGGGGATCGGCCTCTGCCGCACGGAGCACATGTTCTTCGGCGAGGGGAAGATCGGCCCGATGCGGGAGATGATCCTGGCCGACACGGTCGAGGAGCGCAAGAAGGCTCTTGCGAAGCTGCTGCCGCTGCAGCGGCAGGACTTCGAGGGCATATTCGCGGCGATGAACGGGCGCCCGGTCACGATCCGCACGATCGATCCGCCGCTCCACGAGTTCGTCCCCCACGAGGAGCCGGCGCAGCGCGAGCTGGCGCGGCAGATGGGCATTACGTACGAGAAGGTCCACCGCCGCGTGGAGAGCCTGCACGAGTTCAACCCGATGCTCGGCTTCAGGGGATGCCGTCTGGGCATCATATTCCCGGAGATCACGGAGATGCAGTCCCGCGCCATCTTCGAGGCCGCGGCGAACGTCCAGGCCCGCGGCATCAAGGTGGAGCCGGAGGTCATGATCCCGCTCGTCGGCAACGTGAAGGAGCTTATCCACCAGGAGAAGATCGTCCGGCAGGTAGCCGGCGAGGTGATGAAGGAAAAAGGGGTGAAATTCCCCTACCTGGTCGGGACGATGATCGAGATCCCCCGGGGCGCTCTGACGGCGGACGAGATCGCGGGCGTGGCGGAGTTCTTCTCCTTCGGGACGAACGACCTCACGCAGACGACGCTCGGCGTCAGCCGCGACGATGCGGGGAGGTTCCTCGTGCCCTACGTCGAGATGGAGATCTACCCGAAGGATCCTTTCGAAGCGCTCGACAGGATCGGCGTCGGGTCGCTCATGAAGATTGCCGTCGAAAAGGGGCGGTCGGTGCGTCCCGGCCTCAAGGTCGGCATCTGCGGCGAGCACGGGGGGGATCCCTCGAGCATCGAGTTCTGCCACCAGATCAACCAGAACTACGTCAGCTGCTCCCCCTTCCGCGTCCCGATCGCGCGGCTTGCCGCCGCGCGGGCGGCGCTGGCCGATGCGCCTGCGAAGGGAGGAAAGGCGAAGCGCGTGGCGAAAAAGAGCCCGCGGCGTCGCTAGAGGCCGGTGCAGTTGCCCCGCACCGGGGGGCGTCCGCCCGGAGGGCGGACGCTCCCGGCGGCGGGGTCGCCGGATACCGTTTCCCATTTTGACGAGAGGAGCAGGGAACAATGAAACTTTCCGACTTCCGCTATCCGCTGCCGAGAAACCTGATCGCGAAGTTTCCTGCCAGCCCGCGCGATAACGCACGCCTCATGGTCGTCGGCCGCGCGGACGAATCGATCACCGGGATAAGGTTTTCCGAGATCGGGAAGTACTTCAGGAAAGGCGATTGCCTGGTGGTCAACGAAACGAAGGTCTTCCCGGCCCGCCTGTTCGGCCGGAAGGAAAAGACGAACGCGAAGATCGAGGTGTTCCTCCTGCGCGAGCTGAACAAGGAGGAGAATATCTGGGACGTGATCGTGGACCCGGCGCGGAAGGTCCGCATTGGGAACAAGATCTTCTTCGACGAGGGAAAGCTCTGGTGCGAGGTGATCGACAATACCACCTCGCGCGGGCGGACCGTCCGCTTCAACGTCCAGGGGGATTTCTTCAGGATCATCGACCGGATCGGCAAGATGCCGCTCCCCTACTACATCAAGCGCGAGCCGACGGACAGGGACAAGGAGTCGTACCAGACGGTGTTCGCGCGGTCGGTCGGGGCGGTGGCCGCGCCGACGGCCGGGCTCCATTTCACCCGGCGCCTGCTGGCCTCGCTGAAGCGCAAGGGGGTGAAGGTGGTCCCGGTGGTGCTCCACGTCGGGCTCGGGTCGTTCCGCGCCGTGGAGGTGGAGGACCTGACGAAGCACAAGATGGACTCGGAGTACTACGAGATCCCGGAGTCGACCGAGCAGGTGGTCAACAGGACGATCGACTCCCGGGGGAGCGTCTTTGTCTGCGGCACCAGCACGTGCCGGGCCCTGGAGTCGAGCGTGACGACCGACGGGCACCTGAAGGCGAACAAGGGATGGACCGACAAGTTCATTTTCCCGCCGTATGACTTCAAGATCACGGACAAGCTCATCACGAATTTCCACATGCCGGAGTCCACGCTCCTGATGCTCGCCGCCGCGTTCGCGGGGCGCGACCTCCTCATGAAGGTCTACAAGAAGGCCATCAAGGAGGGGTACCGGTTCTACAGTTACGGCGACGCAATGCTGCTTCAGTGACAGGCGTGACGAAGTCACGCCTGTCAATGAATGCAGTGGCGCCGCAGGCGCCACAGCGGGGCCGAGGTCTTCACGTCTCCGTCATCATCGCCGCGGGGGGGCGCGGGCGGCGGATGGGAGGGGGGACCCCGAAGCAGTTCCTCCCCCTGGCCGGCGTCCCCGTCATCGCGCGGACGATCGGCCTCTTCGAGGGGATCGACGCAGTTGGTGAAATCGTCGTCGTCGTTCCTCACGATGCGGTGCGCCGCACGCAGTTGATCGTCCGGCGCGGCGGCTTCGGAAAAGTGTCTGCAGTGGTCGCAGGAGGAAAAGAGCGGCAGGACTCAGTGCTGAGGGGCCTGGACGTCTGCACGTGCCGGGATGGCGTGGTCCTGGTCCATGACGCGGTCCGCCCGTTTGCCAGCCGGCGACTCATCGAGGATGTCATACGCGCCGCTGCGCGATCCGGCGCGGCAGTCGCCGCACTCCCGGTGACCGACACGATCAAGACGCGCGCGCGCGCCCGTCGGGGGTTTCTCTCTGGGACGCTCCCGCGGGGAGACCTCTGGGCGGTGCAGACGCCGCAGGGATTCCGCATCCGGGTCCTGCGCGACGCGCACCGCAGGGCCGCCGCCGCCGGTTTCCTGGGGACGGATGACGCGTCGCTCGTCGAGCGCCTGGGGGTGCACGTCAGGATCGTCCCCGGGGACGAGGCGAACGTCAAGATCACGACGCCGCGCGACAGAAAACTGGCCGAATGGCTCCTGGCGGTGCGAAAACGCCGTTAGGAGGGGGAGCGGGTTGCTATTGAATTCAGGGGTGGGTATATTCAGCGGTTCACGAAGGGGGCTTCCGGCCTCCGTTCCGGCCACACACACGGGTAACTCCACGGCATGGTCTCCATAGGGATCATCACAATCCTCAGCTACCTCATCGGGTCGTTTCCGACGGCCATTATCGTCGCGCGGCGGGTCCGCGGCATCGACATCCGCCAGCACGGGAGCGGCAACGCCGGGGGGACGAACGTCTTCCGGGTCCTGGGGTGGAAGGCCGGCGTCTTCGTGATCCTCATCGACATGGCCAAGGGCCTCGTCGCCACGATGGTGCTGGCCCGGCTGATGTACGGCCCCATGCCCTTTGCCAACAGGACGCCGTTCGACGATTTCACCGTCGTCCAGATCATCGCGGGCTGCGCGGCCATACTCGGGCACGTCTGGACGCTCTTCGCGGGCTTCAAGGGGGGGAAGGGGATCGCCACTGCGGGGGGGATGCTCATCGGCATCGCCCCGGTCGAGTTCGCCGTTTCGTTCGGCGTGTTCGCGCTCGTGCTGCTGATCTTCCACTACGTGTCGCTCGGTTCGCTGAGCGCCGCGGTGTCGTTCCCCCTGACGATGTTCCTCCGGGAGAACGTCTTCATGGTCGACATCGCGGGATACCATACGCTCATCTTCTTCAGCATCGGCATCGCGTCGCTGATCATATTCACGCACCGCACCAACATCGGCCGGCTGATCGCGGGGACTGAAAACAGGATCACCTCGCCCCGGCTCGGCGGAAGAAACGCGGCCCCTCCCCCCGGGAACGCCTGACAACCAACGCGCATGCGCATCGCCGTGCTCGGCGCGGGGAGCTGGGGGACGACCCTGGCGATCCTCCTCGCCGAAAACTCCCATCGGGTCTCCCTCTGGTCCTACAGTGAGGAAGACGCCGGGCGAATCCTCGCCACAAGGGAAAACCCCGACTTCCTCCCCGGCATACTGATCCCGCAATCCGTCGCCGTCACGAGCGACCTGGAGGCCGCCGTCGACGGGGCGGGGATGATCGTCTGTGCCGTCCCCTCGCAGTTCCTTCGCTCCGTCGTCTCGCGGCTCTCCCCCCTCTCTCCTGATATGCTCGTGGTGAACGTGGCCAAGGGGGTCGAGAACGCCACGCTCATGACGATGTCCGAGATGCTCATCGACGCGCTGCCGGGAATCTCAGCGGCCCGGATCGCCACGCTCTCCGGGCCGAGCCATGCGGAGGAGGTGAGCCGCCGCATCCCCACGACGGTCGTCGCCGCGTCCGCGGAGCTGGAGACCGCGCGCAGGGTGCAGCAGGCGTTTATGCTCCCCTGGTTCCGTGTCTACGCCAGCAACGACATCAGGGGTGTCGAGATCGGCGGGTCGCTCAAGAACGTGATCGCGATCGCGGCGGGGATCATCGACGGGGCGGAGCTGGGGGACAACACGAAGGCGGCCGTGATGACGCGCGGCATTGCCGAGATCGCCCGCGTCGGCGTCGCGATGGGGGCTCATATCCGGACCTTCTCAGGCCTTTCCGGGATCGGGGACCTCATGGTCACGTGCATGAGCCGCCACAGCCGGAACCGCTACGTGGGGGTCGAGATCGGGAAGGGGCGCAAGCTCGCCGCGATCGTGAACTCCATGGTGATGGTCGCGGAAGGAGTCGCGACGACCGCCTCGGCCTAC
>Ga0335081_10002920_pt1 | contig 26876 bp, 22 predicted proteins | sample Lox_Sample_35_FD_206713 | JGI IMG/M metagenome (GOLD analysis project Ga0335081, IMG submission 206713) | Soil microbial communities from Loxahatchee National Wildlife Refuge, Florida, United States - Lox_Sample_3.5 | ecosystem: Environmental > Terrestrial > Soil > Wetlands | place: USA...
ACGACGGTGAAGCCGGGGCTGTTACGGATCATCCGGAGGGCGAAACGAAGATCGTGGGCAAGCGAATTCATATGGGCCTCTAAAACTAGTACGCGGTTTTCCCGCAACAGTTACCAACAATTTCATGGCTTCGCGCCAATGCGGCCGTTTGGGCAGCACTCCCCTGGAGGGATTGGGCTGCCATGCGGGCAGGTGGTTGGATGGCCCAGGAAAGTGCAGATGCGGTCGGTGACTTCGGGGCTGAGGATGTGCTCGAAGGTGCAGGCGTTCGATTCGACCGAAGCGTCGTCGCGAATGGAAAGCACGTCCATGAACAGCCGCTCGGCCAGGCGGTGACGGCGGATGATGCTGCGCGCGCGCTTCTCGCCGGCATCGGTAAAGCGCACCTCGTCACCTGCGAGTTGCAGGAGGCCTATACGGCACATCGTGGTGAAGAGCTTTCGCCGCTGCACCTCGGTGAAGTGGGCGCCCTCGTGATGCATGGCGCGTTCGCGGCGCATCCATAGCTCTTCGAGAATCTCATCGAAATCCTCGTTCTCTTCGGCCGTAAAGACAACGGTTTCGACGATGCGACCGTGCTCCAGGTTGATCCTGCGGTCGGCGCAGCGGCCCACGCGCTCATCGTGCGTAACGAGGAGTATGGTACGGCCTTGCGCGTGCAGACCGCTCAGGAGATCCAGCACGATTTGCTCGTTAGCGGCATCGAGGTTGCCGGTGGGCTCGTCGGCGAGGATGATTTTCGGATCGTTGACCAGCGCGCGTGCGAGGGCCACCCGCTGTTGCTCGCCGCCGGAAAGCTGGGACGGAAGGTGGCCGGCGCGCTCGGCAAGTCCCACCTGCTTCAGCGCACCGCGCGCCTCGCCTTCGTCGGTCATACTGTGGAAATACTGCGCCAGCATGACGTTTTCGAGCGCGGTCAAGTGCGGGATCAGGTGATACTGCTGGAAGACCAGGCCGACGGTTTCGGCGCGAAACCGCACCAGTTCGGCGCGGCTGAGTTTGGCAATATCTGTGGAGCCGATGCGGACAGAGCCACTGGTGGGCTGGTCGAGGCAGCCGAGAATATTGAGCAGCGTGGTCTTCCCCGAGCCGGATGGACCCATAATGGCGATCCACTCACCCGCGGCGGTGGAGAGGCTGACTTCGTCCAGAGCCTTGAGGGGTCCGTTTCCGGCAACCTGGTAATGCTTGGATACGCGATCAACCTGGAGAAACACCGGCATGGCTCGCTATTCTCCCCGCAAGATAACCGCAGGCTCAATGCGCCAGATGCGCGACACCGCGAAGAGCGTGGCAATCACCGCCACGAGCAACGTCACCCCCATGACAGGCGCGAACACGGCGAAATCGACGCCGATCGCCGCGACCGAACCTGTGTCGGAAAAGATCCCACGGCCAATTCCGTAAGCCACCGCAAGTCCGGCCGCATAACCGGTGATTGTGGATGCCAGCGCCAGCACCAGCGACTCCGAGAGTAACAGCGCCGCGATTTTTCGTTCCGCCGCACCGATGGCTTTGAGTATGCCGATTTCTTTGCTGCGCTCGATCACCAACGCGCTGAAATTGCCGGTCACGCACAGGGTCGTGATGGCGAAGATCACGAGAGCAAGCGAAAAGACGGCCGCTTTCACCTTCAAGACGACGCTAGCCTCGGTTTCGGCGATGGCGTGCAGGATGCGGACATCGGTTTCGGGCAGGAGGCGGGCGAGGGCGGCGCGAGTCTGGTCCACCCGCTGGCCGTCGGCTCGCACCTCCACAATGCTGGCGGCGTCGTGGAATCCGGCGTCAGCGGCGGCGCGATCGAACGGGACCATTACGTGGTTGTCCTCGTCACCGCCGGTACTGACGATGCCGCGGATCACGCAAGAGCCGGATGCCAGAGGCAGGTTTTGCCCGATGCGTACATGGAAATGAGCCGCGAGCGCAATTCCAGCGAGGCACTCGCCAGTTCCGGCCGTGTGAGCGCCCGTCACTTGCCAGTAGCTCGTGAGCGGCGCGGCGCGGAGGAAATCGACGCCTGCCACCACTACCCGCTCGTCTCCGATGCGGCCGATGGTGTAGAGGAATGGGGCAGCTACTGCGCCCAGACGTTCTGTCTCGACAACGGCCCGCGCCGGCACAGTCTGAGCATTTCCCGCCGGCGCGATCACCAGGTTCGCACCATAGCCGCGAAATTCGCGCCGCATTTTTCGCTCGATGTCGGAGTAAACGCTGAAAAGAGCCGTCGCGAGCGTAGAGGTGACGGCCAAGCCGGAAAACGCCAGCAGCAAACGGCGGCGGCGAAACTTCACGGCGGCCAGGACGAATCGCCAGAACACTACGCACCCTCCCGCAGGATCTCGGCGGGCTCGAGGGCGAGCGCCCTTCGCAACGGTTGCGCCGCTCCCGCCAGGGCGACCGCCGTGGCCACCACAACCACGAGCGGTACCAGCACAGCGGGAGATTCGCCGTGGACGCCAAAGACGGTCTGGGTCACCGCGCCTGAGAGTTTTGCGCCGGCGAGCGCGCCGATGAGCCCACCTAGTGCACCTAGAGCGGCGACTTCCGCACCCAGCAGAGCCGCAATCAGACCGCTGCTCGCGCCGGTGGCCTCCATGATGGCGATCTCATAGCGCCGCTCCAGCACTGTGGTGGCCATGACGCTCCACACGGTGAGAGCCGCTGTGGCGAGTGCTGCCAGCGCAATCAGCAGCATCAGCCCGCGCACGCGGCTCAGCACCTGGCCTTCGTTTTCGGCCACGCGCCGGACGGGCCGCGCGACCGCCATGGGCAGGACCTGCTGGATCTGATGGGCGATCGAAGTGATGTACGGCGTGCAATACCAGCGGTCGTACTCATCGGGCTTCATCTTGGAAGGGTCTTTGCGCGCAAACGCATCCTCAGGCTTGGTCAACGCACCGACCTCGATGGCATCCACCTGCCCGGCGCGACCGGTCAAGCGCTCCAGAATTTCCAGCCGCAGGAAAACGCGGTCCTCTTCCTCGCCCCCCGTGGAGAGAATTCCGACCACATGGAAGGGTTCGCCAAACAAAGCGAGAGTCGATCCCGGATGCAACCCCAGGCGCCGGGCCAGTGCCGCGCCTAAGATGCACTCAACGTCTCGATCGTTCGATTCGCGGTCGTCGATCCACCGGCCGTCCACTTTCCAGGTTGCGTTCAGGGCACGTACACCGGCCGCGCTATGCGTCCCATCAGGAGCCTGGAGATCTCGCCGGAACCAGACACCTTCCACCGGAACATGGCGGCCTTCGATCTTGGTCTGGGCGTGCAGTGACGGCGCAACCGCGGTGATATTCAACTGCCAGAAAATCGACTTGATTTTTGGCACTCCGGCGACGGGAATGAACTCGTCTTTTGCGAGCGGCTCATAGCGGATGCCCCCGACATCCACCGGCAGCGAAGCCGATTTCGGTGTAACCAGCAGGTTCGCGCCTAGGTTGCGCAACTCGCGATTCACGCGGTCGCCCACCTCGAGCATGGCGCCGAGCATGGCTGTCGCCACGGCGGACCCCAATGCGACCGCTCCAATGGCCATGGCTTTGCGGCGCGGGGCGCGGCGAATCGACTGCCCGACGAATCGCAGAAACAAATCAGCGGCTCCCCATGCGGAAGATCTTCGAGCCCGCCAGGAGTTTGTCGGCGGGAATCACGATCTGGTCGCCCTCGACTTTCGATTCCAGCGGGATCGGGTTACAGCCGCCCTGCTGGCCGATCGTTGGGATGTTGATCGCTGAAGCGCAATTCTTGCAGATGACGTTGGGGCCTTTTTGATAGTAGCCCTGGGTTCCGCAGATCTCGCAGGCGTCAAAGGCAATAGCGATGGATTGATCCGGGCGGCGGATGGCGATGATGCGCACCGTGACGCCGTCTGATTTGATGGCGAAGCGGTGTAGCAAGCCGTCATTTACTGCGCTTACCGGAATTCGCGCGACTCCTCCGGCCACTGTCAGTTCGGCCGCCGCGGAAAGCTCGGTCTCCGATTTCGCATAAATGAACTCGGCCGTGATGGTCAGCATGAACAATCCGGCAGCGCAGCATGCCGCCATCACCCACATCCGTTCACGCCGCGCCGTCCATTTGGCTTTGCGTAACGCCGCCCCTTCCAGGTTCACTATCTCCGGGGCGCGGCGTCTGCGCCACTCCATCAGCAACATGGTTGCGGCCAGGGCGAGGATCATCACGAAAAAGAACGCGTCATTTCGGACGATGGGGCCGACAAGGGCCATCTCCTGGGAACTGGCCGGCAGAATCAGGCCTTCAGACAGCTCGTGCAGCCCTGTGACCGCCAGTTGCAGAACGACCACCATCAGGATGACCGTGGTGACTCGGAAGAAGCTCGCGAGATTAATGCGAATGGTGCCGCGGACGAAACTGACGCCAAACAGAACGGCCAAGCCCAATCCTAGCGTCGTGCCGAGCGTCTGCATCAGGCCGTCGGTGTCGAAGCGTAGCGCCATGAGCATCAGAACCAGTTCCACGCCTTCGCGGAAAATCATCAGAAAGACAAATAGAAAAATGCCCCAACGGGAGGCCCCGCTTTCGGTTCGTTGTTGCAACCCAGTTTCAATTTCGCCCTTGATGCCGCGGGCGTGGCGGTTCATCCAAAGCACCATGCTGAGGACAAACACGGCACTCAGGAGTAGGAGCGGGCCTTCATAACGATCATCGCTGATATTCATTCGGTAAAAGACGGCCGCCACCAAAACGCTTGCAAACACAGCGGCTCCACAGGCTTTGTAAACCGAAGATAGCAACGCATCCCGGCCGGTCTTACGCAGATACGCGACGGCTATCGCGATGACCAGCGCGGCTTCGACGCCCTCACGCAGGGCAACCACGAAGATAGACAACATAGCAACTCGTTTGCAAGTAGCATTGTATCAGCATTGCGGGGAAGGTTGGGGATGAAGAGGGCGGTGAGCCTCCGGCCCGGACTGCGCCGGCGCGCCCACGGAGAGAATACCCAGGCAGGGTTCCGTTTCGCGCGCCACGCTCCTCCGAACATCCGGACCGGATGGATCGGAAGGCTCCCGCTTATAGCGATAGTGAAGCCGGCCACACCATCGTTTCACGTCACCGGTCGGCGATGTAGTAATGCACCGCGGGGGTAACGACCAGGGATAGGACCATGGAGGCCAAAATACCGCCGATGACGGCGATGGCAAGCGGCTGGAGCATCTGTGAGCCTGCGCCCCACGCGAGTGCCAGAGGGATCATACCGGCCACCGTCGCGAGCGCCGTCATCATGATCGGCCGCAGGCGGCGCTCTCCGGCATCGAGCATGCTTTGTTCCGCAGGAATTCCTTCCGCACGGAATTTCTGGTCGGCATCGAGCAGCAGGATGCCGTTCTTGGCCACGATACCGATCACCATAATCAGTCCCATGAATGAGGACAGATTGAATGTGGTACGGGTGATCAGGAGAGCAAGAAACACGCCCGACGTCGAAAGCAGCGCGGAGGCGAGCACAGCGATGGGCGCGGCGAAGCTGCCGAATTCGAAAAGCAGGACGACGAAAACCAGCAATACCGCGAGAATCAGCACAAAAACCAGGTCGTGAAACGAGTTCTGCTGCTCTTCATACTGGCCGCCGTACTGGACGCGTATGCTGGGGGGCATGTGCAAGCCGGCGACAACCTTCTGGATCTCGGCCATGCCGCTGCCAAGATCGCGGTTTTCCAGACGAGCGGTCACGGCGACATCCCGCAGCAGGTTCTCACGACGGATCTCGGTTTGCCCAGGTAGCTCGATGATGCTTGCGAGCGTGCCGAGCGTGGCCGTCTTGCCGGTCGAGCTGACCAGCAGTGTGTTGCGGATAGCAGCCACTGAAGAACGCGTTTCGGGAGGAAATCGCACACGGATGGTGTATGCCCGATCGTTCACGACGACCGGAGTTGTTGCCGGTTCTCCTTGCATGATCGCGCTGGCATCCAGTTCGATCTCTTGCGGAGTAAATCCCGCGCGCGCGGCCACCGCAGGGTCCACCTGGAACTGCGTGGCCGGCCCGCTGATGGTGTTATCGATTCCGTTCAGAATGTCTACAACACCCCTGACCTTCTTGATGGCGTCGCCCACCTGGGGCGCCCATTGCCGGAGAACAGCGGGGTCCTCGCTGAAGAGCTTGATGGCAATCGGTTCTGGCGTGCTCGTGATGAGATCGGTGATCATGTCCTGCAGCATCTGGATGAACTCCACCTGAAGCATCGGTTCCGGATACCGCTTGCTGACCTTTTCGCGAACATCCGCCATGATGTCGTCGATACTGCGTTTGCGATTGCGTTTCAATTTGACTGCGATGTCACCGGTGTTGGCTTCCGTAACCGTGGCCAGGCCGAGCTGCATCCCCGTTCGGCGCGACGTGCTCTCCACTTCGGGCGTTGCCCGGAGGATCCTCTCCACGTCCGTGATCACGCGGTTGGTCTCGTCGAGCGATGATCCGGCGGGCATAATGTAATCGAGGATGAATCCTCCCTCGTCCATCGCGGGCAACAGGTCCGAACCCAGATTGCTATAGCAGAGATACGACGCGCCGATCAAAAGAACGGTGAAGACGGCCAGGAGCGCCGGGTGTTCGAGGGTCACGCGCAGAATGCGCTCGTATGGCCGCATGATGCGCGGCGACAATCCCTCCCGCCGTTCACCGCCCATCGGTCGTTGGCGGATGAAATAGTGGCTGAGCGTGGGGGTCCACGTAAGAGCGAGCGCCAGTGACGTCAGCAGTGCTGCCCCAACCGTAATCGCGAGAGCGCGGAAAAACGTCCCCGTCACTCCGGTGATGGAGATCAAAGGGAGGAACACCACGATAGGCGTGATCGTCGAGCCTACCAGGGGTACACGGATTTCGCGAATGGCGCTGCGGATGGCCTCTGCTCTCGTCTGGCCGGAATCGCGGTGCGTGACGATGTTCTCCACTACGACGATAGCGTCGTCGATAACCAAACCAACCGCGGCAGCCAATCCGCCAAGTGTCATCAGATTGAAGCTTTCGCCCAAGGCGCGCAGCGCGATAAACGTGACGGCGATTGTTGCCGGAATCACCAGACCTGCAACGAGCGAGGTTCCCCAGTCACGCAGGAACACGACCATGATGAGCGAGGCGAGCACCAGCCCTAGCAGAATCGCGTCGCGCACGCTGCGAATCGAATCGTTCACGAGTTCCGATTGGTCGTAGAAGGGCTGCAAAACAACGCCACGCGGTAGCGTTTTGCGGATGTTTTCGACCTCCGCATGAACAGCATTCGCCACCTCCACCGTATTACCGTCGGGTTGGCGATTGATATTCAGCAAGACCGCCGGCTTCTCATTCGCACTCACGATGGTGTAAACCGGCTTGACGGACGGAGCCACGGAGGCGATGTCGCCGATACGTATGGGCGCGCCTGCGGGCGTGGTCTTCACCACGATGTTGGAAATCTCGACCGCGGTCTTGGTTTGCCCGCTCACCAGGCTCAGAACAAGCTGGTGGTTGTTCTCAAAGAGTCCCGGGGAGTCGATCATATTGCTGCGGCCGATCGCGTCCAGAATGCTGGGGATGGTGATGGTCGATTGGAGCAGCTTTGCGGGATCGGGCCGGACCTCGAACTCAGGCTCCTGCCCGCCTTGCACAATCACCGTAGAGACGCCAGTCATCCGGTTCAAGCGCGGCTTGATCTCATAGGTGGCCATTTCCCAAAGCCTGGTCTGCGGAACCGTGTCTGATGTGAGACTGTAGCCGATGATCGGAAAGGCGGCAAAAGTCAACCGGTTGGCCGTGATTTTCGCGGTAGGCGGCAGCGTGGCCTGGACACGCGCCAGGGCGGCGTTCACCAGCTCCAGGGTGCGATACATATCGACTTTCCACGAAAAGAAAAGATCGATCTCCACAGAACCACGGCTGGTAACGGACCACACGCGTTCCACACCCTGCACCGTATTCAAAGCCTCTTCCATAGGCCGCGTGACCGTCACCAGCATCTGATCGATAGGCGCGACGCCGTTATCGACGCCCACGATGATGCGCGGAAAATTTGTTTCAGGGAACACCGCAATGGGAAGCGTAAACGCAAGGTAGACGCCCATCGCCACCAGCGTGAGGATCACAAAGATGATCGGTTTGCCATGGCGCGCCGTCCAATGTTCCGTTTCCAGCCTGGTCACGGGTGGCGGCTGGGTGGAGAGCTGGCTCATTTCTCGTCTTTCCCCGCGCCCTTGTCGTCCGCCTTGTCGTCTGCCTTCTCGCCGGGCTTCTGGATGGTGACCTTCGTTTTGTCCTCGAGACCCAGGCCGCCCTGGGTAATCACCTGGTCTCCCGGTGCAACCCCGCTCAAGATCTGCACCTTGTCCGGTTCGCGGATACCGATCTCCACTTTCTTTTCGTGCGCCAAAGAATCGGAGCCCACCACCATGACCACGGTTTCACCCTCCGCCGTGGGGAGGAGCGCCGCCGGTGGGACCACAATGGCGTCCGGCACCTTGGCAGCAACGATCGAAACCCGCACGTTCGCGCCGGGCCGCAGACGCTCTTTAGGATTGACGGCTTCGACCCACACTTGCACCGTGGTGGTGTTGGCGTCGACCGCCGGGCTGACTACGATCACCTTTCCCGGTACTTCTTCGATGCCGCCGCCAGGCGTGATGCCGGCCTCGTCGCCAACTTTCAAAGCGGCAGCTTGCTCCAGCGGAATGTTGGCGCGCGCCACCACCCGCGACACGTCCATGACGGTAAGCAGCGGCGTGCCGGCGCTGGCCATCTCACCTTCCCAGACTGCTCTCTCCGTAATCACGCCCGTGATGGGACTGTGAATCTCGGTATAGCCGAGCTGGGCCTCAGCACCGTTGTAGTGGGCTTCTGCCGCATCCGCCTGGGCCTTCGCGGCCTTAATCTGTTCTTCCTTGCCGACACTTTGCAGCGTCTTCAGCTGCTCCTGCGCGGTTTCGTACTGGCTTCGCGCTTGAGCGTAAGCCACTTGTGCTTCATCCACCTGCCGGCGCGCCAGCGCGTTTTGCTTGAAAAGCTGTTCACGGCTGTCGAGGAGTTTCTTGGTGGCATCTAACGCTTCCTTGGCGGCTTGCAGGTTGGCCTGCGCCGTCGTGATTTGCAGCGGAAGGGATGCCGCCGAAGTCGCACGGTAGTTGGCCGCGGCCTGCTCATACAGTCCCTTGCTTTCACGCGCCGCCGCCGAGAGATCGCGGTTTTCGAGCACCGCCAGAATCTGGCCTTCCCTGACGTGGTCGCCGCGGTTGACATGAAACTTCTTCACCGGTGCGCTGACTTTGGGCGTAACACTGGCCTGGTTGAGCGGATAGAGTACCGCGTCGGCAGTGACGATGCGGCGGATGGAGTCTTGCCGCACCGCAGTCACCTGCACGGGAACGATCGGCTCGGCTTCCTTCTCTTCCTTCTTTCCACAGCCTGCCAGCACGAGCAGGCATAGCGGCACAAACCATCTGGATGTCTTGCGCATCGGCTAAAAGCTCCCCGTTAGGGTCTGCAGGTCGGAAAGGGCCACACGGTAACGAAGCAATCCATCGGCGTATGCGTTTCGGGCCTGGGCCAGCGTAGTTTGCGCGTCCACCACTTCCAGCACCGTCACCTCACCGGCCGTGTAACGAAGCTGCGTAAGCTTCAGGCTTTCAGCGGCAAGATCCGCTGAATGGCTGAGCGACGAGACCTGCGATCCCGCTGTTTGTGCTTCCTGGAAAAAGGAGTTGAGGTTGGCGAGGAGCTGGCGCTGCGTCGCACTCAAATCCAGCTTGGCCTGCTGCAGGTGCAGTTGCGCCTGGCGCAGCTTGCTTCGTGTCGCGCCCCAATTCCACACGGGAATGGTCAGTTGGGCCTGCACAACGGAACCGAGATTCCGCTCGTCCCGGCGATTCTCGGTCGCGAACTGATTCGCGTCGATGCCAAAGAAGTAGTCGAACGAAAGAGAGGGCAGGTAGCCGCTGCGGGCGCTCGATACGCCCCACTTCTCCTGTTCGACCGCCGCCTGAGCGACGCGAATGTCCGGATTATTTTTCGCGGCCAGGGCCTGGATTTCAGGAAACGGCGGCAGGTTCAATTGATTCTGAAGGTCATCCACCACATCGAAGTCTTGCTGAAAATCGGGAAACAAAAGCACCGCCAGGCCGACACGGTTCTTCTCCACCGCGAGACCGGCTTCCTGCGCGTCGCGCTGCCGCTGCTCGAGCTGGATCTGCGCCTTGACCACGTCCGAGTGCGCGGACTCGCCGCCCTGTTCCTGCTTCTGCGTGATGTCGTAGAATTGCTGCGCCTCTCGCAGGCTTTGTTGAGCGTATTGGAGTTTTCGTGTGGCGGCAACTAATCCGTAGTAACTCTGCACAACCGTCACCACCAACCCGCGCGCGGCGATTTCGGCTTTGGCGCGCGCCATGGCTTCCGCCGCGATGGTCCGCCGATAGTCCGCCAGCTTCCCGGGCGCATAGAGATCGCCATGAACCTGCGCCTGGCTGTTGTAGATATGTACGCCGTCATTGGCTACGAAGACGCCGGATGGCGTTCCGTTGCCCTCGGTGTAAATGTATTGGTTGAAGTAATTCACGGTGGGCAGCAGGCCCGCCTTCGACTGCACACGATCTTCCCGCGCCAGCAATGCGTTGATATTTGCGGATTGAAACTGTGGGCTGTTGGCGCGGGCGCGCTCCAATGCGTCTTGCAGGCTTATCGTCAAACGTGCTGTGCCGACTGGCGGCTGCGCTGCGTTAGGCTGAGCGGGAGTCTGTGCCATGCCAGTCGCGGCTAGCCACGTTGCGGCAAACAAAACAATGGGAATGCGGCGCCACATTGGAAGCTTCGAGTGTACGGGCAACGACATGAACATACGATGAATTCTACCGATGGAGCAGGACGGTGAATGTGGTGCCCGCTCCCGGTTCGCTGGTGAAGTCTACCGCGCCCTGATGCGATTCGGCGATCCATTTCACGATAGAGAGCCCCAGCCCGAATCCGCCGTCCTGGCGGGAGCGGGCTTGATCGCCTCGGTAGAATCGCTCGAAAATGTGGGGCGCAGCTTCGGGAGGAATGCCGATCCCGCTGTCCGCGACCTGGATCCGCAGCTCGCTCGCGGCAGTCTCCAGCTCGACCAGTACCTTGCCGCCCTCGGGAGTGTGTCGAACAGCATTGTCGATGAGGTTCAATACCAAACGGCGGATCAGCTCTGGGTCGCCTCGGAAAGCGACGTCGCCCGGGCACTGGCACTGCAAATCGATCTGCTTCGCGCTGGCGGCAACCTGGAACGCACGGCAGCACTCGGCGAGCAGGTCGTTCAGGTAGAATTCCTCGATCCGCAGATTTACGTGGCCGGCGTCGGCCCGTGCCAGGTTCAGCAGATCGTCCACTAATCGCGTGAGCCTTCTGGCTTCGTCCTGAATGATGACGAGCGATTCCTGATACTCTCCCGCGCTACGCTCTTGGCCAAGGGCCACGTCAGCCTCTCCGCGAATGACAGACAACGGCGTGCGGAGTTCATGCGACGCGTCGGCCACAAAGCGCCGCATGGTTTCAAAGGACTGGTCGAGGCGTGAAAGCAACTCGTTGAATGAATCCGCCAGCACCTTCAGCTCCTCATGGGCCCCGCCGATGTCGAGCCGCTGATCCAGGTTCTTGTCGGTGATGGTCTTGGCCTGCTCCGCCATCCATCGCAGCGGCGCCAGGCTGCGGGTCGCCAGAAGGAAACCGCCGGCTCCTGCAATCAAGAGGCCCAGTGGCAAAGCAATGTAAATTACGCTGCGCAAGAGTTCGAGTTCTTCCCTGGTGGCATGCAGTGATTCGCCCGCCAGCAGGACGAAGTGCCGGCCATCAATCGAAAACGGGTGGGCCAGCACGCGAGCTGTTCTGGTCTTGCCGACCCGTGAGATGGTGTCCCGGATGTCCGTCTCGCCGGCGGCTGCCCGGCTCGCCAGGTCGAGCACCGCGCGATTGTCTATCGCCGCGCTTGCCGCTAGCAGTTTATCGCCCTCAAAGACGGCGACTATCGTGCCACGAAGATTCAAGTCCTGAATGACCTCGCGGGCGGCGGCTGCGGTGTCACCATGGCTCTCGCCCAATTCGTCCCGAAACAGGCCGGCCGCGGTCTGCGCTTGTGACGACAAGGTATCATCCAGCCTGCGGTGAAGTCCGTGCCAAACCAGGCCATATAGAAACAGGCTGAAAAGCATGAAAACCACGGCGAACAGCGACAGGTACCAGACCGTGAGCTGAAGACGGAAGCTCTTAATCATCGGCGTTCACCGGTTTGCTCGTCAGCATGTATCCTTCGCCGCGGCGAGTGTGGATGAGCGCAGGCCGAAAGCCCGCGTCGATTTTCGTTCGCAGGCGCCGGATGTACACATCAATTAAGTTGGAGAACGGATCGAAGCTTTCGTCCCAGACATGCTGCGCGATTTGCTCCCGGTTCACAATGCGATTCTGGTTGAGGATCAGGAATTCGAGCAGCGCGTACTCCTTCGCCGTGAGGCTGACGGCCTTGCCCGCGCGAGTCACTGCGTGGTTGGCGGTATTGAGCGTCAGGTCAGCGGCATGCAGCAGTTCCGGACGGATTTCGGCCTGACGCCGCGAAAGCGCTCGCAGCCGCGCCAGGAGTTCTTTGAATTCGAACGGCTTGGTGAGGTAGTCGTCCGCGCCGCAATCGAGGCCCGTGACGCGATCATCCACGGAGTCACGTGCCGTGAGCATGAGGATCGGCGTGCGAACGCCCTTGCCCCGGAGCTTGCGGCAAACCGTGAACCCATCCTCGACCGGGAGCATGACGTCGAGAATCAGCAAATCGTAGTGATTGACACTCGCGAAATAGCAAGCTTCCTCGCCGTTGGGAGCAACATCCACGGCGTACGCCTGTTCGCGCAACCCTTTGGCGATAAAGCCCGCCACACGCGGTTCGTCTTCCGCCAGCAAGATCCTCATTCGTCTTCTAGTGTGATATGCAACACATGAATCCACGATGAACAAAAATGCCGTTGCAAATCGCCTGATACCGATTTTTCTTCGCCGTGCTCAGGTGCGCGTGCTAAAATTCTCGCGTGCTCGATTCCGCTGCCAAACACGAGTATACGCGCCAGGATGTGCGCCGTATGCTGGGGGTTTCCGAGCAGCAACTGCGAAGCTGGGAGCGCCACGGCCTCATCCGCGGCGAAGCGCGTTTTTCGTTTTCAGATCTCATTGCGCTCAAGACCTTGCAGAAATTGCGTGAGAATCACATACCACCAAGGAACATCGGCCGCGCTCTGACGGCACTGAAAAAGAAACTGTCGCATGTGGAGCAGCCGCTGTCCGAGCTGAAGATTTTTTCCGACGGCCGCACCATCACCGTGCAAATCGCCGGCCAAAAAATGGAAGCCCTGACCGGACAGATGTTGTTCAATTTCGATGCATCCGAGCTGGGGAGACTCCGCGCGTTCGAACCCAAGCCGGCCACCGATCGCGTGGACGCGGAGCGGCAGGCCGAAACCTTCTTTCAACAGGGGCTGGCGCTGGAGGAGGCGGGCGCGCCGATCGAAAAAGCCGTCGAGGCTTATCGTAAGGCGGCCGAGCTCAACCCCGGGGCGGCGGGCGCCCTGGTCAACCTGGGGACGATTTTCTATCGCCAGCGCAAGTACGAAGACGCGGAGCGGCAGTACCAGAAAGCCGTCGAGGTGGACGCCAATTATCCATTGGCGCACTACAACCTGGGCAATCTCTACGACGAACAGGGCGACCTGACGCGCGCGGAGCAGCATTACACCACCGCCCTCGAGCTGAACCCCAACTATGCCGACGCGCACTTTAATCTGGCGCTGCTCTCGGAGCGGCGTGGCGATTTCCTCAAAGCCGTCCGCCACTGGAAGAACTACCTCAAGCTCGACAACACCGGTACCTGGGCCAACATCGCGCGGCGCCAACTGGAGAAGCTGCGCGATGCAACCGTGATCCGGCCACGGCCGGGCGCGTAAGCCCGCTTCCTGTCGTTCACTGAAGCCAATCCCGCGCGAGCGATAAAATGTCAGTTGGATCGTTGTTCTCGCCCGATGCGGTGTATCCTCGCCATCCTCATATTGCTTTCGCTGCTGGTTGCCGGCTGTAATTCACGCACAGAACACGCGCCCGCGATTGGCCAGGCTTATGCCGGGCCTTCCACGCTCCCCCTCCGGCAGGAGATCAATCCGCGATCCGCCGTAGTCGCGACCGCCGTGCACGGCGAGCGCCTCGAGATCGTCCAGGTGCGCCGTCGCTTCATCAGGGTACGCACCGCGAAAGGGCAGGAAGGCTGGACCGATGAACACCTGCTTCTCACGCCCGACGAGGTCGCGCGCCTGAAACGCTTCAACCAGCAGGCGCGGTCCCTGCCTTCGCAGGGCGCGGCCACCACTTACGACGCTTTGAACATCCATACCGAGCCATCGCGCTACTCCCCGAGCTTCGTGCAGGTGAAGCAGGGTGAAAAGTTTGACGTGATCGGCCACGAACTGGCACCGCGCAAAGCGCCGCCACGCAAACCCCTTGTGGCGCCCGCGCCGAAACCGGGAGTGGCGAAAAAAGCCGCGAAGCAGCCCAAAGTCCCGCCGCCCCCGACGCCGCCGCCTCCCGCTCCGCCGCCCGATTGGTTGGCCCTATCGAAAACCGACCTGCCCCGTGAAGAGGAAAGAGCCGGCCCCGAGCCCGAGCCGGTCGACGACTGGTCGCTGGTGCGGACCCCCGCGGGCGAAAGTGGATGGGTTCTCACACGGCGCCTCTTCATGGCGATTCCGGATGAAGTCGCCCAATACGCCGAGGGGCGCCGCATCACATCATACTTCCCACTGGGAGAAATCCGCGACGGCGATCAAGTCAAGAAGATCTGGCTTTGGACCACCATCGAGCAATCCCTTCTCCCCTATGATTTCGACAGCTACCGGGTGTTCGTGTGGAGCTTGCGCCACCATCGCTATGAGACGGCCTATATCCAACGGCGCGTGAAAGGCTATTTCCCGACGCTGGCCGAGCCTCCCGGGTTTTCAGTCTGCCTGGAGAAGTCTGATGGCACGCGTACGCGGCGCATCTATTCGCTGATAGGCAACGCCGTCCGTCCCGCTGGCGAAAAACCGTGCGAAGCTCCCGTGCTGGAGAAGCCTGCCCATCCGGCTTCGACGCTTGTCGCGCAATCACGCAACGAAGATGCCGCCCCGCCACCGGCCTCCACCTCCTTTTACGATCGGATGAAGGACCACGTCCGCTCACTGCGCAGGCGTTGGTTCAATCGGTAAAAACGCGAGCGCGGAAGAAGTGTAACATGCAAACCTGGGTCGCCTCAGCTTAGGCCTGTTTCGTTACAATCGTTTTAGACGCAGTTTTGGAGGTAGCCGCCAGAAGGCTGAGGTATAGTCTCCTGCTCGAGAGTCGCGGGCAACGCCCGGCCCGCACGGCAAATGCAAACCGTCCTGGTCATTGATGATGATGAAAGCTTGCGCGACACCATTGGTGTCTTGCTGGAACAGGAGGGCTTTCGCCCCGTCTTAGTCGCGGATGGCCGTGAAGGGTTCGAGAAGGCCATGCTGTTAAAGCCGGATCTCCTGTTGGTAGACTTGCGCCTCCCGGGCATGAGCGGCGTCGATATCTGCAAGCAACTGCGCGCCGCCCAGATGCATACTCCCATAATTGTGCTCAGCGCCGTAGGTGACGAAGTCGATAAAGTGATCCTGCTCGAGATCGGCGCTGACGACTACGTGGTGAAGCCGTTCGGCACACGTGAATTGCTGGCGCGCATCCGCGCCCTGTTACGCCGCACGTCGCCGGATGCGCGCAAGATCCTGCACTTTGCGGACGCCGAGATCGACCTCGACCGTCGCGCCGTCCTGAGGCATGGCGAAGAGCTCAAACTCACTCCCGCCGAGTACAACCTGCTTACTTATTTCCTGCAGAATCCCGATCGCCCGCTCACCCGTGACATGATCCTGAATTCCGTCTGGGGATATCAATCCTTTCCCAATACGCGTACTGTGGACGCGCACGTGGTGAAATTACGCCAAAAGCTCGAACCGGATCCCAATGTGCCGCGCCATTTCCTCACGGTTCACGGCGTGGGGTACCGATTCGTGCCATGACCAGCCGAAGCTCTCTGATTACAAGCCAGTTACCGACCTGCACCTCCAGGACAGGCGCCAACTTTAACATTTTTTTAACAACGCCGCACCGTCAAACCGTTCGGCATCAGGCAAAATGGAGTGGTCGTGGCAACCGCCAATCCTCCTGTCCGCACCGTTTTGATTGTCGAGGACGCGGAGTCGTGCGCTACGACGCTCGAGTTTGCTCTCCTGGGGATTCCCCATATTCACGTACGCGTCGCACCCACGGCGCGGCACGCTCTCGAACTGCTGGCGGCGGCGGAAAGTGGGATTTCCGCCTTGGTCACCGACCTGAACTTGCCCTCGATGGATGGTTTCGAGCTGATCGAGCGAATTCGCTCGGACAGCCGGACCGCGCGTCTGCCGATCGTCGTAGTCAGCGGCGACAGCGACCCGCGCACGCCCGATCGCATTCATCGGTTGGGAGCGGATGCGTACTTTGGTAAGCCTTATTCTCCCGCCCTGGTGCGGCAGAAAGTGGAGCAGCTTCTCGATGCAAACTCATCCTCACAGTCTCCATAGGTGGCCTGGCGCCACTTTGGTTTTCTTCTGCTTTTTCGGCAGTGCCGCGTTCTCCCAAACCCAAACCACCTCCGAAGACTCCGCTACCTTGCGCCAGATCCTGGAACGGCTCGACCGCCTGGAGCAGCAGAACCGCGACCTCACCGCGGAAGTCGGAGCGCTCCGGAAGGAGCTGGCCCAAGCACGCAATGCTCCAGGAGGCGCAGCGGCTGGCGCCGAAACAGCAGAAACCGAATCGGCTGCCAATCTCCCCAGCCGCGTGGATGTCGTCGAGAGGCGCGTCGAGGAGATGGCCCAGACCAAGGTGGAAGCCTCGCAGCACTTCCCCATCCGCATCACCGGAATGGCGTTGTTCAATTCCTTTATCAACACGAAATCCGGCGGTCAGGAGGTGCCCATGTTGGTGCAACCGAGCGGTCCGCTGACCGCCGGCGCCACGCTGCGGCAGACCGTGATTGGCCTCGATTATCAAGGTCCGGAGATCTTCGGGGACGGCAAGATCCATGGTTTCCTCAGCATGGATTTCTTTGGCGCAACCTCTGACCAATACGGTGGCTCTTTGCGCATCCGTACCGGCGGGATCGAGTTCAATTGGGCGGATACCAGCATCATGGTGGGTCAGGATAAGCCGCTGATCTCGCCGCGCGAGCCGAACTCTCTGGCGGAAGTGTGGATCGCGCCCCTGGCGGACTCCGGCAACCTGTGGGTCTGGCAGCCCCAGTTGCGCGCAGAGCAGCGTTTCCATCTCAACGACAGCACCACATTGCGGGCCCAAGCCAGCTTGTTTGAGACACGCGAAGCGTACAGCGGTATTCCCCCGGCCTATGGATCGATCCAGGCCTCGCGGCCCTCCGTGCAAGGGCGTGTTGCGTTGACCCACAGTTTCGATGAAACGCGGCGCATCGAGTTCGGCTCCGGCTACGGTGCCAGCACCACCCACGTCGCCAGCACCACCGTGCCGTCCCGCGTCTTCACCCTGGATTGGTTTGCGAACCCATGGCGTAAACTGGAGTTTTCCGGTGCGTTTTTCCGGGGACAGAATGTCACAAATCTGGGCGGAGCCGGAACCGGCTATACCTTCATGAAGCCATATGCCGTGATTCCGGTGCATGCGGGCGGCGGCTGGGCGCAATGCAGTTTTCTTGCGACCCCGCGGCTCACGTTCAATCTATTCGGCGGCGAGCAGCAGAATCGCGGCATTGACCTCGGGTTCGGCGATGTGGCGAAGAATCAGACTTTTGGCGGCAACATCATGTATCGAGTCGCGCCCAACGTGATCCTCAGCCTGGAGAGCGAGCAGGAGCACACCAACTACCTGGGCGCCGGCCGCCCATTGAACAATCACTATGACCTGGGTGTTGCGTACCTGTTTTAGTGCGCTGGCATTCGCGGCGCTTGCCCAGCCCGCCACGCCCACCACAGTGCGGGGATCGGTGGAATTGGTCGACTCGCGCGACCCCATGGTCCGCAAACACAAGGACTACTCCGGCGTCGTAGTGTGGCTGGAGCCGCTGGGACATGCGGTCCCCCCGGCCCGGCAGTCCCAGCCTGCGGTGATGCTTCAGAAGAACAAAATGTTCACCCCGCACGTGCTGGCCATCGAAGTGGGCGGCAGCGTCCGGTTCCCCAATCTCGATCCAATTTTTCACAATGCTTTCTCGAATTTCAACGGACAGATCTTCGACGTCGGGTTGTACAAGCCCGGTTCGAGTCGTACGGTACCCTTCCGAAGCGAGGGGATCGTGCGCGTGTTCTGCAACATTCATCCGCAGATGAGCGCCGTTATCGCCGTTCTCCCCACGCCTTATTTTGCGGTATCCGATAAAAACGGCCTCTTCGAAATCACCGACGTGCCGCCGGGAGACTACACATTCCGTGTTTTTCACGAGCGTGCCTCACCGGAAATGTTGGACAAGCTGATCCGCAAGGTCACGGTGGAAACCGCACGGCTGGAGTTGCCGCCGCTCACAATCTCCGAAAGCGGCTACTTGCCGGCGCCGCACCTGAACAAGTACGGCAAGGAGTACCCGCCGGTCATCGACGAGCAGCCCGCGTACCCAGGAGCAAGTAAATGAGCGGCCTTCATTTTTCGCGGCTCTCGCTGCTGTGGAAGATCCTGCTCTCGACTTCCGTCGCCATCACAGTGTTGTTCTCCGTGACCGGTTGGATCGTGGAGAACGCGGCTTTGGATACAACGTCGCGCAGCCTGGATCAAGAGGTTCAAGCGAGCTTCCAGGCGTACCGCTCGCTGTGGCAGTCGCGCGCTGACCGGCTGGCTTCCACGAGCCTTCTCCTGAGCCGCATGTCGGACGTACGAAGAGTCTTCGGCACCGGCGATCCAGCCACCATCAAGGATTCCGCCGGCGAACTTTGGTCCACTGCCTCGGAGAACGCTCTGCTGCTGGTCACCGATCCGAAGGGCCGGCTCATTGCCTCAGTCAGCAGCGCTCCCGATTCCGCAGCCTGGCGTGATCTGGATGTCGTGCCCGAGGCCGCTCAACGGCTTACGCCGCATGCCTCTGGCCTTGCCAGCAGAGAGCAGCAGGCGAATGGTTTCATGCTCAAGGAGGGAAATCTCTACCAAGTGGCTGTCACGCCGGTTTACGTGCAGTCCGGCAACGGGATGGCTCTGCTCGACGTGCTCGTGGCCGGTTATCAGGTGGACTATCTGGTGGCCCAAAACCTGAAGGACTCCACCGGCGGCAGCGAATTCCTTTTCCTTGCCGGAGGGCGCGTCATCGCCTCTACGCTGAATCCTCGCGCCACTCATGAGCTGGCGCGGGTGGTCGCGGCCAGCGGTCCGGGCCATAAACTCAGCCGGGTCAGCGATGGTGTCACCGAGTTCGCCCCGCTCGAAGCGCCGCTCACCGACATCGAGGGCCGCACGATCGGCGAGTTGTGGATCTTCCGGTCGTTCGAGAACGCCCGCCAGCAACTCGCGGTCTTGCGGCGCAACATCGTTCTGCTCGGTTTGTTCGCTGTGCTCGCCGGTCTCGGCCTCACTTATCTGCTGGCGCGTAGAATCGTCCAGCCGGTTGAGAAACTCGATCGCGCCGCAGCGGAGGTCGCTCGCCAGAACTACTCTTATCGCGTCCCGGTGGACAGCCAGGATGAGTTGGGTCGCCTCGCAGGAACCTTCAATGACATGTGCGCCTCCATTCAGAACGCGCGCCAGGAGTTGATTCGCCAGGAGCGGATTTCCACCATTGGCCGTCTCTCCAGTTCCATCGTTCACGACTTGCGCAATCCGCTCGCCGCCATCTACGGCGGCGCGGAGATCATGGTCGATTCCGAAATCGCGCCGCCACAACTGAAGCGGCTGGCAGGCAATATTTACCGGGCTTCGCGGCGCATCCAGGAGTTGCTGCAGGATCTCGTAAACGTCGGCCGCGGCAAGACCGAGGGCGCCGAAATGTGCCGCTTGAGCGAAGTGGCGGCAGCGGCCCGCGATTCCCTGGCTCCGGCGGCTGAAGCACAGGGCGTGCGTGCGACCATCGACATCCCGAATTCCATCGAACTTCCGCTCGAACGCGCGCGCGTGGAGCGCGTATTCGTCAACCTGATCGACAACGCGATCGAAGCCATGCCTACGGGCGGCGCGGTCCACATCAGCGCTTCCACGTCACCGGATGCGGTGACCATCGAGGTCGCCGACACCGGTCCCGGTATTTCGCCCGAGATCCGCGACCACCTCTTCCAGCCGTTCGTCAGCTCCGGCAAGAAAATCGGACTGGGCCTGGGACTCGCTCTTTCGCGCCAAACCGTCCTCGACCACGGCGGTGACATGTGGTTGGAATCCACGCCGGGCCGCGGCGCTCGATTCTTTTTCCGCCTTCCCATCAGCCGGCCGGTGGTGCACCCCGAGCCTGCGGTCGTCTCACAGGTGGGAGCCGAATAGCGCGCACCGCTTACTTTCCCGCCTTCGCTGCTTGTTGCGCTTTTAGTTCCTGTTGGAACTCCTTCTCGGACTGATCCACCCACGAGCGTAATTCGGTAGGATCAACAAACGGGTTGGGGCCACCCTGGGCCATTTGTGCGCGCTTCTCCATAAGGCGAAAGAACGAGCCATGCGGAGCCAGGAAGACATCACAAGGCAATTGGCGGAGTAGCGCGAAGCTGCGTTCGTAATCGGAAACAATCTCGGGATATCGCGGATTATCCACCAACGGATAGCCTGGGACACTCGTACTGCAGTAGAAAACCACTTGGTAGGTCTTGCCTAGCTCCTGAACCCGCGTGGTCCACGTCGTACATCCTTTGGTGTGGCCGGGCGTGAGAACCGCGGTCAGGGTGAAGCCGCCCAGCTGCACGGTCTCACCGTCGCCGATCCGACGGTCGACTTTCACCCGGGGAAACAAAGAGTCTGGAATGGAGTAGTTCTTCTGCCTCCCTGATTCCAAAACTTCGGCATCGGCCCGGCTCGCCACCAGCTGCGCTCCGGAAATTCGCTTGAGTGCAGCCAAGCCGCCGCAATGGTCGTAGTGCGCGTGGCTGTTCAACAGATATTTCACGTCCTGAACGCGGAAGTTCAACGAGGCGATGTTCTTCTCGATAATCGGAGCGGTCTCGGCAAAGCCTCCGTCGAGCAACACGTGGCCTTTGGGCGTCGCGATGAGATAGGAAGCCACACCCGTGACTCCCACATAGTAGATATTTCCGATAATGCGAAAAGGTTCGACCGGCTTGTTCCATTCGGCACGCTGGTTCGCATTGCGCTGCCCGAATGTCACAACCGCGAGATTCACAACGACGGCATAAATACAGGTGCGTTTCTTGACAGACACGCCGGACAGCGTAGCACAATCGCGTTACACGTAAACGCGCTCGACGCGATCCCCGATTCCGCACAGGATGGCGTACGAGATGGTTCCCGCCATGCGGGCGATCTGCTGCGCATCGAGCCCGATACTGCCTTCGCGTCCCAGCAAGGTCACTTCATCGCCTGGAGCGAGGGATGTGGCATGGCTCACGTCGATCGTGGTGAGATCCATCGACACCGTGCCCAGAATGGGAACAAGGGTGCCTGCGGCGATCACTTTTCCGCGGCCCGACAGCCGGTGCGGCACTCCATCAGCGTAACCTGCGGCCAGAACCGCGATGCGCATCGGTTCCGGCGCGCGGTATGAGCCGCCGTAGCCCACGCGCGCGCCTTCCGGAATATCCTTCACGACCAGGATTTTCGCTTTCCACGTGAGCACCGGCTTCACATCCAGCACCGGCTTGGGCGCATCGCCGCGCGCCGGCGACACGTAGCCGTACAGCGCATGCCCTGGGCGCACCATGGTAAGCCACGCCGGATTGCGTTTGTAGGCCAGAGCGTTGGTGCTCGACATGTGAATATGGGCGGGCGAAAACCCGGCAGCACGAAGCTCCTCGATAACTGCCGCAAAGTAAGCAGTCTGTTCTTCGGTCTGCCGGGTGGTGTAGTCCGCCGGCGAGGCGAAGTGTGTCATCAACCCATCAAGCCTGGCATGCTTTGTTTCCCGCAAAACCGCGATGATCTCCGCGGCTGCGGCGCGCGTTCCGAGCCGGTACATGCCGCTATCGATCTTGAGATGATAATTGGCGCTCTTGCCCGATTCGCGCGCCAGACGTTCCAGCGCCCGCAGCCCTTCGAGCGAGTGTACCGCCGGGGTGAGACGGGAGTCGGCGAGAGTGGGCCACTCGTACGGCAGAAAACCCGACATCACCAGAATCGGCTTCTCGATACCGGCGCGCCGCAACGCCGCTCCCTCATTCACCGAGCTGACCGCCAGCCACTCGACTCCCTCGGCAATCAGCACCCGCGCGATCTCCACAGCGCCGTGGCCATACGCGTTGGCCTTGACCACCGCCATGACCGCGACTCCCGGGCCGGCCGCCGCACGCACACTCCGGTAGTTGCGCACCAGTTGGTCGCGCGAGATCAGAACATAGGAACGGTAAGGAAGCTGGGACACTCTTCAATTATCGACGCGCAGCCGGGTTTTTGCCGCTATAGCGCCTTGCGGAGCGATGCGGCGGAACAGCTCCTCATATTGGGCCGTTACCGCATCCCATGAGTAGCGCTCGCGCACACGATCAGCGGCGCGCCGCCGCAATGCGTGGCGCTCGTCTTCGCTCATCGCCAGCACACGCGCTATCGTTTCTGCGAGGTCGTGTTCGCCGAACGCGATCCCGGTGCCGCCGGCCACTTCGGCATTTTCTTCCGTATCGCGGTAGAGCACCAGCGCGCCGCGGCCCATGGCTTCAATCAGCGCCGGGTGCGTGCCGCCCACGGTGGTGGCGTGAATGTAGGCGAAGCAGTGCGATCCCAGCTCCTGGTAACCGCGGCCGTAAATGGCGCCGGGCATGACGATGCGCGGGTCGCTGGTGGCACGTACCTGGCGAATATAGCCGGCAGCGTATGGGGCGTCGCCTATCAGCGCCAGTTTCATCTCCGTCCGCACTTTCTCGAACGCTTGCCGGACTTCCAGCGCATGATTTTCAGGCTCCATCCGACTCACATAGAGAAAGTAGCGGCCGGGCTCGAGGTTGAGCATCCGTGGTGCCTCCGTGCTTTCCAGCCTGCCCACTTCCGCGCCGTAAGGGATGAAAACTGTGGCCTTGCCGTAGCGCTCGCGGTAATAACCGGCGATGGCCTCGGCATCGGTCACTACGGCGGTCGGTAGAATCGTTGCCAGGCGCTCCGAAATCAGATACCAGGCCTTGGCGAGCCGGTTCCATTTCTTGCGCTTGCGCTCAATGCCATCGACATTCAACGCAACGGGCATGCCGGCCAAGCGGGCCAGCGGCGTGAAAATGGCGTTCGCCGCATTGCAGTAAAGCGCAACATCCACGCGATGAAACACGAGGTGCAGCGTGGAGAGGAAGGTGTGCGCAAGAGTATCGAGATACTTGTGACGGATGGTAGGCAGATAACGCAGCTCCACGCCGCGCCACGGAGATTCCGGGGGACGTTCACGGCAGTAAACCGAGACCGCGTTCCCAACCAGCGCCAGGCGTGTGGAGAGCTCTTCCGCGAAGGTTTCGAAACCGCCGTAATGCGCAGGGATGCCTCTGGTGCCCAGAATGGCGATCCGCATGGAATCCCATTACAGCACAGGCAGGAGAATCAGCCGCGATAAGCCTGCGATCGCGAGAGTACGCCGACGCTCTCGCGCGGCGCGGGCTTACTGACCGGCGCGTACTTGAACCAGCTCGCGATGTAATCGTTGTCCACACGCTGCCGTCTCTGGATCTCGCGCCGCTTGGCCAGAATGCGCCTCCAGTTCCGCCCCAGATACCAGAATGCTTTGAGCGAGCTGTGCTCCCACATCAGGCAGCACGCCACCACCATCGCATCCCGCAGCGAGATCGAGAACCAGTTGCGCCGATACAGATCGCCCGATATGTTCTTGATCCTCAGCATGAACCGGTTCTTTACCGAGTGCATGTTGATCTCCGGCGGCAGCGCGCGCCGCTTTCCCGGCAGCACGTTGCGCACATGATAGCCGCGAGCGTAAGGCACATAGAGGCAGCGCCAGCCGAGCAATTGCGCGCGCCACGCCACGTCGGCATCCTCGCGATAGACGAAGAAATCGGAATCGAAGAACTCGCCGCCGATCTGGATGTCCTCGATCATCTCGCGCCGGTAGAGCGCCGCGGCCGCGGTGGCGCCGAAAACATACTCGTAGTTGAGATAGTGCCCGTTGTCTACTTCCTGGCTGCCGCGGTCGAGATGGCGCAGCATGGGGTTGAAGTAGATGCCCGTCGAATCCACGATGGGCTTGGTTGGTATGTCAAAGGCCGCGGTCATGTTCAGCAGCTTGCCGCAAACTGAACCCACCCTGCGATCCATCTGGCCTGCATCCACCAAAGCCTGGATGAAATCCGGCAACAGCAGGACGTCCGGGTTCAGCGTGAGCACCCATTCGCCGCTCGAGATCCCGATAGCCTGGTTTTGCGCCGCGGCGAAACCGATGTTCTCCTCGTTGTATACGATCTGGCACCGGTCTTCGAACTGTTCCAGGATGTCCGCCGTGCCATCGGTCGAACAATTGTCGATCACGATGATTTCCTTGAACGGATATCTCTGCTCGAGAACCGACTCGAGGCACCGCTTGATGAATCTGCCGCTGTTGTAAGTAACTAGTGTGACGGATACCAAGTCGCTATAGGACATGAACTCGAACCTGAAAAAGTTTTCCGCATGAGCTCGGGACACTCCAACTTCAGCCTGCCGGTCCCAGAAACAGCTGCCGGCCGGCTAGCCTTACAACGTTTCCATAAACTGCAATGGGTTCCAGACTCCTGTGGCGCACTAAACCCAGCAAACTTCTCAACATGGAGCCGAGAATTACCGCCAGGCACACCAACTTATGCCCGCCCGGCGAGAAATGCTTGGACGCGTATTTAACCAGATTACCATACCAATAAAACTGGCGGAACTCCAGTGAAATCTTTTGGATGGAATGCCCGCCTGTGTGTTTTGCCACGCTCTCGGGAACGAAGCGGATACGGTAGTGATGGTCACTGGCCCGCTTTAGGAAGTCCACGTCCTCGAACCATAGTGGAAAAAAACTTTCGTCAAAACCGCTCAACTTTTCCCAGGCCTCGCGGCGAATCATCAGAAACGCACCCGCCGGTTGCTCCACTTCCCCCCCGGCGCGACAGTCCAAGTCAAAGCAACGGTAATGCCAATTCACCGGATTGCGCGGCCAGACTCGGTTCACCCCCAAAGCCTCGAGACTGAGCGCCCCAGGCGTCGGGAACCGCCGTACCATAAAACCGGCTTGAGGCTGTCCCTCCTCATCGATCAACATGCCTCCAGCCGCAGCCGTCTGCGAGTCGAGACAAGCCCGGCGCAATGGCTCAAGACTGGTTTCAATCATCGCATCCGGATTGAGCAGAAGCAGCAAGGGCGCGGACAGAGCGCGCACCCCTTGGTTGACGGCGGCAGCAAAACCAAGGTTACCCGGATTTGCAATCAATCGCACACCGCGCCGCTCCACCTCGTGGCGCGTCTGGTCTTCCGACGCGTTGTCGATGACAATCACCTCCGCCCCCGTCGCTACGGCCGCTTCCAGACACGTGCCGATTTCCGCCTCCGAGTTGTAGGTGACGATGATGATCCCCACGTCCTCCATGTGTGTCAATCCGCCCCACCCGCGGTGAGCGCAAGATACACACGCCAGTACCAATCGAACCCCGTCCGGCGCTGAATGTCGCGGATCTCGTTTTCCGATTCTTGTAAAATCTGTAACAGTCGGTGCGGTTCAATCCTTGTCGCCGGTGCGTTCCGCCGTTGTGTGGCAAAACCCGTCAGGCCTTCCAGCTTGCCTCGCAGAAATGCCCAAACCGTTCCGTGGCGCATAGCGATCAATCCCCAGAGCGTCTGACCCACTACAACCGGCCACGCCAGGCGCAAGAGAAGCCGCGCCGGGTAATATTTCGCTACCAAAAATACTTGGTTGCGCGCAATTCTTCTCACTGTTTCGGGATGCCACTTCCCTAGCGCGGCGCTGCCCACGTGATACGCCAGTGCGTCTGGCACATATTGACCGTGGAAACCGAGGCAGGCGCAACGCAGGCCGAACTCAACGTCCTCCAGGTACGATTCAAAACTCTCGTCCAGTAGTCCCACGCGCCGGAATAGCTCAGCACGGAACAGGCTGGCGGTTCCAGGCGCAAACGATATGACTGTCGCTTTTGAAAACTCCGCGCCGTCGACCCGGTCGTGCCCCACCCGCCATGCACAAGCGCCCCGGCAGAGTGCGTCATATGTGCCATCGATCACCTGATGATCGGTCGCGCTAAGGATCTTGCCGGCCGCGAACCACATGCCCGGCTGCGTGGCGGCCGCAATCAACTTCTCCAGCCACGTTGGCGCCAGTTCGACGTCGCTATTGACCACCGCGATCCAGCCGCCCGCGCACTCCTGAATTCCGCGATTCACCGCACGGCTGAATCCAACATTCTCGCCCATGCGCACGATGCGCGCCCCCAGAGCTTCGGCGGCTTCCGGAGCCCCATCCTCGGAGCCGTTATCGACAACCACGGTTTCCGCGATCGGATAAGTCTGCGCACGCAACGAAGCCATCAGGCGATCCACCATTGCGCGCCCGTTCCAGACCGGCACGATGACCGACACGTCATCCGGCATATCGATGGAACTGCGCTGCTATGATGGTGAGTGCTATGCGATGTACCGCATTATTTTTGCTTCCCATGCTGGCGGGCGCCGTGGAAATCGGTGGCTCCAATGTGCACACCATATACATCATGCCCATGCGGCATGGTCTCGACCAGTACATCGCCAACCA
>Ga0335081_10002921_pt1 | contig 26875 bp, 21 predicted proteins | sample Lox_Sample_35_FD_206713 | JGI IMG/M metagenome (GOLD analysis project Ga0335081, IMG submission 206713) | Soil microbial communities from Loxahatchee National Wildlife Refuge, Florida, United States - Lox_Sample_3.5 | ecosystem: Environmental > Terrestrial > Soil > Wetlands | place: USA...
GTGAGTACTCCGGAAACATCACGGTGCGGGACGGGGAATCCAGTGTGGTGACAGGACTGATCGACATGAACGACACGCGCGATATCAACGGCTATCCGTTCCTCGGTCGGGTGCCGGGATTGACCTACGCGGCCACGGTGCACAGCAAGAATGTCACCCAAGACGAGCTGATCGTGGTCATCACTCCGCACATCGTGCGCGCCGCCGAGCACAACTCGTTTGCCATCGAAGTGCCGCCGCCACGATAGCGCAGGCGCGACGGAACTTCTTCAGCCGATCTATTTTGGGGAATGCGAGCCCCTTTTCAGAGGCGGCACAATGCTGAGAACAATCCGGGAGGGACTCTGCTAGTTGCTGGTTGCTAGTTGCTGCCTTACTTCCTCTGTCCCGCTTCGCTTTCCTTGTACATGTACTTGATGCTGGGCTTGTAGATCAGCAGATTGGCTGCGCCGATGCGGTTCACCTTCAGGCAATATTTGTCGTACCACTCGATGACGCCGTGAACCTCTTCGCCGTCGCGCAGCACCAGTACCATCGGGGTCTTGGTCTGCATCTGCTTTTGATAATAGAAATTCTCGGCGTGGGTCTGTTCCGGCGGGGGCGTCTTCTTGCCGTTGGAGCCGTCGCGACGGTCGTTCCGTTCGCGGCGCTCGCCGTCCTGGCGCGGGTGATCGTTGCGGTTGAGCGCGGGACGAATCAGCTTGCGGTTGGCGAAAACTTCCGGATCAACGGCGCGTCCTACGGCGGTGGCATCCATGCTGTCTTTCATGGTTTTGGCTCCTGGGAGTAACGCACACCAGCCTTGCGGCAATCGACCTTCTCGAAAACAAACCCGCAGCGCGCCAATCTGGCGGGGTAGCGGCGCAAGTTGCTCCGAGGTTCTCCTAGGTGTGAACTTAGCGATACCCTAACACAGCCGAAACCGCAAAACAAACCCTACCGCGCTACTACTTTCGTGTTACCGTTCCAGTGACGTGGCGAATGTGTCAAGTGCCAGCGAGCGCAACAGGTTTCTGCGCATCCCGCTCTCCAACTCGCCCAAGCGCTGCGCCGCTGCGGCGATCCAGGCAAATTCCGCGTTCGCCGCCATGCGCGCCAGTTCCGGCTGAATATCCTGATTGCGCACCAGCTCCGGCGTTCCCGACCGCAGAAACAGCAGGTCCTCCAGCAGCGAGTACAGAGTGCGGATCAGCTGCTCGGTTTTCGCTTTCCCTTCGGCGCCGGAGCGGTAGGCATCGGTAATGCGAAATAGCGCACTGTGATCGCCGCTGCCCATCGCCGGCGCCAGCAGCGCTAGCGCATCCTGCCGCGCCGCCACATAGGCCACAAGATCGAAGCTGCGCGCTCGGCCCAATCCGCCGCCGCAAACTCGCGCCACCAGCGCACGCTCTCGCGGCTTCCACTCCGGACGCACCTTCGCCAGGTACGGCTCGACCTCCGCCGCCGCGACTGGCGAAAGCCGCAGCTGCATGCAGCGTGAGCGAAGCGTCGGCAGCAACGCCGTGGGGTTGTCGGTGAGGAGAAAGAGGGTCGCGAACTCCGGCGGCTCCTCCAGAACTTTCAGCAGCGCGTTGGCCGCCTCCTTCATAAAGTCGGCCTCGCTGAAGATGTAGACGCGCTCGCGGCCTTCGATGGGCTTGAAGTAGATCTCGTGGATCACGTGCCGCACCTGGTCGACCTTCACCAGCATCTGCGGCGGATCGGGCGGGATGATGAGCACGTCTGGATGGGTCTGCACCAGGATGCGGGTCTCGCGCTTGTCGGCCTCGCGCAGGTTCTCGCGCGCCTCCACGGCCTCGGCGAAGCGCTCCTCCAGCGCGTCGGCTTCGGCAATGCGCACGCAGTTGGCGCAGTGTCCGCAGAAGTCGGGCAGGCCGTCGCTCACCGGGCGCTCCAGGCAGTTCATCGTCTTGGCCACCATCTGCGCCAGGGTGAACTTGCCCGCCCCTTGCGGCCCGGAGAGGATCACCGCATGAGGAAAGTGCTCGCGCGCCAGCATCTCGCGCAGCGTGCGCACCGTCTCAGCGTTACCGTGGAAGTCGGAGAAGGACATAAAAATCCTTGGGCCAGGGATTAGGGATGGAGGTCAGGGGCCTGGGAATGCTAGGGGATCATGGGCCGGTGAAAGCCCGACCAGGTAGTTGCCAGTCTAAACCCCAAACTCTAACCCCTAATCCCCTAATCCCTGCTTTCCCAGTTTCTCACCCACCACCCTCGCGATCTCCTTATGCACCTGCTCGATCGGCGGGCGCGCGTCGATCAACGCAACGCGTTGCGGCTCGCGCTGCGCGATTGCCAGAAATCCCTCACGCACGCGAGTGAAAAAATCGCGGCTCTCTCTCTCGAAGCGGTTCTCGTCGTGCTCCGCGGTCTTGTTGCGCCGACGCGCGCGGCGCACGCTGGAGCTGACATCGGAGTCCATCAGGATGGTGAGATCGGGCCACAGCCCGCGGCACAAGACCTCATGCAGGCGCAGTACCGCATCGCTGCCCAACTGACGACCTCCGCCCTGATAGGCTTCCGTGGAATCGGTAAAGCGATCGCACAGCACCCACTTCCCCGCCTCCAACGACGGCAAGATCACTTCCGCGATCAACTGCGCGCGCGAGGCGAACATCAGCGCCATCTCCGCGTACGGATCCAGACCCGCGGTGCGCGAATCCAGCAGCACCGCGCGGACGCGTTCGCCGATCTCCGTTCCGCCCGGCTCGCGCGTGGTCACCACTTCCATCCCGCGGCGGCGCAGAAGGTCAGCCAGCTTTTGCAGCTGGGTGCTCTTGCCGCAGCCATCGAGGCCTTCGAAGGTGATGAATTTTCCGCGCGGAATAGATTTCGCCACGCGGCCATGATATCAACCGCACGACTGTCAGGGAGCTCTGCATAGCTCGCCGTGGGCTAAAGCCCCGTTCATTTTGCGACGCTTGCGGCACGGCTAAAGCCGTGCCCTTTCAAATCCCAGCCCCCACCGTACCGCTCGCTACGGCGTGATCTCCCAAACCGTGCCGCCATAGTAGCCATTGGGTCCGCAGGCCGACGCCGTTCCGTACAGATTTCCCTGGCTGTCCATCACCAGCCCGTCCCACGGATAGCAGCCATCGTCGCCGCCGGTGAAGTCGTGCAGGACGGTCTTGGTCCAGCCGCTTTCGGTCGGCGTCAGCTTGTAGACCTCGCCGTAGCCGTTGGCCCCGTTCCAGGTCATGGTGCCGTAGAGATTGCCTTGCGCGTCCATCAGCAGGTCAGCGGTTCCGATGGTGCCGCTGTTATTCATGCCGCCGGCGAAGCCCTGCAGCACGTTATACGACCAGCCTCCGCCCGATGGCGACAGCTCGTACACCGTGCCGCCGTCGCCGCCCGGGCCGCTAAAGGCGGTTGTGCCATACAGGTTCCCCTGGCTGTCCATGATCAGCCCCGAGTAGGGATCGTATCCCGTGCGGCTGAACTGGAAGTTGAAGATGTCGACGGTCTGGCCCGAGCTAGTGACCTCAAAGACATTTCCCGGCGTGTCGATGCTTGTACCATACAGGTTGCCGTTGCCGTCGGGAGTCACGCCATTGCCGGGAAACGATCCGCCGCCCTGCGAGAAGTTGGTGATCATGGTGTACGTCCAGGAGCCCTGCGATGGCGTCAGTTTGTACACCACGCCGATGCTGTTACCGCCTCCACCTTCCACGGTGGTGCCGTAGATGTTGCCCGCCGCATCGAAGTGGATGGTCGTGGGATAAATCCCGTCGTAGCCGGAGAAGTTGTGCAGCACCGTCGCAGTCCATGGGCAACTCACGGCAGCGCAGAAGGTCGCCGGCGGCCGCAAATTAAACACCGTACCGTATTGCCCTGAGCCGCCGTAGGTGGCCGTGCCGTACAGGCTGCCGTCGCGACCGATGACGAGCCGGGCAATTGGGTCGGCACCAGCGGAACCGTCAAATTTGTAGAGGGGTGAGTAGATCCACCCGCCACCGCGGTGCGCCAGCCTGAAGGCGAGTCCGTAGCCCGTGCCGCCCTGATTGGTCACGCCGTAGAGATTGCCCGCCGCGTCGATCGTCAGCCCGGTGTAGGGGAAGTATCCGTCACCGTCATCGCTGTTGAAGCCGTGAAGCAAGGTGAAGGTTTGGGCGTGAAGCAGAGTCGTGGCGACCGTCATTGTAAGTCCGAGGACGAGCCCAAGCACCAGGCTCGCCCTGGGCCTTGCTTGCAGAAAGCTGCTTCCATTCTCAAGACATGCCATAGTTCCTCCCTTTGCGATGCGGCGCTTCAGGCGTGATGCCGCCGCGAACGTACTATCGTGTCGCCGCCGGGTCAAATGAATTGCGCCTTACGGCCTAAGCTGATGGATTTAAGCCCGATGCCGGCGCGGATTGCGTCAGCCCGCACGACTCCGTGGCCGTGGCGTGAGCGAACTGCGCGCGCAAGGCGTGCCCAAGCTTCAAGCTGACCTCGCCGGAACTTTGCCTTGTGCTGCCGATGGGAATCGGCGATTCTAGAACTTCATCGACCGGCGTTGCCGGACCGTCTTCATGGAGATCCTCAAGCAGCTTTTTGAGCAGCACTTTGGCGCGGCCGTCGAGCAGGCACGGCCGCTCGGCGGGCTGCTGGGAGCCTCCGGCCGCCGGCTCATTCGCCTCATGGGCGGCGGGCAAAGCGCTATCGGAGTTCTGTACGACTGTCGCCCAGAGAACGTCGCCTTCCTGGAGTTCTCGCGCCACTTCCGCCGACATGGGCTGCCGGCGCCGCAAATCTACAGCGAAGCTCTGGAGCACGGCGCCTATCTCGAGGAAGACCTCGGTGACACCACGCTCTTCGAGTTTGTCGCCGCCAACCGCTCCGGCCAGAACATCGCGGCGCCGGCCATCGAGGCCTACCGCAAGGTCATCGCCTGGCTTCCCCGCTTCCAGGTCGACGCCGGCCGCGACCTGAACTACAAGGTCTGCTATCCGCGGGCCAGCTTCGACCGGCAATCGATTGCCTGGGACCTCAACTACTTCAAGTATTACTTCCTGCGGCTGGCTGCCATTCCCTTCAACGAGCAGGATCTGGAGGACGACTTCGACCGGCTGACAAGATTTCTGCTGATGGCCGACCGCGAGTACTTTCTCTATCGCGATTTCCAGTCGCGCAATGTGATGCTGCGCGAGGGCGAGCCGTACTTCCTGGATTATCAGGGTGGCCGCCAGGGCGCGCTGCAATACGACATCGCTTCGCTGCTGTTCGACGCCAAGGCCGACTTGCCGCCGCCGCTCCGGCGGGGGCTCCTCGACGACTACCTTGATCAGCTCAACATGCACATCGAGCTCGACCGCGAAGCCTTCATGCGGCATTACTACGCCTACGTTTATGTCCGTATCATGCAGGCACTGGGCGCCTACGGCTTCCGCGGATTCTACGAGCGCAAAACCCTCTTCCTGCAAAGCGTGCCGTATGCGCTCAAGAACCTGCGTTGGCTGCTGCACAACGTCGAGCTGCCCGTGGCGTTGCCGACCTTGACCGACGCATTCCGAAGAATGCTGGCATCGGAGAAGCTGCAGCGTGCGCCCGCGGCTGCGGAACGGTTGACTGTACGGGTCTTCAGCTTCTCCTTTCACCGCGGCGTGCCGGAAGACGATACCGGTCATGGGGGAGGATTTATCTTTGACGCTCGCAGCCTGCCCAACCCCGGCCGCGAGGAGCGGTTCCAGGCGCTCACCGGCAAGGACACGGCCGTCGTCGAGTACCTCCATCAGCAGGAGAGCGTTCACCTCTTTCTGTCGCACGCCCTATCGCTTGTCGACGCCGCCGTCGGCGACTATCGGCGGCGCGGCTTCAAGAACCTGATGGTCTCCTTCGGCTGCACCGGCGGCCAGCATCGCTCTGTCTATCTGGCCGAAGCACTCGCCAAACATCTCCGCGCTACCGAAGGAATTGACGTTGTCGTAAAACACCGCGAGCTGGAGAAGCTGAAGCCATGCGAGCCATGATTCTGGCCGCGGGCCTGGGCACGCGCTTGCGGCCGCTCACCGACGACCGTCCCAAGGCGCTGGTCGAGGTCAACGGCCACACGATGCTGGCGATGACGCTGGCGTCGCTGCGCGCCTTCGGCGTGCGCGAGGTCATCGTCAATGCGCATCACTTCGCCGCGAAGATCGTCGAATACCTCAAGGCCCACGACAACTTCGGCATGCACATCGAGGTCTCGCGCGAGGAGGTGCTGCTCGATACCGGCGGCGGGCTGAAGAAAGCTGCGCCCTTCTTCCTGCGCGACGGCTCGGATGAGCCGTTTCTCCTGCACAATGTCGACGTCATCAGCACGATCGATCTCGATCGCATGCTGCGAGTGCACCGTAATCGCGGTGCTCTGGCGACACTCGCGGTGCAACAGCGGACCAGCTCGCGCCAGCTCCTCTTCGACGATCAGCTTCGGCTCTGCGGACGCCGGGCCGAGGGCCAGGACGAACTTGTGCGCTCAGCCACTCACTTGCAGCCGCTGGCCTTCTGCGGAATCCACGTGATCTCGCCGAAGCTCTTCTCGCGGATGAGCGAAGAGGGCATCTTCTCCATCATCTCCGTGTACCTGCGGCTGGCGGCATCGGAAACGATCGCGGCGTTTCGCGCCGAGGAATACTACTGGCGCGATCTCGGCACGCCCGAAGGGGTGCGCGGCGGCGGCGAAGACGCGGCTTGCCGCATCTTGTCGAAAGCCTGTGACCAGATGCTGGGCAGCGGGTCAGCCTGAAGTTTGCGGACCGCCTGAAGGCGGTCCCTTTCAAAGCTGTGCTGAATCAGAGCTTCGCCTGACTCAGAGCTTCCCCGCAAAAGAAAGGGCGGCCGGTTAGCCGCCCTCACTTCCCTTTCTTTCGCGCTGTCCGGAGTTATTCCGGCTGGGCCGCGAATTCCACGTTCTGCACCGGAACGCCGCCCACCGAAACGCGCCCGTCCGTCCACGTCACGAAAGCGTTGTTGTTGAACGCCGTCGAGTAGTCGTAGTCACCCGCATAGCAGCTCTGGATGAAGGGATCATCCTGGGCCGGCTGGGTGATGATGACGCTGCTGATTTCAACGTTCGAGCCCCACGTGTTGCCGTTGTCATGGGACTGGATTCCGTAGCGCTGATAGTTGCAGCCCGCGTCACCCACGTTGTTGCAAGCCGTGGTGGCCTGGCGGCGATCGTACCAGGAAACCGTCACATCCTGCGGCTGGGTGAACGAACCCGGTGCGTAGTTGACGGACAACGATGGCATCCAGTGGCTCTGGAACTGGTTGGTCTCCGGATCGTTCATCAGGATCGGAGTCGACCAGGTCATGCCATTGTCGGTCGAGCGGGTGTAGTAGATGTCGCCCGTCGACAGAGCGCCCTTGGCAGCGTAGGCGTAGTGAACTACGTTGTTCGGACCAACGCCCGGCTCGCCCCAGCCCATGTGCCGCCAGATGGGATTCATCTTGGCGAAGTAGCTGTTGGAGGAGCAAACTCCATCACCCGGAGGATTGAAGCGCGATCCCACCATCACTTCCGTGAAGGTGGCGCCGCCATCGGTGGAGCGGAACATGATGTTCTGGCGCGTAGCCAGACCGCCTCCGCCCTCGTCCATCGCAGCCAGAAACAGTGCGCTGGTGAAGCCGGCGTTCGGTGGCGGCGGTCCCGGAGGTGCGCCCGTGATCTGCACATCGCGGACGAAGCTGGTGGTCACCTGCGTTGGAGTGCTCCAGGTGCTGCCGTCGTCGGAGTGGGTCACGAACAGCGCTCCGCCGTCGACGTTGAAGTTGTTAAACGAAATGTACATTCGGCCATACTTCAGGCTGAAGGGATTGTTGTCCACCCACATGGACGGACGATCGTCTTCCGAGCTGCTGTGCGCGCAGGAGGCGGTAGTCCAGGTCTGGCCATTCGCAGAACTCCAGGTGCCCAACCCCTGGCCGCCGCAGCCCGACGCCAGATCGCCGGCAAACCACTTGCCCAGCTTTTGGTTGTAGACCACCAGCGGATCGCCGTAGTTCGTCCCGTGTCCGGTGGAGAGTGGCGGAGGCAGAATCTGAGTGAACGTCGCTCCGCCATCGGTGGAGAACGACGTGCCCGAATAGTTGCTGCCATTGGAATTGTCGTCGTTGTAATTCACGACGATGGTGTTATCGCCCGGCCGCGTGCTGTGCCATACCATGCTTTCGCTATGGGTGCAGCTGCTGCCCGAACTGCAGCTCCGGTTGCTGACCAGGATGTTGGGAGGCTGCGGCGTATCGCCATCCACCTCATCACCCCGGCCGCTGGGCTTTCCGCCCTGCACCACGCCGCACTCGATCAGGATCAACCCGGCTCGCATGTTGTCTTGGTGCAACAATTGATAGGTTGGGATGTCCGAGCACGGAACCCCAAGCGACGTCATCTGGGCCTGGGCCGGCTGTTGTAGGACACACACCGCCAGTAGGAATACTGGGAGCGCAAGATACCAGAGGGACTTTCCCTTATGCTTCTGCTTCATCGTTCTCCTCTCTCATTGCTTGAATTGCCTTGGCCCGAAGCCTCCGGTTCCCCTTGATTGGGAGCCGACTTTGGAGCGTGCGAGGCGAAGTACTGCTCGTCCATCCAAATTCCGGTCTTCTTCTTCAATGCTTCCAACTCTCCGCGTAATTTCTGGTTTTGTAATTTCTTTTCGATCTGCGGCGAGACTTCGCTCAATGTCATCCGGCTGCGCGATACCAACTGCAGTAGTACCAGCGCATCGGGATAGTCCGCCAGTTCTACCCAGTCGCCTTTCTTCTGCATGGAGAATGCGGCCTTCTCCATGGCGGCGGGCAATTCCTCGCGCTGGAACCGGAGCGGCGCCGGATCGATGACCGTGCTCTCCGGATCCTTCACCAATGCGTTGGGATCACTGCCCGTTTCGTACGCCTTACGAATGCCGGCCGCCAGCGCCCTCGCATCTTCCGGCGTCAGGCCCTTGTCATGCCCCGGTCCTTTTTTCCAGATAAAGACCCGGCGCAGTTCGACCACGTCGTAGTCGTCCAGATGCGCGTCGTAGTAATCGCTGATCTCTTGCGAAGACGGCTTGGCTTCCGCCTTCAGCCGGGCGAACTCCGCGTTGGAAAGGATCTGGTTGCGATCGATGGCCAGTTGGCGAATTACCATCGGCGATGTGTCCAGATGGTTGTCCACCGCCAACTGCGACAGCATCAGGATTGAGGCGTAATTGTCGCCCAGTTGTTTGCGGCTGAGATCGGCCGGTCCCTGTTGCGCTTCTAGGTCGGCGATGTAGCGTTCGAATTGCTCTTCGGTGATCTGAAGACCGCCGACCTTGAGCACGACTTTCTGCGGATCCGACTGCGGCGCGGGTGAAGCACCCGAACTGGCCGCGCTTCCGCCTGTGGACGCCTGCACTTGACAGACGGCTGCGAAGGAAAGCCCGATCACGAACGACAGGATTGCACTAACTCGAAAAAATTCGCGTAGGTCCCTGTACAAGCTGCCAGCCTTTCACACCCAGTAACGAACCGGCACGTGCACTTCCCGCTAGCAAGGAAGCGCCGGTCCCCCCTCTGGAGCGTTGTTGCGAAGTGAAGCAATATGCAGTTTTGAGTCCAATGAAATCTTCTGGTGGCGGAAACTAAAGCCCCAGAAACTACAGGTGATAGTAGGGGAGTTTACTCAACTCTTTGTTACGGAGTCAATGAGTTAATTGTAAAAGTTTGCAGATAAGTGGAGCACGGGTACTGCAGTGATTACTCTGCGGCTGGGGACTGGGCTGAAGAGTCTCTCCTGCCACGTTGTCGGAGTGTTCGCTACGCCCATTTTCGAACAGCTCGCGCCCCCGGCGACAGCTCTTCATCACAGAGGCACACAGGGCACAGAGTTGAAAAAGACAACTCATGTTCCAAAGTCTGGTCCGGCAACTCCGAAATTCCATTTGCTTTTCACTGCACCGCCGATGGACAATGTGCGCCTTGGCTAAGCCGTTGCTACGTGGGGCGGCGCGGCCGTGGGGTGTCCGTGGACTCTTCCTCGCATGATGTTCTCCTCGTCGGTGGAGGCGGAGCCGGATTGCGCGCCGCCATCGCCGCCGCCGAAGTCAATCCCAAACTCGACATTGCAGTTGTGTCAAAGGTTTACCCCATGCGAAGCCACACCGTCTCGGCGGAGGGCGGCGCAGCCGGCGTAGCCAAACCCGACGACAGCCTCGACGAACACGCCTACGACACCATCTCCGGCGGCGACTGGCTCTGCGATCAGGACGCCGTCGAGGCCTTCGTGCGCGAAGCCCCACAGGAGCTGTTGCAACTGGAGCACTGGGGCTGCCCGTGGAACCGCGAGGCCGACGGGCACATCGCCGTCCGCGCCTTCGGCGGCATGAAGAAGAGGCGCACCTGGTTCGCCGCCGACAAGACCGGCTTCCACATGCTGCACACGCTGTTTCAGACCAGCATGAAGTATCCGCCGATCTCGCGCTACGACGAGTGGTTCGTCACCAGGCTGCTGGTCGATGATGGCCGCGTGCATGGCGTGGTGGCGATCGAGTTGATGTCAGGAAAGATTCAGGCGATCCTGGCGAAGGCCGTGATTCTCTGCACCGGCGGCTGCGGCCGCGTCTTTCCCTTCACCACCAACGCCAACATCAAGAGCGGCGACGGCATGGCGCTGGCCTTCCGCGCCGGCGCTCCGCTCAAAGACATGGAGTTCGTGCAGTACCATCCGACCGGCCTGCCGTTCACCGGCATCCTGATCACCGAAGCCGCGCGCGCCGAAGGCGGCTACATGCTGAACAAGGATGGTTACCGCTACCTGCAGGACTACAACCTCGGCAAGCCTGAGCCTAAGCCGGTGCTGCGCTGCATGGAACTCGGTCCGCGCGATCGCTTGTCGCAGGCCTTCGTTCACGAGCACAGCAAGGGCCGCACCACGCCAACGCCCTACGGTCCGGTCGTCCATCTCGACTTGCGCCATCTCGGCGAGAAGCTCATCAACGCGCGGCTGCCGTTCGTCCGCGAGCTCTGCCAGAAGTACCAGAACATCGATCCGGTGCGCGAGCTCATTCCCGTCCGGCCCGTGGTGCATTACATGATGGGCGGCGTCAGCACCGACATCATGGGCGCAACGCAGCTGCGCGGTTTATTCGCTGCCGGCGAAGTCGCCTGCGTCAGCATCAACGGCGCCAATCGGCTGGGATCCAATTCTCTCCCGGAATGTCTGGTCTTCGGTGCGCGTGCCGGACGTGCCGCTGCCGAGTTCGCATCGACGCAGGAGGCGTCGAACGACGCCATCATGGCTCAAGCGATGGAAGAGGAAGAGCGGCTGAAGTCGGAGTTCCTCAACAAGAGCGGCGGCACCGAGCGCATCGCCACGATCCGCACCGAGATGCAGGCGACGGTGGAGAAAGCCGCGGGTATCTATCGCGAGCACGGCTCCATCGTCGAAGGCCTGCACAAAATGCAGGAGCTGCAGGAGCGCTACAAGAACATCAGCCTCGACGATCGCAGCCACACCTTCAACACCGAGCTGGAGTCGGCGCTGGAGCTGGGCTTCATGCTCGACGTGGTGCAGTCGATGATCACCTGCGCGCTACATCGCACCGAGTCGCGCGGCGCCCATCAGCGCACCGACTTCCCCATGCGCAACGATGAGAAGTTTCTGGCGCACTCGCTGGTCTACCGCAACTTCGACGGCAGCGGGCGCGTGGAGTATTCGCCGGTAAAGATCACGCGCTGGCCGCCGGGCGAACGGGTCTACGGTCAGCAGGTACAACAGCCACAACAAGCTGCCAAACGGGTGGGATGACATGGCCGAAAGAATGAAGGACAAGATCGTGATGGAGGTTGCGCGTTACTCGCCCGAGCGAGACCACGCTCCGCACTACGAAAGTTACGAGGTGCCGGTCAAGCGCGAGTGGGTCGTGCTCGACGCGCTCAACCACATCAAGGACAACGTCGACGGCACGCTGACCTATCGCTGGTCGTGCCGCATGGGCATCTGCGGCAGCTGCGGCATGATGGTCAACGGCGAGCCTAAGCTCACCTGCGCGACGTTCCTTTCCGCCTACGCGCAAGATGGCGGTAAGATTCGCGTCGAGCCGCTGCGCTACTTCCCCGTGGTGCGCGATCTGGTCACCGAGATCGGCGGCTTCGTCAACAAGCTGAAGAAGGCACGCCCGTGGCTGATTCGCCATGAAGAGAAGCCGCTGGCCGACGGCGAATATTTGCAGACGCCCGAGCAAGTGGACCGCTACAAGCAGTTCAGCATGTGCATCAATTGCACGCTGTGCTATGCCGCCTGTCCGGTGGTGGGACTGGATCCCATCTTCATCGGCCCGGCAGCGCTGGCGCTAGCGCAGCGCTACAACATGGACTCGCGCGATCAGGGATCGTCCGAGCGCACCGCGGTGCTCGCGCATCCCGACGGGGTGTGGGGATGCACCTTCGTCGGCGAGTGTACGCGCGTCTGTCCCAAGCACGTCGATCCCGCCGGCGCCATTCAGCAGTACAAAATCGCCGCCGTAATTGACTGGATGAAATCCTTCGTAACCCCGAGAGGTCGAGATGCCCGGCATGGCAGCCAAGCGGCAAACGATTGAAGCCGCGCCACACTACACCGAATATCACCCGCGATGGTACCGGCCACCGGTGTCGGTTTACTGGTGGCTGGGCGAGTGGCACTACCTGAAATTCATTCTGCGCGAACTGAGCAGCGTCTTCGTCGCCGTCTTCGTCGTCGAAACGCTGCTGCTGCTGAACGCCCTGCGTAATGGCGCAGACGCCTACGCGCATTTTCTCGTGACCATGCAGAACCCGCTGGTCATTGTGCTCAACGTGATCAGCCTGTTCTTCCTGGTCTTTCACACGATCACGTGGTTCAATCTCGCGCCCAGCGCTACGCCGGTACGGCTGGGCGGCAAGCGCTTGCCCGACATCATGATTTCCGGGCCGGCGTACGTGGCGTGGATCGTGATCTCCGCGTTCATTACCTGGATGGTTTTGCAGTAATTCGGTCGAGGATCGCTATGGCCAGGCACGAAGAAAAAGCATCGAACGAGCCGTTCTTCTGGATCCTGTTCAGCGCCGGCGGCATGATGGCCGCGCTCTTCATCCCGATTCATCTCTTCCTCTTCGGATTGGCATTTCCGCTGGGCTGGCTGCACGCGCCCAGCTACGAGCAGATCATGGCGCTGGCCCGTATGCCCCTGGTCCGCATTTATCTTTTTGTGCTCTGCGCGCTGCCTTTATTTCACTGGGCCCATCGCTTTCGTTACACGCTCTACGACGGTCTAAAGGTCAAGCATCTGAACGAAGTGATCTTCGTACTCTGCTATGGCGGCGCGACCGTGGGATCGCTGATCGCCGCGTATTTTCTCTGGACGATCGGGTAGGAGGTTTTCTATGGAACACAAACTCAAAACCATCTCGAAGCACAGTATTCCCGAGGCGCTCGCCAAGGCCGAACATTACCGGCACCTGAACGAGCCCGAAGAGTCCGAATCCATCTGCCACGACATCCTGGCGGTCGATCCCGAGAACCAGGCTGCCATGCGCATCCTCGGCCTGGCCATCACCGACGAATTCACCGGTCAGGCGTCGGACCGGTATGCCGAGGCCGAAGGCATGTTCCAGAAGCTGACGGACACTTACGAGCGCGAGTACTTCACCGGCCTGCTGCTGGAGCGTCTGGCCAAGGCGCAGATGCGCGCGGGACGCCCGCCACATTCCATCTCCACTCTCTTTCACGAAGCGATGGTGCACTTCGAAGCGGCGGAGAAGACGAGCCCGCCGAACAACGACGACGCCATGCTGCGCTGGAACCGCTGCGCCCGGCTGCTGCAAAAGCTGCCGGCCGAAATCCCTCTGCACGAGGAAAACTTCGAGGACCATGAGACAGCGCCCATCGCGGCATCACCCTGGCGGGCAAAAGCCGGCCGCTGATCACGCCTGCCGCGCTGGCGTCCGCTGCTTCGCGATCGCGACGACCGACTTCACCAGCACGTCGAAGTCGGCACGCTGGCTGCGGTGGTTCGTAATCGCGACCCGAATCGCAAGGCGGCCGTTGATGCGCGTGGTGGACGGCGCGGCAATTCCCTGCTCCTGCAAGTCGGCGACAATGTCGCGATTCAGCTCATCCAGCTTGTCGTCGCGGACTCCTTGCGGCCGGCAGCGAAAGCACACGATGTTCAGCGTCGGCTCGGCCAGAAGCTCCAGCTCGCGGTTCGCCTTTACCAGCTCTGCCAGATATTGCGCCTGACGGCAGTTCTTCTCGATCATTCGCGCGAAGCCGCCCGCACCGTAGGTCTTCAGCGCAAACCAGATCTTTAACGCGCGGAAGCTGCGCGACAGCTCCGGGCCAAGGTCTGTGAACCACTCGCCGCCGCCCGCCAGGCCGCGCTCCAGGTGCTGCAGATAGTCCGGCCGCGTGGCAAACGCTTTGCGATGCAGTTGCCCGTCGCGCACCAGCACGCATCCCGCGTCGTACTGCACGTACATCCATTTATGGAAATCGAACGCCACCGAGTCCGCACGCTCGATGCCGCGCACGTGCTCGCGCAAGCTGTCGCTCAATCCACACAGTGCGCCGAAGGCGCCGTCCACGTGAAACCACAGATCTTCTTCGCGGCAGATGTCGGCAAGCGCGGCGAGGTCGTCCAAAGCTCCCGTGTTGACCGTCCCTGAGCATCCCACCACGCAGAACGGCTGGCGGCCTGCAGCTTGGTCTTGGCGGATCGCCTCGCGCAGTGCATCGGGACGAATCGCAAACTTCTCGTCCACTGCAATCTTGCGCAGCGAATTGCGACCCAGTCCCAGCAGCTCCAGCGCTTTTACCAGCGAGCTGTGTACTTCGCCGGATGCATATATCACCAGCGGTTTGGGAGCGCAGCCGATGCCATCCGCGCGCACATCGCAACCGGCGCGAGCGTTGCGCGCGACCGCCAGTCCGATTACCGCTCCCATCGATGTGCCGCTCACCACGATGCCGCTGGCCGATTGCGGAAAGCCTACGATCTCGCGGCACCAGTCGATCACTTGCCGCTCGACATACAGCGCGGCGTGATCGCGTCCGCCGCAGTTGGAGTTCATCGCCGCGCCGAACATCTCGGAGATGATCCCGCTCGCCAGCCCGGTGCCGTGTACCCAACCCCAGAATCGGGGATGGATGTTGCCCGTCGGATAAGGAAGTATCTGCTCGCGAAACTCGTCGCAGGTTTGCTCGATGCCTTGGCCTTCGAGCGGCAGCTTCGCCTGTAATTCCTGCTTCACCTTCTCCGGCACCGGCTGCCACACGCCGCGCTGGCGAACTTCGCGAACGTAGTCAATTGCCTCATCCAGCTTCGCGTGCGCAAGCCGCCGGAAGGCTTCCCAATCCTCCGGATCGAGCGTCTCGTCCAACGTCTCATCCCATCCATCGAGCTTCGACATGTTCGGATTGTAGCCTTCGAAATCCAACCGGAACAATGCGAACGCTGTGCTAAACTTGCGCGACGCATCTATTCCAGCCGGAGAATCGCATCCTTGTCGGGATTTCTGGTTCAGAGCTTCAGCGCTCCTGTCCTGCCGTCTTCCCCAATCAAGCTGGTCGATCTGGGTGAGAGCGAGATCACGGACAGCTTCGTCCTGGGCAATGTGCGCGCCGCCTGGACCTACTGGCGCACCAGCAAGCAATGGAAGATCGAACGCACGCGCGATCGCCTGCTGTTGATCGAAGGCCAGCCTGACCGCTTTCCGAATCCCGGCGAATCCCTTGAGTACTGGCTGCAAGGCCGCTATGGCAGCTTTCGCGGCTTTGAAATCTCTGCTGACGGCACAGGCCGCGCGATGCTGCGCGTCTTCACCGATCCGCTGTGTACGCGCCCTGTTTACTATCTGCAAGCCAACGACAACGTCACTATCTCCGACAAGCTAGCGACGGTCGTCCTGAATGCAGGCGAGTGCGAACCCGATTGGGGCAGCCTGCTGGAGAACGCGCTGCTCGGCTCGCTCTACTCCTACAAAACCACCGTGAAGAACGCTGTGTGGATGGAGCCGGGCGAAGCGCTGGAGTTCGACGGTCCGCAGCTGAAGCGCAGGTGGAAGAATCCTCTGCCGCAGGATCCGTCGCTGAGCGAGGCCGAAGTCCTGAAGCATCCCACCGAAACGTTGCGCCTCGCCATCGAGAAAGCAATCCACGAGACGTGGACCGATCCGGAGATGCGACTGCTGCTCAGCGGCGGACTCGACTCGCGCATCCTGCTGATGCTCGCCTCAGGCAAGCGCAAGACGCTGAACCAGGAGTTGCATCCGGGCGAGACAAAGATCGCCGAGCAAGTTGCTGCCGCGGCAGGCTGCGAGTTCCAGATGATGCCGCCGCCCGACTACGAATTCCGCATGCGTTGGGCCTACCTCGTCACCGGCGCGATGCACGACTCGAAATTTGTCATTCACCTCGGCCAGTTGCCGCAGTGGCGAGCCCAGGGCGTCACCGGGCTCACCCACGGCTACTTCCATAACACGATGTATCGCGGCTGGACCGCGGCGCGCTACGAACGCCATCCCTATCAGAACTCCATTCTCTTTGAGCTGATGGGCCGCAATGCGTTTTACTTCGATCGCTACGCCTGCAAGCAGTCGCCGTTTCAGCGGCAATTCCACGACGTCCTCAGCGACGAGGGCAAGCAGCTGCTGCGCCTCCAGCTGCGCGAGCTTGGCGAATCGCTAAAGCCAGTAATCATAGATGGTTACGATCTAACCTTCGAGCGCCGCCTGATGGATTTCGTTCCCCGGCAGGTCTACTTCTCCTGCCTGCTGTCGTGGTACGAGGCGCTGGACGTTGCCTCGCCGGTCTTTCAGCCGTCGCTGTGGACGTGGTACGAACTCAGCCGACCCAGGCATCGCGATCGCGACTGGGCGATTCGCGAGTTGTATCTGACGCTCGACCATCCCGCGGCGAAGGTGCCGGACTCCAACACCGGCGCGCCGGTGACGCATCTGCAGTCCAACTGGCGCGACTCCGTCCGCAATCAGTTCTGGTATCCTTCGCTGCGTAATACTTATCTGAAGATGTTCGCCAAGCCGGTGCCGTACCAGCAGGGTGGATTGCAGTGGGGCAAGCGCTTTCGCGAGCCCGCAATTCTCGCGCTGCTCGAAGAAGGGATCGCCAACATCGCCGATCATCCGCTCTTGGACCGCACGCGAACGGAAACAGCGCTGCGCGCCTTTCGCGATGGAGACATCGATCTGGTGGATAGCATCGGTGCCTTAGCGACGATTGGACAATGGCAGCGCCTGATGCGCCAGTCGCAGTCGCAGACCGAACATGTCCGCACGGTGCACCTCGATTCGGAGGAGCGTGATCTTTCCGCGCAGGTACACTCATCAGGAGAACGCGCGCGCGCCTGACTTCAGAATTGCACCGACACCTCATGCAGAAACCCGCTTCCAATCGCAACAACGTCTTTGCCGGGCCTGACGCCCTAAAGCGCTTCCTCGATCCCGATTGCAGTCCGCCACTGCCGCTGGTTGAGCTGCCCGCCTCGCTGAATCCCTTCGCCGACCAGAAGGTGCGGATCTTCGCCAAGCTGCTCTACCTGCTGCCACTGCTGAATCTGAAATCGGTCCCCGTCCTGAAGATGCTGCAGGATGCCGCGGACAAGCTGGAAGGCGTCCACACCATCGTGGAGAACTCATCAGGCAACACGGCTTTTTCGCTGGCCATCATCGCTCGCTTGTTCGGCATTCATTCGGTGCGCGCGGTCGTACCCATCGATATCGCTCCGGGAAAACTGGAGTTGCTGCGGCTGGCAGGCGCGGATGTGCGCTTCGCTCCTGCCGAAGGCGGTGGCGTGGCGCTGGCCCGGCGCCTGGGCAGCAAGCCGGGATATTACAACCTGGATCAGTACGGTAATCCCGCCAACGTCGACGCCCATGCCAAGTGGACAACTCAGCAAGTGTGGGAGCAGACCGAAGGCAAGCTCACCCTGTTTTGCGCCGGGCTGGGCACAACCGGGACTTCGCTGGGAGCGGTCAAGTTCTTCCGCGAGAAGGCCGGGCAGGTCACGGTTGTCGGGGTCTATCTGCTGCACGGCAGCGCGGTGCCGGGCGTTCGCTCGCAGGCAGCTTTGCAGGAAATCGCTTTCGATTGGGAATCCGAGATCTCCCACCGTGTGGGAGTTGCGACCAACGAGTCGTACAAGAAGAGCCTGGATCTTTGCCGCGCCGGGTTGCTGGCCGGGCCGAGCTCCGGTTTTGCCTTGGCGGGATTATTGCGCTTCCTCGGCGAGCATCAGGACCTGCACCGCTTCCGCAACGCCGACGGCGAGGTGATCGCGGCCTTCATCTGCTGTGATACGCCGTTTCCCTATCTCGACAAGTACTCGACGATCCTCGATCCGGCTGACTTCATCGTTCCGGGAGCAAGTCACCACGACGACTAGAACTCATCCGGCTCGCATGCGAGCTCGGGTAGAGCTGGCCTTCAGTGTCTAAGCGTTTGTTTCTCTTCCCAGCCGGCTTCAGCCGGCGGCACCACACGCTTAGCCTTGACTCTTTCCGCAGCCTATGAAAACGCGCCCTGCCACTTGGGCATGCACTTAAGCTGAGGAAGCGGCTCTTATTGCGTGATCTCGTACACCACGCCGTGACCAAGCTGTCCGCCGGCAGCCGTGCCGTAGAGATTTCCGCTGGAATCGATGACCAGGTTGCTGCGCGGCAACCGGCCATCATTTCCGCCGGTGAAGTCGTACAGCGAGTTGAGAGTCCAATTACCGGTGGAGAGGGTCATCTTGAAAACCGACCCAAAGCCGTAAGCTCCATCGCCCCCAGTCGCGCCATACAAGTTGCCGGCAGAGTCCATAGCCAGGTTGGCGACCGGCCCTCCTGCAAGCTCTCCGGCCTGGCGGGTGAAGGCATGCAGCGTTTGGAAATTCCAGTTGGAGCCGGCGGGGCTCAATTCGAACACCGTACCGCCGGCGCCGCTGCCTCCGATTGTGGTAGCGCCGTAAAGATTGCCCGAATGGTCGAGAATCACGCCCGCATAAGGCTCGCCGCCATCCTGCCCGTCCTGGAAGCTGTAGACAATCTTCTCACTCCAGCCCGAGCCATTGGGGCTCAGTTCGTACACCGTGCCATAGCCGTACGCCCCACCGAATTCGGTGGTGCCGTACAAATTGCCGGCGACATCGAAGACTACGCCTGCCCACGGAAATGCTCCGTCGCCAGCCGTGCCGGTGAAGGTGTAAAGCACCTGCTGCGACCAACTGTTGCCGGAGCGGGTCAGCTTCCAGACCAGTCCGCACCCCCCGGTGCAATTGGTGCTGCTGCCACCGGAGTACGTCGTCCCGTACAGGTTGCCGGCGCTGTCGAAAATGGGCTGACCGCCATACGGCGTGGCGCCGTTGGGGCCAGTGAACAGGTTCAGAACGCTCTCGCCCCAATAGCACAGCGCGGTTTTGCAGGAAGATGTGGGCGGCTGCATGTTGAAGACCGTGCCGCAACCGGTCTTGCCGCCCCACGTGACGCAAGGGCCGAGCCCGCCGTACGCGGTCGTGCCATAGAGACTGCCGTTCGGCCCGACAATCGCTCCACCGTAGGGAACAGCGCCGTCGCTTCCGCCGGTGAAAATGTAGAGCGTCGTCAACTGCCATCCAGAGCTGACATGCCGGACGCGAAAGATTGTTCCGGTGCCCTCGTCGCCTTCGAAGGTGGAACCATAGAGGATCCCGTGCGCATCAATCGCCATCCCATAGGCCGGCTCATCTCCATCCGGCCCGCCAAGAAAATTGTGGATTACGGAATAGGTCTGCGCCTGCATCGACGGGGTCTGCACGGTAAGAAACAATGCAAAGGTGAGAACGACAATCGCGGCATTCGCAATTCGGCTGGCAAGATTCGGCTGGGTACGCACGGGGCCCTCCTCCGGTGTCAAATGATTTTGCCTGACATCATCGCGATTGGCAACGCGCGCGGAAAATGTTTTGCTGTGCAAAGCAGGACTACTTTGCCTGCACCAGTCGCCCCATGAGATAGCGCTGCTCCGGAACCGGGCCGATGGCGAAGGGCAGCGGCCCCCAGCCGGAAAAGTAGAAGCCGGCTCCGGCGTCGGGATTCATCGTCGTGATCCACGTCGGCACATCGAGGTCGGCGGTCTGTTGTGCGGTGGTCTTCAGCGGATAGGCAAAGGTTGACGTGTTGTACATCGGCAGGACGATGAGGTCGCCGAAGTTGCCGCCAAGTGCGTCGCTCTGAATCGGTTTGGCGCCGAACGATTCCAGGTAGTACTGGAAGCCCCAATGGCCCTCGAAGCGGACCGTGCCCGCGTCAGTGCGGGTCTTCTCGCGCACCATGTTCGCCATTCGACGTGAGCTGTCCGCCAGGGCAGCATCGCCGGCCGCGACCCAAAGCGAAAAGGCACCAGAGACAATGAGCGGAATGACGAACACAGCGGAGCCGCGTAACGTTGCTGCAGGCCGCGCCAAGTCGAGACGCCGAGCGATCAGGATCGCAACGGCTGGGATGAGAGGCAGCAGAGAACGGGCGTTGACGTTCCAGTTCAAAGCAATGGCGAATACCATCGTCCCCGTCACCCAGAGCAGTAGCAGGAGTGACGCGGCATCGCGGTGCTTTCGGTAGTCAGCTGCTGCCAGGCACAGCAGAGAGATTCCGCCGGCAACATAGAAGATGAGTTGCGTGGTGATCAGCAGCTTGTGATCGTGGACCCATTTTTCGTAGGCGTAAATTCTTCCCAGATTCATCCAGCCTTCGAAGAAGACCGCTCCGATAAATATGCTGGTGGCGCCGCCGATCACGATCTGCCTGCGCGACCACAGCCACGGGACGAACGCCAGCGCGGGCAGCGTGCAACCGCCGGCGAACGAGAGTCCGACCAGCAGCCTGCCCAGCGGAGTTTCCAGTCGCCGCACCGGCGTTTGATAGTGGAGCGCGTTGTAGATCAGCCCGTGGCCATAGAGATGCTGCGTGTAGAGCTCATAGCAGCCGAGCACCGCCAAAGGGATTAGCAGATACGCGATCCAGGCGCCCACGCGGCGTCGCCGGACGAGAGAATAAAGAAGCAAGAGCGGAATCAAGGAGACGCCGAAATATTTTGTCAGCGCGCAAGCGGCGATCAAAAGCGCGCTGATCGCGAGATAACGTGGCTTGACCGGCTCTTCCAGCCCTTCGATCCAGAAGATGATCGCCAGCATCCACAGCGCGAGCATCATCACGTCGCACATCAGGCCAGTGGCCGAGACGAGAAAGCCGGGAGCGAGAAGCGTGGCCGCCGCTGCTAACATCGGCCGCGCCGTGAATCGCAGCGCCAGCCGATACGTTCCCAGCACGCCGACAATCGCCGGGACAATGAATCCGAGATGTAAGGCGCGCTCGGACCATCCGGCGACCGCGCCGATCAGCGCCGCATAATAGCTGGCCAGCGGCGGATTCTGTGTCACCTCCGACATCGGCATCCGTGTCAGATACCACACAACCGGGAAGCCGTAGGGATCGAGCGGATGCTGCACGATCTGCTTCGCCGACCACAGAAACAGCGGGTCGTCCATGTGGACGGCTTTGCCGGAAAACGGAAGCAGGCACGCCAGCGTCAGCAGGATCAGAAGTCCCTGCTGGCGATACGACGCGGCTTTTCCGCCGCCGAACGCTGAACTGGCGGGCCTGGTCTCCGCTGTGACGGTGGAAGTCTGGTCGGTCACTGTACCCTGAAGAAAGCGGTGGTTACGACTTCAGTAAGTTAGCACGGCAGCGGCGCGGCAACATGCTGAGCTGGCTTTCTGCGACAATGTTGTACGTTATGTTCCGGCTTCTTTCTCTGCACTTGCTCCTGATCTGCATCGCGCCGTTCGCCTTGTGCGCGGACCAGCCTGCCAATCTTCCGCAAACGCTCACCGATGTTTCCGCGGCCTACGCCAAGCTTGAGCCGCAGTCCATTCGTCCGGCGGAAGGCTTCATCAAGTACGACTATCTGATTCCCGCCGGCTACTACAAACAAATGTGGGATTGGGACGGCTTCTTCATCGGCTCGCATCTGGCGCAGCAGGGCAAGCCGCAATATCTGAAGTGGTGGGTGCTGGACTTCGCGGGCGCGATCGATCCCGACGGCTACGTTGCCGGCTGTATCACCACCAAAGGCCCGCGGCCGCTGATGGGTAAGTTCGCCATGAAGCCATTCCTCGCGCAGGGTGCGCTCATTGCCTCCCAGCGGCTCGGCGACTACTTGTGGGTGAAGCCGATCTGGGAGAACATGCGCAAGGTCATCGTCTATCGCGAGAAGACGCAATTCGATCCCAAGTATGGGCTGTTCTTCTGGGAGAATGCGATCTCTTCCGGCGCTGACAACAATGTCGCGCTCACCAACGATCCCAACGACAAGAGCGCGATTCTTGCTACCGATATTTCCACCTTCCAGTTCCGCGAATACAAAGCGATGGCGGCGCTGGCTGCGAAGTTGGGCAAGACGGACGAGACCCTGGAATATCTGCAGAAGGCCGCCAACCTGAAAGCCGCGATGCTGAAGCACATGTGGTTAGCACAGGATGCGATGTTCTACAACATCCGCCGCGATACTGGGAAGCCGGTGAAGCGCATCAGCTACTCCAGCTTCGTACCGCTCATCGACGAGATCCTGACAGATAAAGATGCGAAGCGGATGATCACGCGCTACATGCTGAACAAAGACGTCATGCTGGCGCCGTACGGCATTCGCAGCCTGTCAAAGCAGGATCCCGATTACAACAATGCGGCAATCATCGTGCCGTACTCCAACTGGCAGGGGCCTATCTGGATCAATGCGAACTACATGAACTACATCGCGCTCAAGCGCTACGGCTTCGATAAGGAAGCGGCGGAGTTGTCGGGCATACTGGGGCGGATGGTGCTGGCCGATATTCAGAAGTGGGGCTCGATGCACGAGGACTACAACGCCGAGACCGGCGAGGGACTGGCGCCCACGCCGGAGCAGTCGGAGAACCACGTCTTCTCCGGCTTCGTCGGCTGGAACCTGCTGGTGCAGGACATGCTGCAATGCGAGGTGAAGCAGCAATGTAGCTTCCTGAGGGAGTACGGCGCCGCGGCGAAGTAGTTTTCGATGCCGACCTTCGTGCGAGTCCGGCAGAAGGGTGAACCGCGACGGGGCCAAGCGCCGGTGGAAATCGTGAACTCGAGTCGAGATACTCTAGCCGCGCAGCGGCGGGATGGTTCCAGGCGGGGGCGGTAGCCCCCGCGAAACCACGCGTCAGATCTAGAGCCGCAGAGCGGCGACACGTGCGACCGTGATGCAACTCACCGATCGCTGACCGACGCACCTAATACCGTTGAACAATGGCCGATACATACGTCAAGATCCTGGTCCATTGCGTCTTCAGCACCAAGAATCGTCTTCCTCTTATCTCCGAACCCGACAGGCTTTGGACCTACCTTCGCGGGATTGCCCGCAACCGTGCGGTCGACATTCTCGCCATCGGCGGCACAAAGAATCACGTCCATCTGCTACTTGCTCTTCCGTCGGGACTCGCAATCGCAAACCTCGTCCGCGATCTAAAGGCAAATTCGTCGAGACACCTGAATGAGAAACGGCGTGGCTTCGCCTGGCAGGACGGCTATGCCGCCATTAGCGTCAGTCCATCGCAGGTTGTGGCCGTACGAAGGTATATCGACACGCAGGAAGAGCACCACGCGAAATGGGCATTCGAGAGCGAATACGTGACGATTCTCGATAAATCAGGCCTGCAACACGTTCCGGAATACGTCTTCGGCTAGGGTCGCCGCTCTGCGGCTCACAACGTTGTCACACATCCAGCGGGGGCTCACGCCCCCGCCTAAACCCATTCCGCCGCGTTGCGGCTGGCGCAAGATTATCGTTTGTAGTAGCCCGATTTGCCGGGATGGGATTCACGCGCTTACGTGGCGGCGGATAATGCGGTTCGGGATGCCACTGCCCCATGTGAATCTTAGTAACAACCCGGACCGACCGCGTTATGCAGGCATACTGCTTCTACGGTGTCCCGTATACCTTCTTGTAGACCTCGGCGTTGCGCACGATGGCTTGCACGTACTCGCGCGTTTCAGTGAACGGAATCGACTCGACGAACTCCTCCACGTCGCGGTAGCTGCCGGCGGCGCGCCAGTCTTCTACCCGCTCTTCGCCGGCGTTGTACGCTGCCAGCGCGTATTCAACCTGTCCGCCGAAATGGTCGACCATCTGGCGGAAGTAGTGCGTACCCAGCTCGATGTTGGTCGTCGGATCGAGCAGCGAGTCGGTGTTGTAGTGAGAAAGCCCCGTCTTCTTGGCTTCGCCTTTGCCGGTTCGTGGCAGCAGTTGCATTAAGCCGTAGGCATTCGCGTGCGAGATCGCGCTGGGATTGAACTCCGACTCCTGACGAATGAGCGACGCCACCAGGTACGGATCGAGCCCGTTCTCCTCCGAGTAATAGCGAAGCGAATCCCAATACGGACGCGGGAACAGTCCGTGCCAGTAAGGCGCAGGCAGCGCGTTCACCTCCATCGCGAAGTAGCCGCTGATGGCCTTCTTCAGCGCCTGCAGCGCGCGATAGTATTCGCCGCCGTCGGTATAGATCTTTGCGATCTCGATCATCTCCCACGACGGGCCGCTCGAACTTCCGGCCTGCAGCTCGCGCACGGCCAGGTCTGTCATGCCCGCGTTCTGCAGCAGTTTGGCACGGTTGTAGTGGAGGTCGTCTTCCGGCGGATCGGTGATCTGCGAGACGGGGTCGAGCGCAGCCAGCGACGACACGTGCGACAGCGTGGCGACAGTCACGGCAGGCGCTGCCGGCATCGTCACCAGGCGCTTGCGGGCCAGCACGCCGTAATAGTAGTTGCGGTAGCGCTCGGAGAGCCTCTGATAGTAGGCGCGGGCGGTGCCGTAGTCGCGTTCATCCTCAGCCATGCGGCCGCGCCAGTACATCGCGTTCGGAACTTCATTCGTTCCGGGATAGAACTCAACCTGCTCCTCGAAGTATTTCCTTGCCTGGTCAGGGCGGTGCTGCATGTAGGTCAGCCAGGCGCACTTCCAATGGGCGTATGCAGCCTTGTTGCCGCTGGGAAAGCGCTCGTGGATCTCGCGGTAGTAGTCGATGGCGCGGTCGTAATCCTTGCGCAGCAGATACATGTTGCCCGTGCTGAGCAGGGCCTCCTCCAGCCAAGGCGACTTGGGCGTGCTCGACCGCATGTGCTCCAGGATGTTGCTCATCGAAGCGTCGTCGTTGGCATTGCGCGCGATCTCCAGCTGCTGATACCACTTCTCGGCACTGGCATCGCTGCCGTCGTCGGGAATGCGGTCCAACGCCGTGCGTGCGTCGCGTGTGTCGCCGTCCTTCATGTAGGAGTTCGCGAGCTGAATCAGCCCGGCGGACTGCTGCCCCGCAGGCGCCAGATCGACGACGTACTGATACTCGGACGCCGCCGCCGGATAACGTCGCGCCTTGTACAAAGCATCGGCGCGCTTAAGGTAGTCAGCGTAAGTTGGAGGCGGCAGCAACGCGGCCTCAGGAATCCTCTTCAGATCGGCAGCCGCTTCGTCCGCCGTGTAGTTCGTCGCGTAGTTGTAGTAGACGCGGCGAAGGACCTCGGCTCCATTGCGTCCCTGACCGCTCTGCACATACGCCTTGCCCAGGAAGTACTCGGTCTCAGCGCTCGCCGGAACGCGATGCGCCTCGAGCAGCCGAATGGCGTCGCCGCTGCGGTTCAGCGCGAGATACGCTTTCGCGCTGGCGATCGTCGCATCGTGCTCGTAGAGCGAATCCGGATAGCGCGTGCCGAAGTCATGCAGGTAGGCCAGCGACTCCTCGGGATTGTTGCTGAGAACATACGAATTGCCGATGAAGAAGGCGACGTAGTCTTTCAGCTCGCCGATCTGGGGCTCGGCCTTCTGAAACGCGGCGATCGCGGCGGGATACTGTGCGTCGACATAGTGCGCGTAGCCGATGGCGAACCAAGCCAGCGCGGCTGCTTCCGTGCCGGCGTGCGAATGCGCGTAGTTCTCTACTCCGGTGTAGGCCGCCGGAGTCCGGAACGCGACCAGCTGCCGCGCCATGGGCCGAAGGTCTGCCGAGGCCACGAAGCTACGCCGCATCTGATGAGCGCGCGCGGCGGTGACCTTCTTCCGTGAACGCGAGTGTGCGGAAGTGGTGGTCTTCTTATGGGCCGCTGAGCTATGTGCCGTCGTGCTCGACTTGTGCGTGCTGGACGTCGATGACGGGGCTTTCTTCTTGTGGGTCGATTGGGTCGAGGTGCTGCCGCTATCTTGCGCAAGCAGGTATCTTCCCTGTACCAGCAGCACAGAGGCCAGAATGAGGACGAGAAGGCGAATCGGAGTACTCACTGCATGCAGTGTAGCGCGACTGCGCCGCTCGCCGTGTGTGAAATCGTTGACACTGTGGATTCCGAGGAAACCATCCGGCGCGCCGGCGCGTACCTATTCATAGACGTGAGCTCCACCAGAGCCGTCAACATCGGGAAATAACCAAGGTCGGAGGAAAGTCAACCCGGCTCCCCCAAGCTCACCCAAAATGGGTACAATGGGTCAGAGCCGTTCTGTTTCAGTGTAAAATCCTGAATCTGCTTGAAGATGGGAACCATCCAACCAAAAGTGGCGGAACCAGTGGGCGATGAGCTTGCCCTGGTTCATGCGGCCAAGGCCGGCGACATCAGCGCCTTCGAGGATCTGGTGCGCCGCTATGACCGCAATGTGTTCCGCATTGCGCAGCACATCACGCAGAACCGCGAAGATGCGGAAGACGTGGTGCAAGACGCGTTCCTGAAGGCTTACCAGAATCTGGGGAACTTTCAGGAGCAGTCAAAGTTTTACACCTGGCTGGTGCGCATTGCGGTGAACGAGGCGCTGATGCGCCTGCGCCGCCGTCGTCCGGAGCGGATGGTCTCGCTCGACGAGGACATCAAGACGGAAGAGGATTCCATGCCGCGCGAGGTCGCGGACTGGGCTCCT
>Ga0335081_10002922_pt1 | contig 26868 bp, 22 predicted proteins | sample Lox_Sample_35_FD_206713 | JGI IMG/M metagenome (GOLD analysis project Ga0335081, IMG submission 206713) | Soil microbial communities from Loxahatchee National Wildlife Refuge, Florida, United States - Lox_Sample_3.5 | ecosystem: Environmental > Terrestrial > Soil > Wetlands | place: USA...
GCGGCGGCAGGAGCTGAACGTCTTTCGCATGCGCCTTTTGGGCGCCGAGGTGCGCGGCGTGGACTCCGGCTCGCGCACGCTTAAAGACGCCATCAACGAAGCCATGCGCGACTGGGTCACCAACGTGCGCACCACGCACTACCTGCTGGGCAGCGTGCTGGGCGCGCATCCCTATCCCACCATGGTGCGCGATTTCCAGTCGGTAATCGGACGCGAAGCGCGCGCGCAGATCCTCAAAGCCGAAGGCCGGCTGCCGGACGCGATCATCGCCTGTGTCGGCGGCGGGTCGAACGCCATGGGGATTTTCTACGAGTTTTTGCCCGAGAAAGAAGTGCGGCTGATCGGCGTCGAAGCCGGCGGGCGCGGTCCGTCCTTGGGCGACCATGCGGCGCGCGTTGCCGTCGGAATAACCGGCGCTGCGCCCGGAGTGCTGCAAGGCACTTACACCTACGTTCTCCAGGACGATGCTGGGCAGATCGCAAGCACGCACTCGGTTTCGGCCGGCCTCGACTATCCGGCGATCGGCCCCGAACACGCGGATCTCAGAGATTCGGGACGCGCCGAGTACGTTTCGGCGTCGGACACCGAGGCTCTTGAAGCCTGCACGCTGCTGGCGCGCACGGAGGGCATCATTCCGGCGCTGGAGTCCGCTCACGCGGTGGCGGAGACGCTCAAGCGCGCCCCAAGAATGAACAGAAAAAATGTGGTGATCATCAACATCTCTGGGCGCGGGGATAAGGATATGGGTATTTTGCAGCAAGAGCTGAAAACTTCTTAATCACGAAACGGCACAGAAATGGTGAGGTGGCTAAGAAACTGGGTTTTACCGATCGTCGGCGGAGCAGCAATCATATTCGTTGGACTCGCAGTTTTTACAGGCGTGCTCATTACTCACAACTCGTGCACGGATGATGTCCTGGGTGAAGAAGTTTCGCCGGACGGCAAGAATGTTGCTGTCGTGATGGAACGAAACTGCGGCACTACGACGCCCTACGTCTATCACGTAAATCTGCGTTCAAACGCGCATAGATTTTCGAGGGACTGGTCGGGGACCGTGACCGAGGGTGAGGTTTTCGGCGTCGCCCGTGTCGGGGTTCGGGCCGAGTGGATCGGCAACGATCAGCTCCAAGTCTCATGCAAGCAAGTGAGGGAAGTACTTGATAGGCCTGCTTCATGGCAACACGTTCGGATTCTTTACTCGGACGGGTTTTCGACAGTTCCGCCAAGCAACGGCAAGTGACGTACCAATGGCTTTGACATTTGAGTCCGGCCCGGCCCTCGTCGCTTATGTCACCTGCGGCGATCCTGATTTGCCCACCACGCTCGAGATCGTTCTGGCGGCGATCGATGCGGGCGCACAGGTGGTCGAACTGGGTGTGCCCTTCAGCGATCCCGTGGCGGACGGCCCCGTGATCCAGCGGGCTAGCGAACGCGCGCTCAAGAACGGCACCACGCTGGCACAGGTGCTGGAACTGGCGCGGGGGGTGCGCGAGCACAGGCCGAAGGCCGGGCTGATCGTCTTTTCGTATCTGAACCCGGTGCTCCGCCTGGGGCTCGCGCGCTTCTGTGCGGCGGCAGCGGACGCCGGCGTGGATGGAGCGCTCATCACCGACCTGACGGTGGAAGAGGCCGGCGACTATCTGCGGGCGATGCGTGCGCGCGAGCTGGCGACAGTTTTCCTGGCGGCGCCGACATCCACCGACGAGCGCTTGAAGCGCATCGCGGCAGCTTCTCGCGGTTTCGTGTACGCTGTCTCGCGCACCGGCGTCACCGGCGCCCGCGAGGAAGTGGCAGCCGATGCGCGCGAATTGGTCCGGCGTCTGCGCAAGTTCACCGGGCTTCCCATCGCGGTGGGATTTGGAATATCCACTCCCGCCCACTTTGCCGAAGTGGGAGAATTTGCGGATGCTGCCGTGGTGGGAAGTGCTATCGTGCAGGCCATCGAGCAGGCAGGGCGTAAGCGCGCGCCGCAAGCGGTGGCGGAACTGATTGCATCATTGCTCGGGGTAGGCCAAAGGAAGATGCGCAAGCACTTAGCAATTAGCACTTAGTCCAGGTACAGTGTCGGGGCTAAGTGCTAACAGCTAATTGCTAACGGCTGCCTTTATGGACATCGCGGATTGGCGCAAGCGGATCGACGAGCTGGACCGCAAGCTGGTCGAGTTGTTGAACCAGCGCGCGCAGTGCGCCGTCGAGATCGGCCGGCTGAAGCGCAACACCAACCTGCCGGTCTACGAGCCCGACCGGGAAAGAATCATCCTCGAGAACGTCTGCCGTTTGAACCGGGGGCCGCTCTCGGACGCAGACCTGAAGCGGGTCTATGAGCGCATGATCGACGTAATGCGCACCATCCAGAAGCTGGATATGCAGCCGCAGGCGGGTGCTGCCGGCGAAGCGACCGAGTTCGATGTTGATGTGAATGACTGAGTACAGAGTACCGAGTACTGCCTTCTTATGATCGTCGCAATGCAAGAACGAGCCAGCGAAGAGCAGGTCCAGGCCGTGATCGAGCGGCTGGTGGAGCTGGGCTTCGAAGTACACCGCAGCACGGGCAAGCTGCAGACGGTGCTGGGCGCCGTCGGCGCGCGGGTGGATTTCGATATCCGCGACGTCGAGGTGATGGACGGCGTCAAGGAAGTCCACCGCATTAGTTCGCCCTACAAGCTGGTGGCGCGCAGCTTCCGCACCGAGGGCACCACCGTCAAGCTGCGCAACGGAGTTTCGATCGGCGGAGTAGAGGTGCCGGTGATGGCCGGTCCATGTTCGGTGGAATCGCGCGAGCAACTGTTTACCATCGCGGAAATCGTCTCGCAGGCCGGTGCGCGCCTCTTGCGCGGCGGCGCCTTCAAACCGCGCAGCTCACCTTACTCGTTTCAGGGCTTGGGCGAAGATGGGCTGAAGCTGCTGAAGGAAGCCGGCGACAAGTTTGGGCTCCTGGTAATCACCGAAGTGATGGAAATCTCACAGATCCCGCTGATGGAGCCCTACGTCGACGTCTTGCAGGTGGGTGCCCGCAACATGCAGAACTTCAACCTGCTGCGCGAGCTGGGAAAAGTCCGCAAGCCGGTGATGCTGAAGCGCGGCATCGCCGCGACCATCGAAGAGATGCTGCTCTCGGCCGAGTACATCATGGCCGGCGGCAACTATGAAGTCATCCTTTGTGAGCGCGGCATCCGCACTTTTGAGACTTACACGCGCAACACGCTGGACATCTCCGCCATTCCCATCGTGCACAAGCTGTCGCACCTGCCCATCACGGCCGATCCCTCGCACGGCACCGGGCGCCGCGATAAAGTCTCGCCCATGGCGCGGGCCGCAGTCGCGGCGGGCGCCGACGCCATCATCGTCGAGGTGCACCATCAGCCGGACAAGGCGCTTTCAGATGGCGCGCAGTCGCTCTATCCCGAACAGTTCGCCAAGCTCATGGATGAGCTGCGCATGATCGCGCCGGCGGTAGGGCGCAAGATCGCCTGATTCATTTCACCGCCGAGACGCCAAGATCGCCGAGAAAACAAGAATGAATTACTATCTCGGTGTTCTCGGCGTCTCGGCGGTAAATACAGTGTCAATCCGCCAACTCACGATTGTCGGCACCGGCCTGATTGGCGGCTCGTTCGCCCTGGCCCTAAAGAAGCACGGGTTCGCCGGCCGCATCGTCGGCTGCGATCGTGAACCCGTGCTGGCGCGCGCGAATGCGGCTGGCGCTATCGACGAGGGCGTGCTCGATCCCGCGCAGGCGTCGCGCGGAAGCCAGGTGGTACTGCTGGCGACCCCGGTCGGCGGGATTCTCAATCTTATCGAACGCATCGGCCCGACGCTTGGCGAAGGCACGCTCCTCACCGACGTCGGGAGCACCAAGAGCGAAGTCGCCGCCCGCGCCCAGGCGGTTTTCGGCGCAAATGCCGCCGCGCGCTTTCTCCCCGGCCATCCCATGGCGGGCAAGGAGCACAGCGGCATCGAGCAGGCGGATGGCGATCTCTTCAACAATGCCGTCTGGCTGGTCACGCCACTGCCCGGGCAGAGCGTAGAAGCCGGCTTGAGCGGCGAATTCCTCGGGTTGGTGCGGGGTATGGGCGCGCGCGTGGTGTCGCTCGATGTGGCGCGGCACGATCGCCTCTGCGCCTGGATCAGCCACCTGCCGCAAATGCTCTCGACCGCGCTTGCGTCGACGGTCGCCGACGAACTGGGCGACGATCCTGAACTGCTGGCCATCGGCGGACGCGCTCTGCGCGAGATGACCCGCATCGCCTCCAGCCCGTATTCCATGTGGCGGGACATCGCGCTCACCAACACCAGGAACATCGAAGAAGCGGTGGCGAAGCTAGAGCAGCGGTTGGCGCACATCCGCGAGAACTTGCGCACGCCGGAGCTGAAGGCGGAGTTCGAGCGTGGAAACCGATTCCGCCACAGGGACACAGAGGCACGGAGAGAATAGGGAAGGTATCATTACTCCGAGTGCATTGTGATGATGTGGATTCGTCGGCACATCGAAGGGGTGCTGTGGTTCTTGGCGCCGTCTTCGCTCATCGTTGCCGGTGTTACTTCTTCGAAAGTTGCACTGCTAATCTGCGGCGTCGTTTGCTTACTTTCGATCGTGATCGTCGTGCCGCTCCATTTTTATAGAGCGTGGCGTCGTTTGAACACCGTTCCAAATAGACGCCACTACGCGGTTTGGCTCGGATTCGAGAGTCTGGCGACCATCGCGTTGATAGCTCTTGCTATTTGGGGACTTTTCTCGAAGTAACCGCCGGGGCCCTCGCAGTTTGCCCTGCGCGTCTCACACAGGTAGAATCCCCGTTTGCCACGGCCTCCTCGGCCGCGACTGGTCATATCTTCGAGGCGGAACTCATGAATAAAGTCGTAGCCAACGCAGAAGAAGCCATCCGCGACGTGCAGGATGGCGCCGTGATCATGTTCGGCGGCTTCGGACTGAGCGGCATTCCCGAGAACCTGATTGCCGCGATTGCGCGCAAGGGCGTTAAGAACCTGACCACCATCTCCAACAACGTCGGCATCGACGACTTCGGCCTGGGCGTGCTGATTCGCAACGGGCAGGTGAAGAAACACATTGGCAGCTACGTGGGCGAGAACAAGGCGTTCGAGCAGATGGTAATTGCCGGCACCATGCAGCTGGAGCTGAACCCGCAAGGAACGCTGGCCGAGCGCATCCGCGCCGGCGGCGCCGGCATCCCCGCCTTCTACACTCCGACCGGCTTCGGCACGCCGGTCGCTGAAGGAAAAGAGACGCGCGAGTTTGATGGCCGCTGGTACGTCATGGAGCGTGCGCTCAAGGCCGACTTCGCGTTCATCAAGGCCTGGAAGAGCGACAAGTGGGGCAACCTGGTGTTCCGCAAGACAGCGCGGAACTTCAATCCCATGATGGCAACGGCGGCCAAGGTCACCATCGCCGAAGTCGAGCAGCTGGTGAACGTAGGCGAGATTCCTCCCGACCTGGTGCACGTGCCCAGCGTCTACGTGAAGCGTATCTTCCAGGGCACGAATTACGAGAAGCGCATCGAGAAGCGCACGCTGCGGCAGGCGACGGCCTAAGCGAACGAATGCCGGCGCCCGACAGCACCGTCGAAGAGGTTAGGGCCAGCGTGCTGCGGTACCTGCGGATGTACGAGGAAGGGCAGCTTACGCTGCGCGATCTGGCAGCGGAGCTGGCGGTGATGGCCGGGGCATACGAGCACGCGATGGGCGGAATTCCTGATCCCTACGGATCGTTGCTCGCGAGGGCCGCGCAGTTTGAGCGGCGTGCCAGCGCGTTCGAAGAGTTGGAACTGGCGGTGACCGAGTTTCGCCGCGCCGAAGCTAAGTGGGAATAGTAACCGCGCCAATGTAGGGACGCAGCATGCTGCGTCTCTACGGAGCCGAGGAGACGAGAAGCACCCATGGCCACAACACCTGCGAAAGTCGGAAAAGAGATCATGCGCGAGCGGATCGCGCGTCGCATCGCGCAAGAGCTGCGTGACGGCTACTACGTCAACCTGGGTATCGGCATGCCCACGCTGGTCGCCAACTACGTGCCCAAGGGCATGGACGTGGTGCTGCAGAGCGAAAACGGCATGCTTGGCATCGGGCCGTATCCCGTCGCCGGCGAGGAAGATCCCGACCTGATCAATGCCGGCAAGGAAACCATCACCGAGATTGCGGGCACGGCGTACTTCTCGAGCGCCGATTCTTTCGCCATGATCCGCGGCGGGCACGTCGATCTGAGCGTGCTCGGCGCTATGGAAGTGGACGAGCAAGGCAACCTGGCGAACTGGATGATCCCCGGCCAGATGGTCAAAGGCATGGGCGGAGCGATGGACCTGGTGGCGGGCGCGCGCCGCGTCATCATCGCTATGGAGCACACCGCCAAGGGCCAGCCCAAGATCCTAAAGAAATGTCGCCTGCCGCTCACCGGCGTCAAGGTGGTGAACAACATCGCGACCGAGATGGCCTACATCAGCGTCACGTCGACTGGTCTCGTACTGGAGGAAGTCGCGCCCGGCCTGACCGCCGATGATGTGCAGGCCGCGACCGAGCCCACCCTCATCATCAGCCCGAATCTGAAGGAGATGGCGTTCTAAACGCGGTGCGGTCCCGCCAGCACGCGCGCCGGCAGCGTCACCATGGCCCAGACGAGCTTGAGCGCTCCGTCGACAGCGATTCCTACTATTCGGAAGGGAAGTAGCAGCAACCACACAATCGGGTAGAGGACGAGCGCCAGCAGCGCCAACGGCCAGCAGATCACAAACAGGATGACCCAGAGAAGGAATGTAAGCATAAAGCCCTCCCCCTGATAGCTGATACGAAGAACCCAGCGGTAAAGTTCTACACCGTGACCGCTGTTTCAGCCAGCCGCTTGAGCGACTCGGGGTAGGGCGCGCGCAAGATGCCGCGCTCGGTGATGATGGCTGTGACATAGCGCGCCGGGGTGACATCGAAGGCGGGGTTCTCGACCTTCACTCCTTCAGGAGCGATGCGGGTTGTGCCGATGTGCGTCACCTCGCGAGCCGAGCGCTGCTCGATAGGGATGTGCTCGCCGTCGGGGCACTCCATGTCCACGGTGGACCAGGGCGCGGCGACGTAGAACGGGATGCCGTTCTCTTTCGCGAGCACAGCTACCGTGTACGTTCCGATCTTGTTGGCGACGTCGCCGTTAGCGGCCACGCGGTCGGCGCCCACCACCACCGCCTGAATTTTGCCCTGGCGCATCATCGCGCCCGCCATGTTGTCGGAGATGACCGTGGTAGGAATGCCGTCCTTCATCAATTCCCAGGCCGTGAGCCGCGAACCCTGCAGAAATGGCCGCGTCTCGTCGGCATAGACGGTGAGCTTTTTACCTGACTCGACTGCAGCACGGATCACGCCCAGCGCCGTGCCGTAGCCACCGACGGTGGCCAGCGCGCCGGCATTGCAGTGCGTCAGGATCGCGCCCGAAGAGGGCAGCAGCACGGCACCATTCTTCGCCATGCCTTCATTCACTGCCAGGTCTTCCACGTACATGCGCTGGGCCTCGGCGATCAGTTCCTGGCGGATCTTCAACACCGGCAACTCCGCACACTGCTCGAACTTCTCGCGCATGCGGCGGATGGCCCAGAACAGATTGACGGCCGTGGGCCGTGTCTCCGCCATTTCCTCGCAGATGTGCTCGAACTCGCGGCGCAGCTCGGCAACGTGATCGCCGTCGGCGTCGCGGGTGCCCAGGGCGATGCCCATCGCCGCGGCAACGCCGATCGCAGGCGCGCCGCGGACGATCATCTTCTTGATGGCGTCGGCAACTTCCTCCCACGTCTGGCGGGTGACGTACACCTCTTCGGTAGGGAGTTTGGTCTGGTCCAGCAGACGGATGCCGTCCTCGGTCCATTGGATGGTCTTGATCATGAAATTTGCGAGGCAGCGATTATAAAGCGTTCGCGCCCTGCTGTAGCCGCCGCAAATGCTCGGCTCGGATTTCGCCGGCCTTGAAGATAGCGGCGAAGGGCGCGGGATGGGCGGCGCGTTCGACGTTGGCGCGGCCGCCAGCTTCCTCGCGTTCCACCAGGCACAACACGCCGACCACCTTCATGCCGGCGGCGCGCGCAGCTTCGATGGCGGCGACGGTAGACGCTCCGGTGGTGCAGACATCATCCACGATCACCACCGACGCTCCCGGCTCGCAGAATCCTTCGATCCGCTGGCCGGTGCCGTGCTCCTTGTCCGCCTTGCGCACCAGAAAGCCGTTGATGCGCCAGGCCGGCAGGTCCGGCTGCACCGGGCTGGAGCGCACTTGCATCTGCTGCGCGCTCAGCACCGCGGCGGCCACCACGATGGGATCGGCGCCCAGGGTCATGCCGCCGATGGCCTGCGGATTCCAGCCATAGGCCCGGATCGCATCCAGCACCACGCGTCCGGCAAGGCGCGCGCCTTCGGCATCGAGCGTGGTGGTTCGGCAATCGACGTAGTAATCGCTGGTCCCGCCCGAGGACAGCTTGAACTGCCCCAGGCGGAAGGATTTTTCCGCGAGAATTTCAACCAGGCGCTGGCGGGCGTTGATCATCGCTTACTGGTTTATAACATAGGCTCGCCGGTGCTGAGTACTGAGTACCGGGTACTTTCGCCGCTTCACTGTTGGAGCATCCGCTCCATGTGCCGGAAGTGGTCGGTGGCCACGTAAAGCATGGCGAACAGCATGAGGTTGTAGCCCACGTGCATCAGAAATCCGGGCGCTACATTGCGAGTGACCACCCTCACCAGAGTGAATACTGTCCCGACCATAAAAAGGACCAGCAGCGGCGCCCAGGCGTTGGCGAGCTGGGAGGCATGCACCAGGGCGAAGCCGAGAGCGGTCAGTACCACGCCGATGGCGATTCCCAACCGCCGCGCCAAAACCGGATACAGGAAGCCGCGAAAAAAAAGTTCCTCCACCAGCGGCGCCATGCTGATGCCGAACAGCGACATGATATAGGCCACGCTTCGGCTCTGGAAAAACCTGTCGATGGGGAGAGTTTTGGGGATCGGCAGCAACGCAGAAACCAGCTGCACTAATACCGCCAGCGCCATTCCGCCCAGCAGATATGCCAGCCAGCGATGTTCGTGAGGCCAGCGCCAGCGCACCGCTTCGGCGAAGCGCCGGTGATAGTGGCGCACCACCAGCTCGCGCATGAACAGCAGTACCACCACGTAAGAGAGAGCCTGCGCCAGCAGCATGACCCTCACCCCGGCGGGGGTGGATGCCACCAGGTGGTGGTGCGTCGCCAACAGCACCAGACTGATGAGCGTTCCAAAACTGAAAATTCCCAGAACAGCCACCACCAGAATCATCACCACGTCCCAGCCGCTCCAGACAGGATCGCGCGGCGGCCGGGCCGGCGGCATCTCCAGCGGCGGCTGTTCGTCAGGGAACGGATTGTCGTGCATGGACAAAGTGGCGTGCCAGCACAGAATTTGTAATTGGTAATTGGTAATTTGTAAATTGCGGCGTGGAGGAGTGGTGTGTCGGTTCGAGTGTTGCCGGCCCTTGGGGGGGCTCGTGAAATGGCGATTATCAACGCGCGATTAATTTCTTCTCGACCTCTGGGTCGCGCACAGTCATCACAACAAACAGCGCTCCGAATAAGACCGTTACTACCAGACGGACGATGACGTGCCCTAAGCGTGGATGTGAAAACTGGTCGTCCATCACCCTCCAGGAGAGATAGTCGAACATGGTGGAGTAGAGGAACATTCCCCCTCCCCACATGAACGCGCCGAACGCCCACACCCATTGCAGTTTGCTGAGGTGCCGATTCTTCCGGTCAAGCCTCCCAAACCCAATAGCCACCGGCACGCCTAACGCGCGAACAATTGTCGGTGCTACGAATCCGATCCACACCACCCCAGACCCGATCGCGCCTAGTAAGACCGCAAGTCCTGTCACGTGCGTCTCTCCCTGATCGATTGCGAGGTTGAACGCGCAGTAATTGTCATGCGCCCTCGATGAGATTGCAACGTTAGGCTCTCACACGCCCGACTTGGACTGGGGGCTGGAAAGTTCTCGCGTCCAAGCGCCTAGACCACGCTCGCTGTCTCGCGCCGGTGCGCCCCATTGGCAAAGTACTCGGCCAGGGCCTGTCCGGTGTAGGACTTCCGGCAGCGCATCACCTGCTCAGGCGTGCCCTGGACGACGATGCGTCCGCCCTCCTCGCCGCCCTCCGGACCCAGGTCGAGGATCCAATCGGCATTGCGGATCACGTCCAGGTTGTGCTCGATGATGATCACCGTATTCCCCAGGTCGGTGAGCCGGTGGAGCACGTCCAGCAGCTTCTTGACATCGTCGAAGTGCAGCCCGGTGGTGGGCTCGTCGAGCAGGTAGAGCGTGCGTCCAGTCTGGCGCTTGGAGAGTTCACGCGCCAGCTTGATGCGCTGCGCTTCACCTCCCGAAAGCGTGGTCGATGACTGTCCTAGCTGGATGTAGCCTAGTCCCACATCTACCAGTGTCTGCAGCTTCTGCCGCACCTGCGGGATGTTCTCCAGCACCGGCAGCGCGTCGGCGACGGGAGTCTCCAGCAAGTCGGCGATGGAGTAGCCCTTGAACTTCACCGTCAGGGTTTCGTGGTTATAGCGCTTGCCGCCGCAGATATCGCAGAGCACGTACACGTCGGGCAGGAAGTTCATCTCGATGCGCTTCTGGCCTTCGCCCTGGCAGGCTTCGCAGCGCCCGCCCGGCACGTTGAACGAGAAGCGCCCGGCCTTGTAGCCGCGCTCGCGCGATTCCGGCAGCATGGCATAGAGTTCGCGTATCTGCGTGAATACGCCGGTGTAGGTGGCCGGGTTCGAGCGTGGGGTGCGTCCAATCGGCGATTGGTCAATGCGGATTACTTTGTCGATGTTCTCCGCGCCGGCGATGGATTTGTGCTCGCCGGGCTCTTCGCGCGAGCGGTAGAGCTGGCGTGCCAGGGCGCGATACAGGATGTCGTTTACCAGCGTGGATTTCCCCGATCCCGAAACGCCGGTCACCACGGTCATCACGCCCAACGGGAAGCCGGCGTCAATGTTTTTGAGATTGTTCTCTCGCGCACCAACCACAGCCAGCGCATGCCCGTTGGGCTTGCGCCGCTCAGCCCGCATCTCGATCTGCATTTCGCCGGAGATGTACTTGCCGGTGAGCGACGCGGGAGCGTGCATGATCTCATCCGGACTGCCTGAGGCAACCACCGCGCCACCGTGGCGTCCCGCACCCGGACCCAGGTCGATGACGTAATCGGCGCGGCGGATGGTCTCCTCGTCGTGCTCGACCACCAGTACGGTGTTGCCCAGGTCGCGCAGAGCTTCGAGCGCCGCCAGCAGGCGGTCGTTGTCGCGATGATGCAGGCCGATCGAGGGCTCATCGAGCACGTAGAGCACCCCGCGCAACCGCGAGCCGATCTGGGTGGCGAGACGAATGCGTTGTCCTTCACCGCCGGAGAGCGTGGCCGCCGAGCGGTCGAGCGAAATGTAGCCCAGGCCCACCGCATTGAGGAACTGCAGGCGCTCGATGATCTCGCCCAGGATGCGCCCGGCGATCTGCTGCTCGCGCTGGCCCAGGCGGATGGCCCGCGCCGTCTCGACGGCACGCGATACCGGCAGGGCGGTGAATTCGGCAATCGACCGGCTGTTGATCTTGACTGCCAGGCTCTCTGGACGCAGGCGCTGGCCGTGACACGCCGGGCACTGCGTGGCAGACATATATTCCAGCAGCCACTCGCGGTAGCTTTCCGAAGAAGACTCCTCCAGGTTCCGCTTGAGGAAGGCAAGCACGCCTTGCCATCCGGCGCGCTTGGGCTCGCCTTTTTCCGGTCCGTAAAGAATCAGGTTCTGCGTCCGTGCGGGCAGCTTCTCGAACGGAGTGCGCAGGTCAAAGCCATAGGCCTCCTCCGCGACCTCCAACATGCGGCGCAAGTTTGTCGAGCCGGAACCCGGCCCCAGACCGCCATCGAGCAGCGGCTTGGACCAGTCCACGATGACCCTGGCAGGATCGAAATCGAAGCGGCTGCCCAGCCCGTGGCACTCCGGACAGGCGCCGTACACGCTGTTGAAGGAGAACGAGCGCGGTTCGAGCGTGGGTACGTTGATGCCGCACTCGGTGCAGGCCATCTTCTCCGAGTAGAGGCGCTCTTCTCCGCCCACCACCGCCACCATCACCAGGCCTTCGGCAAGCTTCATCGCAGTGGCGACGGAGTTCTCCAGCCGCCGCTCGATGCCGGGTTTGACCAGCAAACGGTCCACCACCGCTTCGATGGTGTGGTTTTTGCGCTTGTCCAGACGGATGTCCTCCTCCATGCTGCGCAGTTCACCGTCAACCCGAGCGCGTACGAAACCCTGCTGGACGAGTTTCTCCATCTCCTTCTTGAATTCGCCTTTGCGCCCGCGCACGATAGGCGCCAGGATCATCACCCGGTCTTCGGGCTTCAGCGACAAGACGCGCTGCACAATTTGCTCCGCCAATTGCCGCGTGATTTCCCGTCCGCAGTTCGGGCAATGCGGCGTGCCGATGGAGGAGTAGAGCAGGCGCAGGTAGTCGTAAATCTCGGTGATCGTTCCCACGGTGGAGCGCGGGCTGCGCGAGGTGGTCCGCTGCTCGATGGAGATAGCCGGGCTGAGACCGTCGATGGAATCCACGTCCGGACGCTCCATCTGGTCGAGGAACTGCCGTGCGTAGGCGGAGAGCGTTTCCACGTAGCGGCGCTGGCCCTCGGCATAAATCGTGTCAAAGGCCAGCGAAGACTTGCCCGACCCGCTCAAACCGGTGATTACGGTCAGGGTATTGCGGGGGATCTCCACGTGGATGTTTTTGAGGTTATGTTGGCGCGCCCCGTGGACCGTGATCTTATTGATGGCCATTGAAAAAATGACTGCGTTGCCCATGCCCCAATCCGCGGGCATTCTCCCTGGAAGCTTCAATAGCGGCAGGACACAACGGTACTCCGTATCTTAGTTGCTAATCTTGTGAGGCGTCAACGCGCGGTAAAGTGTGCGGTTCGATGACCGAACACTGTTGCGAAATGTTGCAGACGGCGGTGGAGGACGAGGCGATCCTGCACGCGCCCAAGCACCAGATGCACGGACGGATCCTGAACGAGGTCGATTCCGATTACGCGGTGCATTCTTCGGAAGACCGGCCGAGGGTCCATCCCATAAACTTTTGCCCTTTTTGTGGGAGAGCGATCTCCAGAACCATATGGAACGCGGAAAAGAAAAAATGACGGCATCGATGGAAACCATTGATGCTGGCGGGTTTGCGCAACAGTGCTGGGTCTTCGGGCCAGTGGCCGAGGGGCATCTTCAGCCGCATCCCGGCAGCAGGTTAAGGTGGTGGCACGGTATTCAGCTCGATGCCGTGTATTTCAGGAAGGACGGGCCCAAAGGTGAGAACGATCCTGGTTTCTTCTACGCTATTGTTAACCGTAATTTCATCGGTCGGTCTGGGAGTTGTTTCCGCTTACGGGGCCATCCAGGGCATCCTGCAAGTGTTCGCGCAGCATCCTCACCCTCAGGAAGAACCTTTAACTGCTCTCGTCGCGCAGGAAGCGACGGCTCAGCAGTAGCCACCTTCCCTTGATCGGTCGCAGCATCATTGGATTGTGATCGCGACCAGCGCCGCTCACTGCGGCGGGTTGGGGGACGGGTTGGCCTGCTGCATCTTGCGGAGTTGTTCCAGCATCTGCTCAGGCGTCCTGATCTGCTGCCCCCCTTCGCCCGAGGTGGGGGGCGGTCCGCCTATCTGATCGGGCGGCTGCTGCGGTATGAACGACCGCTGCCCCGGTGGAGGCAGCCGCGGAGGCTGGGCCGGAGGCGCTTCCGGCGGGGGTGGGGATGGCTGGTCATCGTCGGTTTCGTCGTCCGACTCGGTTGTTGGAGGCATGGCCGCGCGCATCGGCGGCGGTTGGACAGGTGTCGCGCTGGCCGAGGACTGGTTCGAGCTCAGAATGATGCTGGTCACCGTATTGGGATCGCCGTCCGAGCCAACCAGGATGAAATCGAAGCGCGGGCCAGTCAGCAGGTCGGAAAGCACTTCACGCGGGCTTCCTGGACCGATGCGCGCAGCCACGCGTTCGCGAGTCAACTGGGCCGGCGCATCCACCTTGGCGCCGGTGCGTGACCCTACCGCGGACAGGATGTCGGAGAGCGTGGAATTGGTGGCCACGATGGACAGCAAGCCGTTGCGATAAGTGACCTGAGGCGGCTGCGCAGGCATTTGCTCGGGAGTCAACGGCGCGGGCTGCGGCTGCGGCGCCGGCACCTCAGCCGCCGACGGCTTGGACGGGGCGTGCTTATGCTGCTTCGCCTGCGCCATCTTGCCCGCCGGTGCCGCTGCCGATGTGTCGGGCACTGGGGCAGCCGGCTTCTGCGCGGCAACACACACCGGCAAAAATAGCAGCGAAGTTGCGATTACGGAGGCTTTGCGCCAGAAAAAAGTCATCCCCGGTACTCTCTGAAAGGCGCTCTCTGCCTTTGATTGTACCCCAGCGACGACAGCCTCCAGCCACACCGTTGGACAATTACCGATATCGGGAGTCAACCTGCCGACATCCATTTACAATGGTTTTACATTGAGCGAGATTTCATGCGCGGAAATCAGATACCCCTCGCACTGCTTTGTCTCCTGTTAGCTCTGGCGTTGCCACAGGCTGTGGCCCAGACCTGTTTAGCCGCCTCCGAGATGGATGAGCCGGCGCGGTCGGCCCTGGAGCGCACGGCACGCCAGTTCTTCGACTACGCCTCGCAGGGAGACGTCTTCCATTTGAAGCAAGCGGCCATCGCCAGTCTGGCCTCGAATTTTGCCGGCATCGAAGGGGTGGTAATCGATCAAAAGCCCGATTACGCCGGCGGCCAGTCCGCGGTGCGGGCTTCCTATCTGCTGGAGGCGCCAGGCACAGCTTCCTTAGCGCGCGCCGAGTTCCTGTGCGGTGTGTGGGGGACGGCGAGCTGGGCCACTTTCGTCATCAATAATCTGCCGCCTGGCCGCTACGGTCTGGTCATTCAGGACGTGAGCACGCCCAAGGGTAAGTATGCGCTCACGATGGTGCTGAAGCAGGAGGGCGCAGCCTGGAAACTGGCCGGCTATTACAGCAAGCCCGAAGCGGTCGGCGGCCACGACAGTCAATGGTTCCTGACCAAGGCGCGGGAATACAAGACCAAGGGCTCGCGCTTTGATGCCTGGTTCTATTATCTGACGGCTTGGGACCTGGCTGCGCCGGTGGACTTCATGGGCACTCGTGCGCTGGACAAAATCAGCGAGGAGATGGAGAGCGTTCGTCCTTCCGACCTGCCCACCGGCGATCATCCCCTGGCGCTTGCGGTCACGGGCGGCCGCAGCTACCAGGTGATCTACCTGGCCGCCCTGCCTGCGGGCAGTGACCTCGACCTGCTGGTCAAATACCGCGTGCCCGACGTCTCCAATACGCAGCAGACGTTCGACGAAAATACCGCGGTGATCCGCGCCATCGTGGGCCGCTATCCCGAGTTCCGCGAGGCGTTTGCCGGAGTGGTGGCGCGGGCGACTGAACCCTCAGGACGGGATTACGGCACCATGCTGGCGATGAAGGATGTGAAATAGAGTTTCGCGCTTCTGAATCAGTGGATAAAGAACCCGGTCGCGGCCACCACTACGCCTAGCGCCGCGAACACCAAGCCCATCGCCCAATAGCCGCGGTTGCTGGTGAGAAGGGTGATAGACGTGACCACCAGCGCAATCTCCAGAAACACCTCTCCTAAGTTAAAGCGGTTGGCCTTGCGGCCGACTACTATAACTTCCTGCTCGAGTTTGCGGGCTTCGGTCTCGATCTCCTTCTGTTCGTCGCGATAGCGCTCGGCATTTTGCGTGAACTTCTCCCGGGCCTTCTCCGCGCGGGCCTCGTCCTTGGCGCCGAGAATGGTGAGCAACTCGGCAAAAGCCTCATAGTTGTGGCGGCGGATGCCTTTGGCCTGGTAGTACGACCACTGGTCGCTGGCCTTGGCTTGCGCGATCACCTGCTCGATGTGGGTGCGGTGTCCAAGCAGCGTGACCGTGGCCACCAGGACCGCCATCACTGCCATGCTGAGGCTGACCGGCCTCAGGCTGGGGTTGTGCCGAGCTTCCTCGGCCTGTTCGTGCATTTCGTGAATGTCGCCTTCCGGCATGCGGAGAGGATAGCAGAGAGTTTAAGCTGCGTCTCCGGATTCTGCCTTCCTGGCTTCCTGCAGCGCCGAACGCGGCTCGACGAAGACGCACTCACGCGGGCTCTTGTCCGAGCGCAATCCTTCATAGACGGGAGCTCGCATCTTCAGGCCGCCGCCCTCAGTTTCATGCGTCCACTCGGTGAACTTGATCTCCGCCACCAGTTCGGGCTTCGCCCAGTGCATGCCGCGCCCGGTCTGGACTTGGCCATGAAAAGGATTGCGGCTGGTCTTGATCTTTTGCAGCCGCCGCCACATGTCGGCGTGCGAGGCTTCGGTAAATCCACTGCCGGCCTGGCCGACGTGGATCAGCCGCCCCTGGCTGTCATAGAGACCCAGGATCACGGAACCGAAGTGCTCGCGGCTGCCCTTGGGATCGGTGTAGCCGCCGATCACGCACTCCTGGCGCTGGGTGATCTTCATCTTGAGCCACTCGCGGCTGCGCTTCTGGAGGTAACAACTGCGGCGCCGTTTGGCGACGATTCCTTCCAGTTGCTTTGCGGCGGCAGCCTGGAACAGCGCCGTTCCCTGGCCAACGTGATGATCGGAGTAGCGTAAGTTATCGCCCGCGGTAAGAATCGCGGCCAGCAACTCCTTGCGCTTCTCCAGGTCAACCTGGAAGAGAGAGTAGCCATCGAGATAGAGCAGGTCGAAGGCGTAGTACAGGACTGGTATCGAAGCATTGCGGGCGCCGCGCCGGCCGGGCTCGCGGAACCCACTGCGCTGCTGCATCAGGCTGAACGAGGCGCGCCCCTGCTCGTCGAGCGCGACGATTTCGCCGTCGAGGATCGCGGTGCGCGCGCGCACGTTCTGTGCGAGGCCCTTGAGCTCCGGATACTCGCGGGTAAGGGCGTTCTGGTTGCGCGAGACCAGCTTGACCTTGCCGTCTTCGAGAAACGCCACCGCGCGATAGCCATCCCACTTGATCTCGAAGAGCCACTCGTCGTCGTCGAAGGCCTTGTCCACCAGCGTCGCCAGCATAGGATGGATGACGGACGGCATGGGCTGCTTCACCGCACCGTGAATACCATCCAAAACCGCAGAGGCCGCCGAGGAATGGTCTGCTGGTTTCTTCTTGGGCGACAAGGCGCGGCCGGACCGGGCTTTGGTTCCGGTTCTTGATTTTCTTCCCTCTGCGTCCCCCACATTCTCTGCGTTTTTCTTTTTCCGCACCTTCGCGAGCGTCTCCGCGAGCCATGCGTTCTTGGTGGTCCTCGATGCGGCGCGACTGCTCTGCCACTCGGCCGAGCCGGCATCGGAGGCGATCTGGTCGAGCGAGCGCTTGGTCAGGGCCGAGTAGTCGTACTCGTCGATGTTGTAGCCGGGCACGACGTGGTCATCGCGATGCTTGATCAGCAACCACTCCGTTCCTTTGCTGCCCGGACGGCGTGATCGCATGTGGGCCAGCACGAAGCTGCCCTGGAGCTTCTTCCCGTGAAGGCGGAACTTGAGATCGCCTTTCGCCAGCATTTCCGAGGCGTTGCCCTCGGTTTCCCAGGTGCCGATGTCCCACACCATCACCGTTCCCGCGCCGTAGTTCCCGGGCGGGATGGTGCCCTCGAAATCCAGATAGGAAACCGGATGATCTTCCACCTGCATGGCCAGACGCTTGTCGGCGGGATCGAGTGATGGCCCCTTGGGGACAGCCCACGATTTGAGCACTCCTTCCATTTCGAGACGAAAGTCGTAATGCAGCCGCGTCGCCCGATGCTTCTGCACCACGAAGCGCTGTTGGGATGCCTTCTCCAGCTTCGGCGGCGGCTCAGGAGTCTGCTCGAAGCGTCGTTTGCGCTTGTATTCCTCGAGGGCCATGCGCGGTTAGATGTGCCGATCCCGCCGGCGGACGGAATTTGCCTTCTAAGCCTATGCCCAGGTGGGGTCGGGTGTCCCGCCTGACAAAGCCCCCAGCGTCCGTCCGCCAGGCATCTTGGCCTCCCCAAGCTGCTGAATTTGCTTGATTTCCTGTTTCATTGATGTACCCTGATGCGGCGCGACCCCCAATTTTGCAGAGAATAGCGAATGGGCTCGTTTACGGGCGCTTTCGCAGGGTGAGCCTCCCCCTGAAGTTCAACCTTCAGAGCTCATTCCAGTCGAGATGGGCCCTGGGCTATAGGTGTGCGATGCGATTGCTCGCGGTCCTTTGGTGCAGCATGATTCTGGTGGTGGCGATGGTCGCCCAGAATCCTCCTCCGTCTTCCGGCGACACGGGCCAGCAGAACCAGCCGCAGCAGCCGCAGAACCCGCTGCAGACGCCGCCTGCGACCCAACCCGACCAGCAGCCCAAGCCGAGCGCTTCTACCTTCGAGATGGGCAATGCGGCCGGCGCCGGCAAGGACCAGGAACTGGGGGAAGTGCGGCTGATGACCCGTTACACCCAGCTCAATGGCGACACCACCAAGTCGTTCTACGTCCCCGGCGAAAACGACCTGGCGGAATTTAACTATTTCTATGACCACGGGTTCATGGGGCCGCGGCGGATGCAATTCCTCACCATGTTCCGCGCCACCGACGACGCGAGCATCGATCCCGAGCACAATAGCCTGCAGAAAGGCTACCTTCGCATCTACGGTCCGCGTGATGAGTACATCGTTGGCGACGCTCTGGTTAACTTCTCGCTGCTCTCGTTTAACCAGAACATCCGTGGCGTGGATACTTCCTGGAAGTTGGGCGATCGTTGGAAGCTGACCACCGTGGGCGGCGTGTACATCGATCGCTGGGGCTCGATCTGGAACGACGTCGTCGGACGTCCCTATCTGGCCACGGTGGCAGGCAGCCGCCTGGAATCCAAGGTTACCAAACGTTCCGTCCTGGGATTTAACTTCTCCTACAGCAAGGACAACCCCGGTACGCTGCCGCTGCCCTGCGATCCCACCCAGCCCAGTCAAGGCGCCTGCGCCCTCGGCGTGCCACCGCAGCCCGCCGAGAACAAGGTCGGGAGCGTCGATCTAAAGGTGCAATTCCCCTGGGGCCTGCGCATGAACGCGGAGTACGCCTACTCCTTCACCAACTTCGATACCCGCACGCCGTTGGGGGGCGCTCCGCTGCCGTGCCTGTTGAACACGCCGCCCTGCGATACCCGGATGCCGGAGCCCGGGATCGGCACCCAGGGCGATTGGGGCGCCCGCGCTGAAGCCAGCTACCGCTGGCATAAGCTGACCCTTCGCGGCTCATTCGTGCGCTACGAGCCGAATTTTGCCTCCATGAACGCGCGCCAGATCAACGATCTGCAGGATGGCATCTTTCGCGCCACCTACGACCTGACGCATTTCCTGACCCTGGACGGCACCGTCCGCCGATCCAACAACAACCTGCGCGAACAGCTTACGGCTGCGCCCACCGGTTACGAGACTGTCCTGTGGGGCCCGGAGATGCACTTCATCCTGCACGACCTCGGCTTCTACCGGCGCGCCGTGCTGGAGTTCGGCTATCGCTACCGCAATGTGCAAGGGACACGGCCAACCCCGGGGCAGTGCGTCGCCACCCAGCCCACGCTGAGCGCCACCACGTGCCTCAATCAGTTTGCCCGGATGCCCTTCGCCGAACTCACCGTGCCCTACCACAGCACCTTCGCCACTGTGGGTTACGAACTGCGGCACACGGTCGACAACATCGATCCGACGCAGAGTGCGCAAATCCATCGCGTCTATGCCTCGCTACGCGGGCTTTACGAGCTCGGGGGCTGGCACATCAATCCCAACTTGCGGTTTGAGCTCGAACGCCAGAGTCACCAGCCGAATGCAACGGCACAATCCGTGTGCGATCCCTTGCTGGGGCTCGGCGATCCCTGCCTGCTGACCTACGACAACAACCGCCTGTATACGACGGCCCTGCTGGTGGAGGCGCCGCGCTGGTTCATCTTCGAGGCGGCCTATCGCGACACGACCGCCACTATCTTCGGGCCTTCGGGCTATAACCGTCCTTCGTACCGCGGGGCGCTCACCTACAAAATACGCAATGACGAGAACACGCTCCTGGTCTTCTCCTTTTATCGCGCCAATTACTTCTATCTGACGCCCGCCAACCTGACCCCCATCACCGATTACGACGAGCGCCAGATCGGGGTGTCGTTCGTCTACAAGTTCGGCAAGCGCCGCTGAGGAGCCGTGGAGAAAGATCACGCAGAGCGGGCTGGGCACTGGAAGGCGGCGCTGAAGCGCCTGCGGCTGGGGCGTGTGGACCTGCTTATCTCGATTCTGGTAACGCTGGCCGGCCTGCTGGTGTTCTGGCGGGTGGAGATCGTGGGCGCCAATCGCGGCGTACTTTCGCTGCTGCAGACGGTCGAACTACGTTCTCTCGATACCCGCTTCAAAATGCGCGGCGCGCGTCCCCACGATCCTCGCATCGTCATCGTCGCGATCGACGAGAACACCCTGCGTAAACTGGGCGCGTTCCCGGTTTCGCGCGACGCCTATGCCCGGCTCATCGATCGCCTGCACGCCGGCGGCGCCCGCATCATCGCTTTCGACGCCGATTTTCCTGCGCCGGAGAAGAATGCCGCCCGCGATGCGCTCGAACGGCTGCAGGTGCAGATCGGGAAAGACCCCGCCGCGCGGGAGAAGATCCGCGCCCTCGAGCAGACCAGTGACAACGATGCCATCTTTGCGGAGTCGATCAAAAGCGCCGGCAACGTCATTCTGGGACACATCTTCCTCGACCGCGAACGCACCGAGGGCACCGACCCCAAGGCGGCGCAGGATTACTACGACCTGGTTTCGCTGCAGGCTTTTCCGCAAGTGCGCAAGGTGACCAAGAACGGCCGCGACTTCGACATGAAAGCGGCCTGGCCGGGCGACGTGGAGTGGGGCATCGAACCCAACATCAAACTGCTAGCCGAAGCCGCCCGGACCTATGGCTTCTTCAACGCTACTCCTGATGCCGACGGCATCTACCGCCGTGAGCCGCTCGTCGTTCGCTACCAGGACCAGGACTACTTCCCCTCGCTCTCTTTTCAGGCAGCGAAGGAGTTCGAGCAGGTCCCCGACCAGGAAACCGTCGCCTTCATGTCGGAGACCGGCCTGGAAAGCATCCAACTCGGGGGGCGCGTTTTCCGCACCGAACGCAATGGCACGGTGATTATCAACTATGCCGGACCCTACAGGACGTATCCGCAATACTCGATGGTGGAGGTGATCCGCGGCGCGGTTCCCGCGGAAGCCTATCGCGACAAGATCGTGCTGGTCGGCGCCACCGCGCTCGGCGTTGGCGACCTGCGCGCCACGCCCTTCGAATCCGCCGCCATGGGAGTAGAAGTCCACGCCAATACGATCGATAACCTGCTCCACGCCGGCGAGCGCGGCCGCAGTTTCCTGCGCCGAGGACCTACGCAGGAGATGGTCGACCTGGCCTTCATCCTGGTGCTGGGCCTGGGCATGGGTGCAGTCTTCGCCCACAGCCAGCCGCTCTTTTCCACCCTATCGGCTATGCTGGCGCTGGTGGCCTTTGGCGCAGTGGTTTACGAAAGCTTCAAGCACCTGGGCTGGTGGCTGCTGTTCGTTTTGCCCGCGGGCGTACTGATCGTCAACTACGCCGGCGTCACCAGCTTCCGCATGATTTTCGAGGAGCGCGAGAAGCGCAAGATCCGCAAGACGTTTTCGCAATACGTTTCTCCCGGCGTCATCAGCCTGATTGAGCGCGACCCCAAGAAGTATTTCCGCCGCGGCGGCGAGCTGAAAGAGCTGAGCATCATGTTCTCCGACATCCGCTCGTTCACCACCATTGCGGAGGGCATGAGTCCGGACGAACTGGTGTTTCTGCTCAATGAATATCTCGGCGAGATGACCGACATTCTGTTCAAGGGCTGGGGCACGCTCGACAAATATATCGGCGATGCCCTCATGGCGTTCTGGGGCTCGCCCTATCCGCAGGAAGATCATGCCGAGCGAGCCTGCGGCTGCGCTCTCGATATGCAGGCGCGGCTCCATGAGCTGAACCGCAAGTGGGAGTCGGAAGGGCGAAAGCAACTTTCCATCGGCATCGGCATCAACACCGGCCTGGTGAACGTCGGCAATATGGGCTCGGATCGCCGTCTGGCCTGGACGGTGATGGGTGATCCCGTGAACCTGGCGTCGCGCCTGGAGGGCCTGAACAAGGAGTACCACACCGGAATCATCATCAGCGAAAGCACGTGGCGGCAAGTGGGTCCGAAGTTCGTCTGCCGCGAGCTGGACTACACCCGCGTGAAGGGCAAGCTCCAGCCTGTAAGCCTTTATGAACTGCTGGCGTTTGCCTCGGAAGCGCCTCGCTATGCCGATCTGCTGGCGCAGTTCGCAGCCGCGCTGGCCGCCTATCGCCGGCGCGACTGGGATGAGGCAATCGAGAGCTTCGAGGCGCTGCTGGCGCGCTATCCCGACGACGGACCTTCGCACGAGCTGCTCAAACGCTCGCACGAATACCGTCACGACGGGCCGGCCGCGGACTGGGATGGCGTCTACGTGATGAAAACCAAGTGAGTGGAATCTCGCCTGGTTCGAGCAATTGTGGCCTGGAGAGCGATTGACATGGGGACAAGAATGAGAAATCGGACTATCTGGGGTCTAGCCGCGCTACTGCTGCTGGCTGGAGCGGCGCAAGCGGCGCCGCCTGATGCCCCGGTACCGGCACCGAAGGCCGGCAACATCACCGCGTTGCTGCCCACGGCCAACATTGTGCGCGGTCCTGCCAAGCAGGAAGTTACCGCGCTCGCCAAGAAGGGCGACGACGTGGCCTGGAACGATCTGATCCGCACCGACAAGGGCGGCCGCGCACGCATCACGCTACTCGACCAGTCCATTCTGTCCGTAGGCTCGCAGGCGCAATTGCGCGTCATCAAGAGCGACGCCAAGTCGCAGCAGACCTCCATCGAAGTCGGCTATGGGCGGGTGCGCATGGAGGTAACACCCATCACTCAGCAAGGCGGAAGTTTCGAGGTCAAGACTCCGACCGCGGTCGCCGGTGTGATCGGCACCACATTCGGCGTCGATTCCGCTATCGGAAGTACGACGTTTCTCTGCGTTTCGGGAACCACGATGGTGGGCAGCAACGATCCGGCCATCCCCAGCCGCGTTGCATGCACGGCCGGCATGGCAGCCGTCGTCAGCGCCGGCAAGGCCCCGACGACGCGTCCGGCGACGCAACAGGAGCTCCAGCAGTTGGTCCAGGACACCGAGCCGGCGGTGATCAGCGCCATGACTCCCAGCTCGCTTTCCCCCGGAGCCACCGCCGATGCGAGCATCACCGGTACGCAACTGGGCAGCATCAACGCGGTGAGCTCTTCCACACCTTCCGTTACTGCCACCCTGAATCCGGGTGGCACCGCCACCAGCATCGGCGTGCACCTGGTGGTCGCGGCCAATGCCGCGCCAGGGCCAGTGACGCTCACCCTGAGCAGGCCGAGCGGAGTGAATTCGGCGGCGGTGTTCACGATCTCGCCTGGACAGGCTGCGGCAGGGAATGCGCCCAGCATCCAAGGGCTTTCCACCACCTCCGCGCCCGCAGGCGGAGGCTCCACGGTAACCATCACCGGCGCGAATTTCGACGCGAACACCAAAGTCATGTTCGGCAACGTGGCGTCGTCGAACGTGACGTTCGTCAGCTCAACCCAGCTCACGGCGGTCACTCCTCCCGGCACCCCCGGCCCGGTCGACCTCACCATCGTGACCGGTGGCGGCATGACCGCCACGCTTTCCGGCGGCTTCAGCTTCGGCGGGCCGGTGGCTGCCATCAATCCTCTTGAGATTACGCTGAACCCCGGCGCGGCCTTGACGCTCGATGGAAGCCAGTCTTCCGATACCCTAGCGGGCACGACTCTAAGCTACGGTTGGACATTTTGCAGCCTGGGATTCAAGCCGCCGCAGGCGGGCGCCTCGCTATCTGCGCTGAATGCCCCCGTTTGTACTCCCGCGACGGGGACCGTCCCGGGCACCGATTCCACGTTTGCGCTCACCCCGCCGGTTGTCCCCGGCCAGTACTTTGCCCGCCTGCAGGTGACTGACAATCTGGGCGCCAGCGCTGTGATTTACGCCTCGGTGACCGTGAGCCAGCCGAACTATCTCGATCCTCTCACTTGCACCACTTTGCTCGCCCAGGCTTTTTCTACGCTCCAGACCGGGTCAGCGACGGGGAGCGGCTGCGGCAGCGGCGGCCCGGCGACGGTGCTGGGATTTTTCGATCCCAGCTTCCCCGGCCTCACCACGCTGCAGCAATCGCTGCAAGGCGTCTTCCTCACGTACAGCAGCATGCAAGCGCATCTGGTGGGTCCGCAGTTGAGCGCCAGCGGAAATGTTGCGATCGTGACCGCCAACTGGCAGTTGCTCTACACCATCAAGAACGATCCCGCATGCGCGCACACGACGCCCTGCCAGCCTCCAACGTACCAATCCTCGCTCGGAACGGTGACTACGGTTTGGACTCTTACCCCGGGTAAGGGTTATGCGGTGACCGACTTCCGCTACCAGAACGGGTTCGGCCAGGGAACGCTGCCGGCCGTGCCCAATACCACCGCCTCACAGCCTGATCTGATGGTGACCGCGGTGGTTCGCACCGCACCCCAGACTTTCCAGGCCACCGTGCAGAACAGCGGATCCGCTGCCAGCGGGCCGACGACTGTGCATTTCGTTTTGATCAGTCCGCCCAGCACCCAGATCGGGACGGCCGACGGCAACGTGGATGCTGTCCCCGCCGGAGGAAGCGGCATTGCGACCGCGACCATCAACCTATCCTCGGTCACGCAGAATATTACGGCCCAGATTACAGCCACGGTGAATCCCAACTGCACCGTGCAAGAGTCGAGTTGCAGCAACAACACCTCGACCTTCAACGTGGACCTTGTACCGTTAAATGTGCCGCTGCCGGACCTGACCATCACTGCCGTCTCGGTGGCCGGCGAGAGTACGCCTCCGTTTGTGATTGGTACCGGCTTGCAGCAGTTCCAGGCCACGGTAAGCAACATCGGCCAGGGAGCGCTGACTTCGCCGGCCACTGTGCACTTCGCGGTGACGGACTCGCTCGGCGACCCTCCCTTTACGGCCGATGGCACGGTGCCCGCTCTTGCCGCGGGTGCCAGCTCGCCGGTCGCGGTTAGTATCACGATTCCGACCACCATTCCCCAGGGCACCAATGCGCAACTAACCGTGACCGCGAACCCGGGTTGCGCGATTCAAGAGAGCAGTTGCAACAACAACAGCACTGGAAATCTGGCGGTTGTGCTCGGGGTTCCGCCGGCCATCATCGTGACCTCGTCGGCCGGAAATACAACCAACACCAATCCTGTTGAACTGAATGGACCGCTCACGGACGCCCTGACGCTCACGGCGACGCGCTCCGACAACGTCACGACCGGCTCCGTTACCCTCGGCCTTACTGAAACAACGGTCACGAGCACTCCGCCGCAGCTTACTTCCATCCCATACCGTTCCCCGCAACCTGTGGACTTCAACGCTGCCATCGACGGCAGCGGGAATGTCACCACCGGACCCGCTTCCGTCCTGGTGACGCCGTCTCAAGCCGTACCGGCGGCAGGCCCGCAGACCACTACGCTCTACTTCAATATCGGCGACATCACCCTCAGCCTCCCGAGCGGCACAACATGCATCCAGATCGGGGCCGGCAACCAGGCCCCGGTTCCCTCATTCAGCATCAATGCGATCAGCGGATTCAATGTCCCGACCGTCACTTGGCAGTGGTCGGGATTGAGCGGGGTCACGGTGAACCAGGTGAGCGGAACGTCCAATCTCGCCGGCGCCACGTATGCCCTGCCGGCCTTTACCTTCACCGTCACCACTCCTGAGACCGCGACCTTTCTGTTTGCGGTGACCGTCGCGAACGGACAGGGGTCTGCCACCAAGGCGTTCTCGCTGACTTTTAATTTGAGCGCCACGCCTTGCGGGAGCGCTGGTCGCCTTGGCGTTGGCGGAGTCGGTGGCGGCGTTTCTGGCACCTGGTCGCGCGGTGGCTTCGGCGGCGGCATGGCCAAAGCTGTCACTCCAACGAAGACCGGCCCGCTGCCTGACCTGCAGATCAACGCCTCGAGCGTCTCCTTCTCACCTTCCATCCCCAAGCCGGGAGACACGGTGTCGGTGCGTTTCCGCGTGACCAACGCCGGCAATGCCGACGCGCAGCGCGTGCCCATTGCGCTGGTGGTGAACGGTGCGGCAGTCGCGTCGGAAACGTTCGATGTGCGCGCCGGCACCAGCACCCTGGCCGCGCTCGCATGGCCTGATGCACACTCTGTGTCCGGCCACGGCGCGTTGCAGGCTGCCGTGGTGGTCGATCCCAACCATACGGTGGCCGAACAGAGCACGCTGGCGAAATCGGCGCCCCTGGCGCACTTCACCCTGCTCGCCAGTTCGGTGGAGCAGACCGCCGGGCAAACGGGCGGCGCACAGCGCGCCACTCTTGAGCTGGCCGACGGCGGCTGTGTGGGCTTCCGCTTCGCCTCCGGCGCGGGCTCGGCCTGCGGCTCGGCCGACGTTGAGATCTCAGCCGAGCAGTTGTCCAGCGGGCACTTTACGCTGTCGGCACAGATCGGAATCGCCGACCTCGGTTCGGCGTTTGGCGGGGGCAAGCTGGCGGTGGTGCAGTACGAGCAGGAAGCCCCGGCGATCGCCGGCCACAGCTACGCCGTGCAATTGCGCGGCGGCAAGACCGGTATCCTGCGCCTGATGGCGATCCGCAATCCCGGACAAACCGCCGCCGCATCGGGCCAGGTGTTTGGCGGGAGCAAGGTGGCGGGCAAGGTCGGAGCCGGCC
>Ga0335081_10002923_pt1 | contig 26860 bp, 31 predicted proteins | sample Lox_Sample_35_FD_206713 | JGI IMG/M metagenome (GOLD analysis project Ga0335081, IMG submission 206713) | Soil microbial communities from Loxahatchee National Wildlife Refuge, Florida, United States - Lox_Sample_3.5 | ecosystem: Environmental > Terrestrial > Soil > Wetlands | place: USA...
CATTGCGGTCCAGGCATGCCGCCTCGTGCTCGCGCTCCCGGGCGAGTCATATCCGGAGCTGAAAGCCATTCTGGTGTACCCGCACACGTTTGTTCCGCGCCAGTCGCGGGATCTCGTCAAGTGGTTGCCCGAGCGGGAGCGTGTGCGACCGGAGCTGGGCGAAGCGTGGAGCAGCGGCACGATCGTGCTGGCGTGGGATTCCTCGCTTGCGGGCGGGGTCGAGCCGAGCGATGGTCATAATGTGGTCTACCATGAGTTCGCGCATGCCCTCGCGTTCCAGCTTCACCTGATTCCGCACCTCGACGCGGTCGAATTGGGACTGTATCGCGGCGTCGCGCCACTCACCGCGCACGTGCAGGACCCGACGACATGGGCGCGCGTGCTCAGCGAGGGATACGAGCGGCTGTGCGCGCGCATCGAGCGTCGCGAGCCCAGCGCGCTCGACCCGTACGGAGCGACGAACCTCTCCGAGTTCTTCGCGGTCGCGACCGAGGCCTTTTTCGAGCGCGCGGCCGAGCTCCGGGCTTCCGAGCCGGAGTTGTACGATCAGCTTGCCGCGCTGTACCGGCAGGACCCTGCCACGACACACGCGGCGCTCGGGGAGGTACGAACGGCATGAGCGATCGGAAGCCGTTCTATGCTCCCGACGATTGGCCGGGCGGTCCCGGGAGCGAGCTGGGGGCACCCGGCGCCTTCCCGTTCACTCGTGGCGCGTACCCGACGATGTACCGCGGCCGGTTATGGACCACGCGCCAGTACGCGGGCTACGGGACCGCCGAGGAGACGAACCAGCGATTTCATCATCTGCTCGAGGCAGGGCAAACCGGTCTTTCCGTCGCGTTTGACTTGCCGACGCAAATGGGATACGACTCGGACCATCCGCTGGCGGAGGGCGAAGTAGGCCGCGCCGGCGTCGCGATCGATACCGTCGACGATTTGCACCGGCTGTTCGATGGCATTCCCCTCGACGCAGTCTCCACGTCGATGACGATCAACGCGACCGCGGCCATCCTGCTCGCCATGTACATCGTCGTGGGCGAGGAGCGGAGTATCGACCGCACGCGGCTCGACGGCACCGTGCAAAACGACATTCTGAAGGAATTCATCGCCCGCGGGACGTACATCTATCCCCTCGAGCCATCGCTGCGGCTCACGGCCGACGTTTGCCGGTTCGTGGCGCAGGAAGGCATGACGTTCAACCCGATCTCGATCTCGGGCTATCACATGCGCGAAGCCGGCGCGACCGCGCCGCAGGAGCTGGCGTTCACCTTCGCCAACGCGCTCGAGTACGTGCGCCGCGCCGAGCGAGTAGGCCTCCCGGTCGACGGGTTCGTTTCCCGGGCCACGTTCTTCTTCGCGGCGTTCACGGACTTGTTCGAAGAGATCGCCAAGTTCCGGGCGGCGCGTCGGTTGTGGGCCCGGCTCATGCGAGAACGCTTCGGGCTTCGGGACGTGGCATGCCGGTTGCGGTTCCACACGCAGACCGGCGGCTCGACGCTCACCGCTCAGCAGCCGCTGAACAACGTCGTCCGGGTGGCCATTCAGGCGCTCGCCGCGGTGCTGGGCGGCACGCAGTCGCTCCACACCAATGCGTACGACGAGGCGCTGGCCCTTCCAACGGCGCGCAGTGCGACCCTGGCGCTTCGCACGCAGCAGGTCCTCGCCCACGAAACCGGTGTGCCCGACGTCATCGATCCGACGGCGGGCAGCTGGTACGTGGAGGCCCTCACCGAAGCCCTGGAACGAGAGGCGCTGGCGCTGCTCGAGGGAATCGAGCAAGCCGGGGGAGCGGCCCGTGCCGTCGAGCGGGGGCTCATCCAGGACGCGATTGCGCGCAGTGCCTACGCGGAGCAACGGGCCGTCGAGGCGGGAGAGCGGGAAATCGTGGGAGTGAACGTGCACGCCGAGCCGGACACCGCGACGTCGATTCCCGCTCCCGACTATTCCGCCCTGGCAGAGCAGCAGATTGCACGTCTTGCACGAGCGAAGGAAACGCGCGACCCGGTTCGCCTGGCGCAGGCATTGAACAACGTGCGCATCGCCGCCGGGGATTCGGCGGCATCGCTCATGCCGGTCATTCTCGAAGCGGTACGCGCCCGCGCGACGGTGGGCGAAATCAGCGACACGCTCCGGGAGGTGTGGGGAGAATTCCGGCCGACCTAGGGCCACGGGAGGGACGATGAGATTGAGTCTGATATTGGGTTGCGTCGCGTTGCCGCTCGCCGCCCAGGCTCCCGCGGCGCCGGGCCCGGGAGCGTCGGATACGCGAACACTCCTTGCGCTCGAGGACCAGTGGGCCGCGGCGCTCGTGCGACGCGACGGCGCCACGTTCGAGCGTCTCCTGGCGTCAGGGTTCGTGTATACCGAAAATGATCAGCTGAGCACACGCGACGCGGTGCTTCGGGATATTGTTTCCGGCGCCGATACCGCGGAAGCCGCGCACAACGAGGGGATGGTCGTCCATCCGTTCGGCACCACGGCGGTCGTCACGGGATGGTTGATCGTGCGCGGCCACGGCCCGAACGGACGGTTCGATCGGCATTATCGGTTTACCGACACGTGGGTGCGTCGCAACGACCGCTGGCAAATCGTCGCGGCGCAGGATTACATCGCTCCGGCCAGGACGGCGCCGTGAAATGGAGCCTCCTGTTGCTGGCGCTGTACGCGGGAGCGTTGCGCGCGCAGGAGCGCACCACCCCCACCATACTCACCGGTCCCGAGCGAGCTCTCGACGACTCACTGATGACCGATGTGCAGACGCCACCGGCGTACGAAGCGAACATGTACATCGGCGATGCTCCCGTGGGGGATCGCCTGGTTGCGCACTGGCTCGACAATTTCGGTGGCTGGTGGTCCGGAACCCTCGGCTACGCTCGACGTGCCGGAGCCAACACGCGGCGCACCGCCATCACGTTGGTATTCGATTATCCCGACGGTCTGTTTCACACCACCTTCACGCTGGGCGACGACCAGAGCACGTGGAGCGTGCTGATGCAGGACCGCGCTCCCGGCGGCAGCTGGCGTGAATTCGCGCACTACGCCGTGCGGCGGAGAACGGGATGAACGTGTTCGTCGCCGGGGGAACGGGCTATATCGGACAACGGCTCGTGCCCGCGCTGCTGGCCCGCGGTCACCGCGTCCGCGTGCTCGCACGGCAGACCTCGCTCAATCGCATTCCGGCCGGCGCCATACCGGTGGTTGGCGACGCGCTGCGGGAAAGCACTCTCGCCACCGCGCTACGGCGGGGCGAAACGATTGTCCATCTCGTCGGAACGCCGCATCCTTCGCCCGCCAAGGCGGCCGAGTTTGAGCGCGTCGATCTCGCGTCCGTGGTCGCGGCATCGAGCGCGGCTCAAAAAGCCGGGGCCGTGCATTTCATCTACGTGAGCGTGGCTCATCCGGCTCCGACCATGCGTGCCTATATCGCGGTTCGGCAGCAGGGGGAGCAGCTGTTGGCGAGCGCAAAGCTCACCCGCACGATCCTGCGGCCGTGGTACGTGCTCGGCCCCGGCCACCGCTGGCCGGTCGCGTTGCTGCCTGTGTATGCGCTGGCCAGGCTCCTGCCGCCCTTCCGTGAGGGAGCGGAGCGGCTCGGCCTCGTGACCTTGTCCCAGATGGTGCGCGCACTGGTGGCGGCTGTGGAGCAACCCCCACCCACCGGGACGGCCCGCATTCTCGACGTGCCGGCGATTCGCGCCGCCCGGCTTCCTGCGGCGGCCGCGAGCCCGAAGCGCTCGCCGTCGGTTGGCGTGCCTTGATGGGTGTCGTCGCCATCTCTCGCGCCGAGTTCGATGGGCACGCCCAGTTCGCGGTCCGGACGTCGGCTCATTAACTGCACGAACAAGGCTGGTACGCTACGGAGGACAGAATCCTGCTCGGCGTGATCACGCTCGATAGCCGGGATAAGGGTTGGGCGTTCGCGGTTCTAGGTCGCGACGAGCAGCGTCAGCACCGCGCCATCGACCATGATCTCAACCGGGTCTCATTCGAGGCGGCGCGGGATCATTTCGCACAGCGGCATGGCGACGAGGAGTCACTGGCCGCGGCGGTGGCTGGATCAAGCAACACATGCCCGGAGCTCTGCGACCGTGCTCGCGCGCGTGCGGTCACATTATCTTCACCACGCTTCAAAGGAAGGCACCGGCGTCGGGACGGGGGCGGGGGGCGGGGGGCGGGGGGCAGAGGCAGGGGCAACCAAAGCAGCCGTAGCCGCAACGCAGCACATTTCGCACGTGGAAGGGACGTTTCGCTCGGGATTTACGTTCGGAACCCAGGCCGACGCCGTGCTGGTCGAGGATCGGAGGTACACGCCATGAGTGCCGCAGAGACGCAGGCGCCGCGCTCCTCTCTCGCGAAGGATTTTCATGACTTCCTGATGCGTGGCAACGTAGTGGACCTCGCCGTCGCGGTGGTGGTCGGGGCCGCGTTCACTGCGATCGTGAATTCTCTTGCCGACGATATGATCATGCCGCCCATCGGGCTGCTGCTCGGGCGGGTCGATTTCTCGAATTTGTTTATCCTGCTCAAGGAAGGCACCAAGGCCGGGGGCCCCTATACGACGCTCGCCGAAGCGAAGGCCGCGGGAGCCGTGACGTTGAACTACGGTCTGTTTCTGAGCCGGATTTTCACATTTTTCATCGTCGCGACCTCCGTATTCGCTCTCGTGCGCGCCCTCTCGGGCTTCCGCCGCCAGAAAGCGCCGCCGCCCCCCCCGGCCTTGAAGCAGTGCCCGTTCTGCTTGTCGAGCATTCCCGTCGGTGCAAAGAAATGCGCGCACTGCACCGCGGATCTTGCGGCGTAGCACGGCCGACGTCCCGTGACGAATCCTGCGCCGCCTGATCCGGCGGCGCGTCTGTTTGCCTATCGGGCGATCCGCGCTCTCGGGCTTGGCCTGTTCGCCATGGTCGCCATGGGCTGGATCGTTTCCGCGCCGCCGGTGTGCCTGGCGGCGCTCGCGGGTGCAGCGTGGGCGCTCGTAAGCTCACAAACTGCAAGCCTCTCGGTGCTCGTCATCGGAAGCCTGGCCGCCTCGCTGCTCGGTGCGATGGCGGGCGCGCTGTTTTTCGTGCAGGCTTCAACGACAATCCGCCTGCTCGCGATCGTGGTCAGCACCATCACCGCCGGACCATGGTCCGTGGCGCTGGGGTTCTGGTTGCGGGCGAGAGCTGTCGAGCGACGGTGAGCGCGCCGCCTCGTGCCGCAGTGCTCGTCATGGGCGCAGGCCTGCTGTGCGCCTGCTCGACTGACCGGCCGATGGCCTGCACTGCGTCGTTCGCGTACATCACCGTGTTTGCGCACGACGGAGCGGGTCACCCAGTGCCGCCAGTCTTCACGATCACCGACACAATCCGCCGGACTGGCCAATCGTTCACGATGTCCCAGGACTTCACCGAAGTCTCGCCGCTGGGCACATACGTCATATTCGATGACAATCAGCAGACCAGAATTCGCTCGAGTGGCGATTCGGTGCGGGTAAGCGGTTCAGGTACCGCCGGGAGATTCAGTGCCGACTACATATTCGGAGTTCCGGATGGCTGCCACGTGAGCAAACTGTCCGGACCGGATTCGGTGCTCGTCTCGCCGTAATCGCTGCCGCGATTGACCCGGCCAGTGTGAGCCGCTTAAGTTCTTGTGCGATGCCGACCTACGAGTACCGTTGCCCCAATGGGCACACCTTCGAAAAATTCTATCCGCAGGTAAACGACCGGCGTCGGCTGCGGTGCCCGACGTGCGGCAAGACTGCCGAACGGATCATCTCCGGCGGTGGGGGCATCGTGTTCAAGGGCTCGGGATTCTACGCCACCGATTACAAGCGGAGCAAGATCGAGGGCGATGCGGGCACGGGCGACTCGGGAAAGAAAGAAGGGACGGGCGGAGACGCGAAGTCCCAGGGCGAGTCCAAGCCCGCGAAGAAAACAGACTCCAGCGACAAGTGACGCCGCACGATCCGCTTCCTGACGCGCTGACCCGTGCGGCGCGGAAGATCGGCGTGTCCCCGGTCCCTGAGTTCAAGGTCGAAACGCCGCGTGACCCGGCTCATGGCGACCGGGCGACGAACCTCGCGCTGCTCATCGCCAAGCCGCTCAAGATTCCTCCCCGTCGCGCCGGCGAGCTGTTGATCGAAGCATTGGACCTGCCGCCCGGCTACATCAAGAAGACGGAGATCGCCGGCCCCGGATTCATCAATTTCTGGATCGCCGAAGCCGCGCTCACGCGGGTGTTGGGAGACATTCTCGCGGCGGGCGCCCGCTATGGCCGGAGCGAAACGGGAGCGGGTCGCTCGGTGAACGTCGAGTTCGTGTCCGCGAACCCCACCGGCCCGCTGCACGTGGGGCACGGCCGCGGCGCCGCGCTGGGCGACGCGATCGCCGCGCTGCTCGAGTGGACGGGGCATGCGGTCACGCGAGAGTTCTACGTGAACGACGCGGGTACCCAGATCGACAAGCTCGCCCGGTCGCTGTGGGCGCGGATCCAGGAGCAGGTCGGGCGGAGCGCCACCATTCCCGAAGGCGGCTATCAGGGCGAGTATCTGGTCGAGCTCGCCCGCGCCCTGCTCGAACGGGAGGGGCCCGCCCTCGCGGACCTGCCGGGTGAAGCGGGAGTCGCGCGCTGCCGGGATCTGGCCATCGCGGCGGAGCGCGCCGAACAGGACCGCGATCTGCGTGAGTTCGGCGTCGCGTTCGACTGTGTGACCTCGGAAACCGAGATGTACCGGGAGGGATGGATCGATCGCACGCTGCGCGATCTCGCCCAGCGCGGTCAGACGTTCGAGGCGGACGGCGCGTTGTGGTTGCGCGCGAGCGCGCTGGGCGATGAGAAAGATCGGGTGCTCCGCAAATCCGATGGCACGTACACGTACCTGCTTCCCGACATCGCGTATCATCGACACAAGCACGAGCGCGGGTTCGCGCGCGCGATCGACATCTGGGGAGCGGATCACCACGGCTATGTCGCGCGGATGCGCGCGGCCATGCGTGCCCTGGGCTACCCCGACGATTTCTTTCACGCCGAGCTGGTGCAGCTGGTGCGGGTCATGCGCGGCGGCGAGGAGGTGCGCTTTTCCAAGCGCACCGGGGACATCGTCACGCTGCGTGAGCTATTCGAGGAAACCGGAGTCGATGCGGCGCGCTATTTCTTCCTCATGCGCCGCGGCGACTCGCAGTTTGTCTTCGATGTCGATCTGGCCCGGAGCCGCACCGAAGAAAATCCGGTCTTCTACGTGCAAATGGCTCACGCGCGAATGAGCGGTATCTTTCGCGTCGCCGCGCGAGACCCGGAGCAGGTCCTGGCTGAAGCCGTCGACTTGAGCGTGCTCTCCGCCCCCGAGGAGACGGACCTATTGAACGAGCTGGCCGCATTCCCGAGGATGCTCGCCCGAGCGGCGGAGACGTTCGAGCCGCATCGCATCACCGGCTATCTCGAGAGTCTCGCGCGCATCGCGCACGCCTGGTACCACAAGTACCGGGTGCTGGGCGAACCCGAAGAACACGCCCGGCTCGTTCTTGCCCGCGCCGTGCGCCAGGTGCTGGCGAACGGCCTCACGCTTCTTGGGATTCAGGCCCCTGACCGGATGTAGAGCATGAGCCTTCTCGTCGTAGGATCGATCGCGCTCGACTCGGTGGCCACGCCGTTCGGCGAAACCGCCGATGCTCCCGGTGGGTCGGCGGTGTTCTTCAGCGCCGCGGGCGCCATCCTCCACCCGGTCCAGGTCGTCGGCGTCGTGGGCCGCGACTACCCGCTGGGCGTGCTGAAGACGCTCGAAGCACGCGGCGTCGATCTCTCGGGTGTGGAGCAGCTCCCCGGCGAGTCGTTCCGGTGGAAGGCCAAGTACTCCTACGATCTGTCGAGCCGTGAGACGCTCGAGACGCGGCTCGGCGTGTTCTCGGAATTCCGGCCGCGGCTTCCCGAGACGTTTCGTGATTCCAAGTACCTGTTCCTCGGCAACATCGATCCGGAGCTGCAGCTTGGCGTGCTCGACCAGGTCAAGCATCCCGCCCTCGTCGCCTGCGATACGATGAACTACTGGATTCAATCGAAGAACGACATGGTGCTCGAGCTGTTGCGTCACATCGATATCCTGATGGTGAACGATTCCGAGGCCCGCGAGTTGTCAGGCGACTGGAATGTGTACCGCGCCGCACAGTGGGTGCTCAAGCGCGGACCGCGGATGACCGTGATCAAGCAGGGAGAGCATGGCGCGCTCCTCGTCAGTCCTGACGCCACCTTCAAGGTGCCCGCCTATCCGCTGCAGGAAGTATTCGATCCGACCGGAGCCGGCGACGCGTTCGCGGGCGGATTCATGGCTTACCTCGCGTCGACGGACGATCTCTCCGTCCCCAATCTCCGCCGCGCCATGGTCTATGGCGCGGCGATGGGCTCGTTCGCGGTGGAAGCCTTCGGTATTCACGGACTCGAAAACGTGTCGGCCGCTGACGTGCGCGCGCGCGTCCGCGCGTTCAAGGAGCTGGTGCACTTCGAGACCGGCGAGGATCACCGGTGACCACGGACCACTACGGCGCGGCGGGTGTGCACCTGGACGTCGCCGAGGAGGCGAAGCGCCGCATCGGGGAATTGGCGCGGGGCACGCGGACGGCGCTCGCCCTCGGTAACATCGGCGCGTTCGGCGGCATGATCCGGGTGCCGCCCGGCTTCTCACATCCCGTGCTGGTGGCCTCGACCGATGGGGTCGGTACGAAGCTCCTCGTCGCCATTCTGGCGGGTGTGCACGCCACCGTCGGCGAGGACCTCGTGAATCACTGCGTGAACGACATTCTCGTGCATGGCGCCAGGCCGCTCGCCTTTCTCGACTACATCGCGACCGGCACGCTCGACCCCGAAGTCGTGACCGACGTCGTGGCCGGCGTCGCGCGCGGCTGCCGGGCGCACGAGATGACGCTCGTCGGAGGCGAAACCGCGCAGCTTCCGGACCTGTACCAGGCGGGCCATTACGACCTGGCGGGGACCATCATTGGGGTGGTCGAGGAGGACCAGGCCCTCCACGGCGATCGCGTGCGAGCGGGCGACGTGTTGCTCGGCCTCGCTTCGAATGGACTGCATACCAACGGCTACACGCTCGCGCGCCGCATTGTATTCGATGAAATGCAACTCACCGCCGACAGCCCGTTTCCCGAATCGCAGGAAACCGTCGCCCAGATACTGCTGCGCGTGCACCAGAGCTATGCCGCGGCGCTCACTCCCGTACTGGATCAGGTGCACGCGCTGGCGCACATCACGGGCGGCGGGATTGCCGGGAATCTGTCGCGCGTAATTCCTGCAGGATGCGAAGCGGTGGTCGATGCGAGTGCGTGGCCCTGGCCTCCGGAGTTCCGCGTGCTGATGCGCGCGGGACGGGTCTCGCTTTCTGAAATGCGCCGCGTGTTCAATCTCGGCATCGGGATGATCGCAGTGATGGCGCGGGGCGAGGTCGAGCTGGTGAGCCGGGCCGCGGAACGGGCGGGTGTCCCGGCATACGTGATCGGGGAGGTCGAATCCGCGCGCTCCCCGGACGGCCCGAAGGTGCGCTTTGCCGAGCGCTAGCGTCTTCTAGTGGTTCCCGGTTCCGCGTCGCCCGCTGAAATGGAGGCGATGCAGCGCGCGCTCGAGCTGGCGCGCCGGGGCTGGGGAAGAGTCGCGCCGAACCCACTGGTCGGGGCCGTCGTCCTCGATCACGACCGCGCGGTGGGCGAAGGATTTCACGCCGAGTACGGAGGGCCGCACGCCGAAACGGTGGCGCTCGGCGCCGCTGGACCCGAGGCGCGTGGCGCTACGCTCGTCGTGTCGCTCGAGCCCTGCACGCACCATGGCAAGACCCCGCCGTGCACCGATGCAATTCTCGCGAGCGGCATCCGGCGCGTCGTCGTCGCAGTACGCGATCCCGATCCGATCGCGCGGGGCGGCGTCGAGCGCCTGGAAGCCTCCGGGGTGGAGGTATCCCTGGGACTCATGGAAGCCGACGCCGCGGCGCTCAACGCGCCGTTTCTCTGCGGCAAGCTCCGCCCCGCCCGGCCGTTCGTCGCGCTCAAGCTCGCAACGTCGATTGACGGACGCATCGCCGATGCCCAGGGACAATCGCAGTGGGTATCGGGCGACGAGGCGCGCGCCTACGTGCACTGGCTGCGGGCCGGCTTCGACGCGATTGCGGTCGGCGGCACCACCGCGCTGCGGGACAATCCGCGGCTGACGGTTCGCGGCGCGATCGTGCCGCGCCGCCCGCCGGTTCGCATCGTGTTCGATCGTCGTGCGATGCTCAATCCCGGCGTCGACGTGGTCCGCACGGCACGCGAGGTCCCAACCTGGGTGGTGGCATCGCTCGAAGCTCCCGTGCCCAGCGTCACGGCCCTCGAGCAGAGCGGCGTACGTGTCTTCAGGCCGAAATCTCTTGCCGCGGGGCTCGGTGAGCTGCGCCAGGCGGGTATCGACTCGCTGTTGTGCGAGGGAGGAGGCGCCTTAGGCGCGCGACTGCTTGCGGACGGCGCGGTCGACCGGTTGTACTGGGTCCAGTCCCCCGTGTGGCTTGGAGAGGCCGCCGTACCGGCATTTCCGGGGTTCCCGAGCGCCCCGCCCCCCCTCGCGGCCGCACCTCGGTGGGTGCCTGTGGAGCGCCGCACTCTCGGCCCTGATACATTACTCGTACTCGATAAGGAGCCATGTTTACCGGGATCGTGACCGCCATCGGCCGGGTTGCACGCGTCTCGAACAATGGCGGGCTGGCGCTGACTATCCGCGCTCCCTATAAAGGGTTAAAGCGCGGCGAGAGTGTGGCCGTAAGCGGCGCCTGCCTCACGGTCGAGCGGCTGGTCAAGGGCGGGTTCACGGTCCATGTGGTCCCCACCACAGTTTCCCGAACGCTGCTTGGTGAATATGCACCAGGCCGACGAGTGAACCTCGAACGGGCCGCCCGGCTGGGGGACCGGCTCGGGGGGCATCTGGTCCAGGGCCACGTGGATGGGGTCGCAAGCGTGACCGCCATTCGCCAGACGGACGACGCGCTGCTGTACGACCTCCAAGTTCCGGAGGACGTCCGCCGGCATTCGGTGCTCCATGGCTCGATCACGGTCGACGGGGTCAGCATGACCGTGAACGCGCTGCCGGGAAAGGATGGAGTGCAGCTTTCGGTGATTCCGTTTACCGCGGAGCACACCACACTCGGAACGCTCGCCGTGGGCGACCGCGTGCATGTCGAAGCCGATGTGCTCGCCAAGTACGTGAGGCAACTATGTCGTTCGGAACGGTAGAGCAGGCAATTGCGGATATACGCGCGGGGAAGCTCGTCATCGTGGCGGATGACGAGGACCGCGAGAACGAGGGCGACCTGGTCGGCGCGGCCGAACGGGTCAGTCCCGAGATGATCAACTTCATGGCGACGCATGGGCGGGGGCTCATCTGCATGACGCTCATGCCCGAGCGCTGCCAGGCGTTGGGCCTGACGCCGATGGCGGAGCAAAACACCGAGGCCCACGAAACCGCGTTCACGGTCAGTGTCGATGCCGCCGCGCGGTTCGGCGTCACCACCGGAATCTCCGCAAAGGATCGCGCCGCGACGATTCGCGTGGCGATCGATCCCGCCACGGTTCCCGCGGATCTGCGCCGGCCGGGTCACGTATTCCCGTTGCGCGCCCGCCCCGGTGGTGTGCTCCAGCGGGTGGGCCAGACCGAGGCGAGCGTGGACCTGGCCCGGCTGGCCGGCCTGTATCCCGCCGGCGTGATCTGTGAGATCCTGAATTCCGACGGCACGATGGCGCGCCGACCCGAGCTCGAGCGGTTCGCCGGGCGGCACGAACTTGCCTTCATTACTGTCGCCCAGGTGGTGGCATACCGGCTGGCCACCGAGCGGCTCGTACATCGCGTCGCCGACGCGCGACTGCCGACCCCGTTTGGCGAGTTCCGGATCCACGCCTACCAAAACGACGTGGATTCCGCCGAGCATGTCGCCCTCGTGTATGGCACCGTGCGTGGCGAGCGTGACGTGCTGGTTCGGATGCACTCCAAGTGTCTCACGGGCGACGTGTTCGCGTCGGCGCGCTGCGACTGCGGCTGGCAGCTGCACAATGCGATGCGCATGATTGCCGACGCGGGTCGCGGGGTGATCGTGTACCTCGATCAGGAAGGCCGTGGCATCGGCCTCTTGAACAAGCTCAAGGCCTATGAGTTGCAGGACGCCGGGCACGACACCGTGACCGCGAACGAGAAGCTCGGCTTCAAAGCCGACCTCCGGAACTATGGTATTGGGGCGCAGATTCTGCTCGACCTCGGTCTCTCGTCCATTCGGGTACTGACCAATAACCCGATGAAGCTGGTCGGCCTCGAGGGATATGGCCTCGAGATTGTCGAGCGCCTCCCCATCGTGCCTCCTCCCTCGAGCGAAAACCGCTCGTACCTCGATGTGAAGCGGGACAAGCTGGGCCACCTGCTGCCGCACTGAGGCCGTGCCCCCCGAATTCGCGGCAACTCCAAACGCCCCACGCACCGGCCGCATCGCGGTCGTGGTGAGCCGGTACAACCAGCGCATCACGAGCCGACTGCTCGAGGGCGCGCGGCAGTGCCTGGACGAGCATCGGGTGCCCGAAGCGCGTATCGACGTCCTGTGGGTACCGGGTGCGTTCGAGCTGCCCGTGGTGGCCGAGGCGGCCGCGGCGAGCGGGCGCTATGCGGCGATCGTGGCGCTCGGGTGTGTGATCCGGGGAGACACTGCGCATTTCGACTACGTGGCGGGAGAGGCGTCCCGCGGTCTCGCGAACGTCGCGCTCGCGCACCAGGTGCCGGTGGGCTTCGGCGTGCTCACCACGGAATCGCTCGAGCAGGCGCTGGATCGCGCGGGTGGCCCTGCGGGCAACAAGGGGTACGAGGCCACGGAGGCCGCGCTCAGCACGGCCGGGGTGCTGGCGCAGTTGGGTCGTGCTGCGCCCCGAGACTAAAGCGCGGGCGCGCGCGCTGCAGCTCTTGTACGCGTGGGACATGACCGGCAGGCCGTCGCTCAATGCCGTCGTCGCGCGCGTGGCGGTCCTTGCGGGACCGCCGCCCGAGCCCGACCCGGGAGCGGAGCTGGCCGAACACGCCATCGATCATGCGCGCGAGTTCGATCAGCGGGTCTCCCGGGCGGCCCAGAACTGGCGCTTCGATCGTGTGGGCATCGTGGAGCGCAACCTGCTGCGGCTTGCCCTGGCCGAGCTCGGACAGGGCATCACCCCTCCCCGGGTCGTGATCGACGAGGCGGTCAAGCTCGCGCAGTGGTTCGCAGGAGCGAAGGCGCCGGCGTTCGTGAACGGTGTGCTCGACTCCATTGCTCGCGAACTCGGGCTCTTGTGAGGATTCTGCTCGTCAACTGGAACGACCGGCAGAACCCGCAGGCAGGCGGCGCCGAAATTCACCTGCATGAAATCTTCGGACGTCTCGCATCCTGGGGGCACGAGATTGATCTCGTCGCGAGCGGCTGGCCCGGTGCGCCGCGCGAGACGGTGCTCGACGGCATGCGGGTGCACCGCTTCGGCACGCGCTATAGCTTCGCGCTCTCGGCACGCGCCGCGGTGCGTCGCCTGCTCGCCGCTCGCGAGTACGACGTTGTGATCGAGGACATCAACAAGCTTCCCCTGTTTCTCTCGAGCGTCACGCCATTGCCGTTCTGTGCCATCGTTCCCCATCTCTTCGGAACCACCGCGTTCGTCGAGGCCAACTGGTTTGTCGCGGGTGCGGTCTGGGCGGCGGAGTTACCGCTCGGGCGGATGTACCGGCGCGCGGCATTCCACGCGATCTCGGAGAGCACGCGGGACGATCTGGTGCGCCGCGGCGTGCCGGCCAACCGCATCGTCGTGATCTACCCGGGGGTCGACGCGGGGTGGTATGCTCCCGATCCCGGAACCCCACGGGCCGAGCGGCCCACATTCCTGTACCTGGGCCGCCTCAAGCGTTATAAAGGAGTGGAGATCGCGTTGCGTGCGCTCGCGGCCGCTCGAGCCGCCGAACCCGGCGTGACGCTCGAGGTTGCGGGTCAGGGCGACGACCGATCGCGGCTCGAGCGACTGGCGACAACCCTGGGAATCGCGGACGCGGTCCGCTTCCTGGGCTTCGTCTCGGCGGAGGAGAAGCGGCGCCTCCTGCGGCGCGCGTGGGCCGTGGTGCTGCCGAGCCCCAAGGAGGGGTGGGGAATCACGAATGTGGAAGCTGCGGCGTGCGGAACTCCGGCGCTGGCCTCGAATAGTCCGGGGCTCCGGGAGTCGGTCCACGATCGCGAGACCGGCTTTCTCGTGCCCCATGGCGATGTGCGCGCGCTCGCGGGCCGCATGGTCGACCTGGCGCGCGATCCCGGTCTTGTCGCGCGCCTCGGAAGCGCGGCGCGCGGGTTTGCCGTCTCCCTCTCGTGGGAGCGCGCCGCACGCGCAACCGAGGCTCATTTGGAACGTGTCATTGCGAAAGGGAAGGGTTGAAGGTGCGCACCATCATTGCTGCCCGTCACTGTGAAATCCCGGACGAGCTGCGGGAGCGTGCCCAGGCGTTGATCGACCGCCTCGAGCGGGTCGCGAGGAGGCCGGAAAACGCGCGGGTGATTTTCGACGTGGAGGATGGCGCGCCGACTGTGGAAGTCCGGCTGCACCGCGGCGGGCGGCGGCTGCACTCGGCCGTCGGCAGCGCGCCGGATCATCGCACCGCGCTCGATCGCGCGTTCGCAAAACTGCGGCGGCAACTCGACAAAGTGCCGCTGCGCCGCTCGCGCACGCCGGTCCGAACAGAGGCTTGATGCCCCCGAAAGTTCGCGAGCTGCTCGAGCGCAAGGGCGACCTGCTCCAGCTCGAAGCCCTGACGGGCGACAGCGGGCTGGACCGCGTCATGACCACGCCCGAAGCCTCGAGCCCCGGACTCGTGCTGGCCGGCTATACGGCGCGTTTCGCGCAGGCGCGCATCCACGTGCTGGGACAGACGGAGATCACCTACCTCGCATCACTCGATCCGGCGGCGCGGCGGCACTCACTGGAGAAGTTCTTCAGTTTCGACATTCCCTGTGTCGTCATTACGAAAGGACAGGACGCCCCCGCCGAACTGCTCGAGCTCGCCCGGCACAAGGGCGTGGCCGTCATCCGCACGAAGCTCAAGACCTCGGAATTTTTCCGGCGCCTGAAGCCGTTTCTCGATGAGGCGTTCGCCCCCACCACGTCGTTCCACGGCTCGCTCGCCGACGTGTTCGGCGTAGGGCTCCTGTTCGTGGGGCGCTCCGGGATCGGCAAGAGCGAATGCGTGCTCGATCTCGTCGAGCGCGGCCATCGTCTGGTCGCGGACGACGTGGTGCACATCAGCCGCCGTGGAAACGACGTGCTGATCGGACGCGGGCACGACCTGGCACGGCACTACATGGAAATCCGGGGTGTCGGGCTCATCGACATTCAGGCGCTGTTCGGCGTGCGGGCGGTGCGGCAGCAGAAGCGCATCGAAGTCGTCGTGCAGCTCGCCGACTGGGATGCCTCTCGGGAATACGACCGCACCGGACTGGACCAGGAAAAGACGGACATTCTCGAGGTCACCGTGCCGCGCGTCACGGTGCCCCTCAATCCCGGCAAGAATCTTACGGTGATGTGCGAAGTGGTCGCCATGAACCATCTGCTGCGCTACTCGGGCATCGACTCGGCGAAGCAGTTCAACGAACGGCTGCTCAAGCGCATGGCCGAGCGGCGCGAGCTGCAGGAATATCTCGAAGAGGACTATGAGTGAACCGTTGCGGGGCGTCATCGTCTCGCATGCCGGGCTGGCGGAAGCGATGATCGGGGCGGTCGTGGCGATCACCGGGGTGAGCGATGCGCTGATTCCCGTAAGCAACGAGGGCTGCGACCGGCAGGCGCTGTTCAACAATCTCACCGCCGCGGTTGGAACGCGTCCCGCCGTCCTGTTCATCGACCTCCCCGGCGGCTCGTGTCTCACGGGCGCCGTCTCCTATGCGCGCGGTCGCTCCGATCTCGCCGTGGTGACGGGGGTGAACCTGGCGATGCTGCTCGACTTCGTGTTCCATCGGGACGTTACCCCCGAGGCCGCCGCGACCCGCGCGGCCGCGGCGGGCACCCGGGCGATTCGCACGCCCGCGGCATGATCAAGCTGTTCCGGATCGACGACCGGCTCATTCACGGGCAGGTGGTCGTGGGCTGGGGACAACCGCTGAACATCGCGTTCATCGTGCTCGTAGATGACGGGGTGCGCGCGAGCCCATGGGAGCAGGACCTGTATCGCATGGGTGTGCCTCCTGAGATCGAGGTGATCTTCGCCTCAATCGCTGAAGCGGCGGCACGCCTCGAGATCTGGGACAAGGACGCACGCGCGGGGATCGTGCTCGCGCCCGACGTCGCGACGCTGGGCGCACTGGCCGAGAATTGCCACCGGGTCACGCGGGTGAACATCGGCGGCATTCATCACCGCCCGGGTCGAACCGAGCGATTGCGCTTCGTCTACCTGAGCGATACTGAAGTGGATCAGCTCCGGCGACTCGCCGCGCGAGGCATCGAGGTGACCGCGCAGGACGTCCCGACCGCACGCGCCGTACCCCTGACGGAGTTCACATGAGTCTCGACGTGACACTGCTCTTGCTCGGCTGGGGAACGCTCGCCGGTCTCGATCTGACCAGCATCATGCAATCCATGATTGCCCGGCCGATTGTGGCCGGGGCCGTGGCGGGCGCGATGCTCGGGGACCTCCCCTCGGGGCTCAGGATCGGCGTGATGTTCGAGCTCTTGCAGTATGACATCCTCCCGCTTGGCGCGGCCCGCTATCCCGAGTATGGGCCGGCTACCGTCGGGGCGACCGCCACGGCCCACCTGCTCTCCGGCGCTCTGGGCCTGGGTCTCGGCGCCGTGGTCGGGCTCTTTACAGGGCTGCTCGGGGGCGTAAGCATGAACGTGGTGCGCCGGTTGAACACCAGCGCGGTGCATGGGGCAGCTCCCGCGCTCGAGGCCGGCGACACGCACGCCTTGATGCGATTACACCTCGCCAGCATCGGGCGCGATGCCGCCCGTGCGCTCGTCGTCACCGGGTTCGGGCTCGCACTCGCGGTCGGCGCGCACGCGTTGCCGGGACAGACGCTGCACGTTCGGGGTGCGATAATCCTGGCCGCCGCCGCGACCGGGGCGGTCATTGCGGTCGCAACCTCAGGCACGGTTCGGCTCGTCGGTCGGGGATCGGCAATTGGATGGTTCGCCGCGGGGTTGCTGGGTGGGGTGGCGGGCGCGTGGCTGCGCTGAACGCGAAATCGCCGGCGCTCGGACGCACGCTGCTGCGGCTGCTCACCGTGCAGGGCTCGTGGAACTACGAGCGCATGCAGGGAATCGGGTTCGGCGTGGCGGAAGAGCCGCTGCTGCGCGATCTGCCGCGTCACGCGTATCCCGGTGCGGTGGCGCGGAGCGCGCATTTCTTCAATGCGCACCCGTACCTCTGCGGTCTCGCGGTCGGCGCGGCGGCGCGGGCGGAACACGACGGCACCACGCCCGACCAGGTCGACCGGCTGCGTACCGCCTTGTGTGGTCCGCTCGGCTCGGTCGGCGACCAGCTGGTGTGGGCGGGTTGGCTGCCGTTCAACTCCGGACTCGCGCTCGTGCTCGTCGCGCTCGGATTCGGCGCGTGGGCGATTGGAGGATTTCTTGTCCTCTACAACATCGGACATCTCGCCCTGCGCTGGTGGGCGCTCCGTGCCGGATGGGCGTCCGGCCTGCAGGTCGCGTCCGCCCTCAGGCATCCGGCGCTGTTGCGCGCGGGGGCGCTGGTCCGGCCGGCGATGGCGCTGGCGATGGGCGCCGCACTTCCGCTCGCGGCCGGCTATCTGAGTGCGCCGTTTGCCGCGTGGGCTCGCATCGTCGTCGTGGGTGTCGCGGCGGCCGGCCTGCTGTTGCTGCGAACCAGCCGGCTTGCGCTCACCGGATTGCGCTTCGGTCTCGTGACCGTCGCGGCGGCTCTCCTCGTGGCGTGGCTATGGCGCTAGTCGAGCGTGCGGTGACGATCGTCAATCCGCTGGGCGTGCACGCCCGGCCGGCGGCAGAGTTTGTCAAAGTGGCCAACCGGTTCCGGTCGAATATCGAGGCGCGGAAGGACGATCTCACGGTCAACGGCAAGAGCATCATGGGCGTGATGATGCTCGCCGCGGAATACGGCGCGCAGGTGATGCTGCGGACTGAAGGCGACGACGCGGTGGAAGCCATGGATGCGTTGACGGCGCTCGTGGCCTCAGGGTTCAACGAGATGGAGATCCCTGGCGAGTCCGACGAGTTCGAAGAGCCGGAGCAGACCGCGTGACGGATCGCGCGCTGCGGGGCATCGGCGTGTCTCCCGGGATCGCAATCGGGCCCGCGCTCGTGGTGCGGCTCACGATGCCCGAGGTGCCGTCGCGCGTGGTACCGCGCTCGCAGGTGCGCGGTGAGGTGCGGCGTCTCAAGGCAGCCGTCAGCGATGTGAAGCGACACCTGCTCGAGCTCAAGGCCCGGGCCCGCGACCGCGCGGGCATCGATGAAGCCCGCATTTTCGATGCGCAGATGATGATGCTCGAGGACAGGGAATTTCTCGCCGGCGTCGAGAGCCTCATCAAGGAAAATCATCTCACGGCCGAGAAGGCCTACGAGTTCAAGGCGCTGGAAATGCGCGACCTGTGGAGCGCCACCGGCAATGCGCGCTTGCGGGAACGACTCGTGGACCTGAACGGCGTGACGACGCGCGTGCTCGAGCACCTGCTGCATCGCGGCGCCGATCATCTCTGGGACGAGCTCGATGAGCCGGTCGTGATCGTCGCGAAGGAAATTCAGCCGGGGCTGACGGTGCAGCTGCCCCGCGAGCGCGTGATCGGCCTCGTGAGCGAGACCGGCACGCGCACGTCGCACGCCGCGATTCTCGCCCATTCCATGGGCATCCCTGCCGTCATGGGACTCGAGGGCGCGGCCGAGCGCATCGTGTCGGGAACAATGCTCGTGGTGGATGGAACCCGCGGCACCGTGCTCCTCAATCCGAGCTCCGCCGACCTCGCCGAAGCGCGCGGGGGCGAGGTGCGGCGCCGCGAGCTCGAAGCGCAGCTCGAGCAGGTGGTCGACCGGCCGGCCGTGACGAAAGACGGCTTCCGGTTGCACTTGCGCGGCAACGTCGATCTTCCCGAGGAGATTCGGGCCGCTCAGGAGCACCGGGCGGAAGGCGTAGGCCTCCTGCGCACCGAGTTTCTGATTGCGGGGCGCTCGAATCTCCCGAGCGAGGACGAGCAGGCCGTGTATTTCCGGCGCGTCGGCGAGGCGTTTCCGGGACAGCCGGTCGTGGTGCGGACGTACGACCTGGGCGGCGACAAGATGCCGCTGCCGTTTCAGGCGCCGGACGAAGCGAATCCGTTCCTCGGGTGGCGCGCCATTCGCGTGTGCCTCGATCACCCCGAGTTGTTGCGGACGCAGATCCGCGCGGCGCTGCGCGCGGCCGCACGCGCCGAGATTCAGTTGATGATTCCGCTCGTTACGCGCATCGAGGAAATCGATCGCACGCGCGAGCTCGTCCTTGACGAAGCCGAGCGCCTCGCGCGCGAAGGTGTGGAGGCCGCGCCACGCATTCCACTGGGAGTGATGATCGAGACGCCGGCCGCGGCCGTGATCGCGGACCGTGTGGCCGACGCGAGCGACTTCGTGAGCATCGGGTCGAACGATCTCACGCAGTACACCTTGGTCGTGGACCGTGGCAACGCGCGTCTGGCGGACCGGTTTACACCGCACGATCCGAGTGTGCTGCGGCTCCTCAAAATGGTGGCAGATGCGGCACGCGCCGCCGGAAAACCGGCAAGCGTATGTGGCGAAATGGCATCGGAGCCGCTTCTGGCATTTCTCTTGCTAGGGCTGGGCTACCAAACGCTTTCGATTGCTCCGCCCGCGCTCCCGCTGATCAAGTGGATCGTGCGCCAGGTGAGCGAGGCTCGTGCCCGCACCGCGGCCGCTGCAGCACTCGACGCACGCACTGCCGATGACGTGCTCGATATTTTGCGCCTCGCGTTGGCCGAAGCGATCGATCTCAAGTTGCTCGATCCCGATGCGCGGTTGCCGGTGCGCCGGCGGCCCGCTAGCTTGAAGGCCTAAACGGAGGCTCCGGGCCCATGCCCGCACAACGCCACGTCTTCACCTCCGAGTCGGTGACGGAAGGTCATCCCGACAAAATCGCCGACCAAATCTCCGATTCCGTACTCGACGCCATCCTGGCGGCGGACCCCGCCGCTCGCGTGGCCTGCGAGACGCTTGTAACCACGGGGATGACCCTGGTTGCCGGCGAGATTACCACCTCCACCTATGTTCATATTCCCGACATCGTCCGGGGCACGATCTCCTCGATCGGCTATACCGACGCGAACTTCGGCTTTGATGCCCAGACCTGCGCCGTGTTGACGACCATCGACCGGCAGTCGGCCGATATCGCGCTCGGTGTCGATACGGGCGGCGCGGGCGATCAGGGCATGATGTTCGGCTACGCGACCGACGAAACGGCGTCGCTCATGCCGCTCCCGATCGTGCTGGCGCACCGGCTGGCCGAGCGGCTCGCGGCCGTGCGCAAGAACGGCGACCTCGTCTGGCTCAGGCCCGACGGCAAGACCCAGGTCAGTGTCGCCTACGAAGGCGACAAGCCCGTCGCGATTACGAAAGTGGTGGTGTCCACGCAGCATTCCGACCTGATCGATGCCAAGGAGCTGCGCGCCGGTGTCATAAAACTCGTCATTCGCCCGGTGCTGGGCGAAGCGGGATTCGAGGTCCGCGAGGCCGACATCCTCGTGAACCCCACCGGGCGTTTCGTCGTGGGAGGGCCACAGGGCGACGCCGGGCTCACCGGGCGCAAGATCATCGTCGATACCTACGGCGGCATGGCGCGGCACGGCGGCGGTGCGTTCAGCGGCAAGGACCCCTCCAAAGTCGACCGCTCGGCCGCGTATGCCATGCGGTGGGTGGCGAAGAACATCGTGGCCGCGAAGCTCGCACGCCGCTGCGAAGTGCAGGTGGCGTACGCGATCGGCGTCGCGGACCCGGTGTCGATCATGGTCGACACCTTCGGCAGCGGCACGGTGCCGGATGCCGCGCTCGAAGAGTCCGTGCGCGAAGTGTTCGACCTTCGACCGCTCAAGATCATCGAAGCCCTGAACCTGAGGAATCCGATCTACAGGGCGACGGCGGCATACGGGCACTTTGGCCGCAACCCTGAGCGCCGCCATTTCGTGGACGCAGATGTAGAGAAGGACGTCGATCTCTTCACCTGGGAGCGAACCAATCGCGTCGAGGACCTGCGCCTCGCCGTGCAGCGCTCCTCTCACTATCAGACGACCAAGGCTGGACGATGACCGCGACTGCTTCGGGCACCTCTTCCGATATCAAGGATCTGACGCTTGCCGACGAGGGACGCCGGCGTACCGATTGGGCCGAGCGCTCGATGCCGGTGCTGCGCCAGATCCGGGACCGTTTCAGCCGGGAGCGTCCACTCGCGGGCCGCCGTCTATCGGCGTGCCTGCACGTCACGACCGAGACCGCGAATCTCGCGGTCACACTGAAGGCCGGCGGGGCCGACGTCGCGCTGTGCGCCTCGAACCCGCTGTCCACGCAGGATGACGTCGCAGCCCACCTGGTGCGCGACCACGGGATCAAGGTGTTCGCGATCAAGGGCGAAGATCACACGACGTATTACGAGCACATCCGTGCGGCGCTCGCGCACCGGCCCGACATCACCATGGATGACGGGGCCGATCTCGTGGGCGCGCTGCACATGATCGCGCTCAACCGTCTGGACGATCTGGCGCCGCCGGTGCGGCGCTGGGTGGAAACCCTGAATCCTGCTGATCGGAAAAGTCTGGCCGGCGCGATGCTCGGATCGACCGAAGAGACCACGACCGGCGTGATCCGGCTCAAGGCCATGGCCAAGGATGGCGTGCTGCAATTTCCGGTCGTGGCAGTCAACGATTCCGACACGAAACATCTCTTCGACAATCGCTACGGCACCGGGCAGTCCACGCTCGACGGCATTCTCCGCGCGACCAACCTGTTGATCGCGGGGAGCACGGTCGTAGTGGCGGGGTATGGATGGTGCGGCCGCGGATTTGCCATGCGGGCGCGCGGCATGGGCGCGAACGTTCTCGTGACCGAGATCGATCCGCTCAAGGCACTGGAAGCGCAGATGGATGGGTATCGAGTCGTGACCATGGCCGACGCGGCCCCCGTCGGCGACATCTTCGTCACCCTGACCGGTAACGTGAACGTGATTCGGGTGGAGCACATGCGGCAAATGAAGGATGGGGCCGTGCTCGCCAATTCAGGGCACTTCAACGTCGAGATCGATCTCGCCGGGTTGAAGGAGCGCGCCAAGGGACCGGTCGCGGTTCGCGAGTTCGTCGAGGAATGGCGTCTCGAAGGGAAACGCATTTTTGTGCTCGCCGACGGCCGCCTCATCAATCTCGCCGCGGCCGAGGGACATCCCGCGAGCGTGATGGACATGAGCTTCGCAAACCAGGCGCTGGCCGCCGAGTTCGTCGTGCAGCGCGGCAAGATGCTCGCCAAGGACGTGCACCGCATTCCGGTCGAGCTGGACCGCGAGATCGCGCGGCTCAAGCTCCAGGGCATGGGCGTCGCGATCGACACGTTGACCCCCGAGCAGCAAAAGTACCTTGCGTCTTGGGACATGGGGACCTAATCGTTCGGTCGTGATTGAAGTCCGGGTAGCCCAGGTGGGGCTCGATCGCACGACCAATACGCCGGTCGTCATCCTCCAGGAACGCGAAGGCGAGCGGGTCCTGCCCATCTGGATCGGACCCGCCGAAGCGAGCGCGATCGCGATGGAGCTGGCGGGCGTCAAATTCGCGCGACCGCTCACGCACGATTTGCTCAAGCAGGTGATCGTGGGGCTGGGTGCGGATCTCCGGAAGGTCATCATCACCCAGGTGAAGGAGAACACGTATTACGCGGAGCTGCACGTGTACCGCGGCGACGCCGTCATTCAGATCGATGCGCGCCCGTCGGACTCGATCGCCATCGCACTCCGCCTCAAGGCGCCGATCTTCACGAGCGAAAATCTCCTCGCCCTTACCTCCGTGGACACGAGCGAACCCGGCGGCTCGGGCGAAGGCGGCGGAGGAGAAGGTGAATCGGGTCCGTCGTCGCTCGATAGCGACGCCCTCAAGACCTACCTGCAGAACCTCGATCCTGAAGATTTCGGCAAGTTCACGCCGTAACGTCCTCCGCAGTCTTCTTCTCTTGACCGCCGCCTGCTTCGGGAGGCTCGCGGGTCAGGGAGTTGTGGTCACCGGAAAAGTCGTGAACGGGCCGACCCGAAGGCCTGTCGCGGGCGGTTGGGTGGTGCTGCACCACGTCGGGATGGAGGGCAAGGGCGGCCCGGTCGATTCGATGCGCACGGCTGGCGACGGGAGCTATCGCTTCACGATCGCGAAAGTGGACACGGGTGCGATGTACGTCGCGAGCAGCTGGTATCACGGAATCGCGTACTTCTCGGAGCCCGTGCCCGCGAACCGTGGGGAGGCCGTGTCGCTGCAGCCGATCATGGTATACGACACCGCCTCGAGCGGTCCCCCGATCCGATTACAGCGGCGGCTCGTGACCGTCGCGCGGCCCGACAAGCACGACGGGACGAGGCCGGTACTCGAGCTGCTGGCGCTCGAGAACTCCACACCCGTCACGCGTATAACGAACGACACCGTCCATCCCACGTGGAGCGGTGCGATCCCCGCCGGTGTCGTGCAGTTTCAGCCGGGGCAGGGAGACATCTCGGCGGAAGCGATATTTCTCCGCGGCCCGGCGAGCGACACGGTCGCCGTGTTCGGCCCCATTCCGCCTGGCGAGGCCAAGCAGCTCAGTTACTCCTACATCGTTCCCGCGACGTTCCAGGAAATCGCGATCCCGATCGATCAGCCGACGGGCGAGCTCGATCTGCTGCTGGAGGACACGACCGCCCGCGTGGCGGCGCCGAATGTCCAGTCGGACGGGATTCAGAGTATCGAGCAGCGACGATTCGCGAGCTATCGGATCCCGTCGCTCCCGCCCGCCGCGGGCGTGATCGTCTCGTTCCCGAAGAACCGGTTTTCGGCACAGGCGCTGATACCGTACGTGGTCGCCCTGCTCGCCGTGGCGCTGGTCCTGGGACTGGTGCTGGCGCTCAAGAAGCGGCCGGTTGCGGCGGAGGAGCGAGGCTCGTAGACTAATCGCGACATAAAGCGAACGGGGATCAACGGAAGCCGGTGCGAGTCCGGCGCGGCCCCGCCACTGTAACGGGCAGGTAGCGGCTCAACGCCACTGGGAAACCGGGAAGGCGAGCCGCGAGCCCGGAGCCAGGAGACCTCCTCGTTCGCGCCACCTGTTGAGTCCCTCGCGGGAGGGATGGTGGCGCTGCGCAACTCGGCGCAGTCGCTTGCCCATCTCCGCTCCGTCGGGGGTGGGCATTGTCGCTATGCGCCGACGGGCACATCGCACACACCTCGCGGGCCTCCTGGTCCTCGCCGCCATTCCGTGGCAGCGACGAGGTGGGCAAACGGCGTCTCTTGCGGTCACGGACGACGCGCAGCGCGTCGTCCGGCTCGCGCATCCCGCGCAACGCATCGTCTCGCTCTCGCCCGCCATCACCGAGCTGCTGTTCGCGCTCGGCGTCGGTCCTCGTGTGGTGGGGCGGACGACGTGGTGTGACTATCCCGACGCGGCGAAGCGCGTGCCGAGCGTGGGCGACGGTCTTGAGCCGAACATCGAGGCCATCGTGGCGCGGCGGCCCGATCTGGTAGTGCTGTACCAGTCGCCGCTCGATCTCCGGGCCGCGGGCGAGCTCGAGCGGCTCGAGATTCCGGCGCTCGTGCTGCGGCAGGACCGGCTGATGGACCTGGCACGTGACGCGCGGCTCGTCGGCGTGCTGACGCGCGACAGCGCAGGTGCCGATTCGATCGCCCGCCGGATCGAGCGCATCGCGACCGCGCCCGCGCCGGCGCTCGGCGTCTCGCTCGCGTACATCACCTGGGACAATCCACCAATCGTCATCGGCGGCGAGAGCTATCTCGACGAGCTGGCGCGCCTCGCGGGCGCACGCAACGTGTTCCACGACCTGCGTGCCGCATCGAGCGTGGTCTCGCTCGAAACGCTGGCGGTGCGCGACCCCGATGTGCTCGTCACTCTGGCCGACAGCGCGGTACCGCATCCCGCGCCGCCCGCGTTCGCCACGGGACCGGCATGGCAGGCGATCCGGGCCGTGCGCGAGCGGCGCTTCGTGGTGCTGGGCGGGTCGCTGTTCGGCCATCCATCGCCGCGCGCCGACAGCGCCGTGGCGGAGCTCGGGCGCCTGCTCCGGAGTGCGCGATGAAGTGGCTCGGTCTCGGGCTCGTCGCGGCGCTGGCGCTGCTCGTTGCGGTGGCGCTCGGACCAACTCACGTGCCCGTCGCCGCGCTCGCGACCTCGGACATCGTGCGCTCGATCCGCCTGCCACGCGGAGTGCTTGCCTTTCTCGTAGGCGGTGCGCTCGGGGTGTCGGGCGCGGCGCTGCAGGCGATCGTGCGGAATCCTCTCGCGGACCCGTTTCTGCTCGGCCTCTCGGGCGGTGCGGGCTTGGGCGCCGTGGTCGCGATCGCGGCACACGCGTCGGGCGCCTTGCCGGTGGCGCTCGCGGCCTTTGCCGGCGCCTTGATCGCGATGGTCCTCGTATATCGTATCGGGCTCGTCGGGGGGGCAGAGCTCGATCCGCGGGTGCTTATCCTCGGCGGCGTCGCGGTCGGCGCGTTTTCGGCTGCCGTGACGACCGCGATCGTATCGCTGGCCAACGCCGCGCTGCTTCGCAACGCCATGCTCTGGCTGTGGGGCGGACTCGGTAACGCGTCGTGGAGCTCGGTGTGGCTGGTGTGCGCGTCACTACCGTTGCCGCTCGTGACGCTGTTCGCCGCGGCACGCCCGCTCGACCTGCTCGCGCTCGGCGAGGAGCCGGCGGGGTATCTCGGCGCCGACGTCACGCGCGTCAGACGCCAGGTCTACATCGCGGCGTCGCTGCTCACGGCGGTCGCCGTCTCAGTGTCGGGGATCATCGGCTTCGTCGGATTGATCGTGCCGCACGCCATGCGCGCCGTGTGGGGAAGAACCCATCGCGCGCTGTTTCCGGCCGCGTTCCTGGGCGGGGGGGTGCTCGTGACGCTCGCGGACACGCTCGCTCGGGTGGTTGTGGCGCCGCGGGAGCTGCCGGTCGGAATCGTCACCGCGCTCGTCGGGGTGCCGACGTTCGCGCTGCTCATGCGCCAATGGACCGCGCGGTGATTCTCGAGCTGCGCGACGTCGCGTACCGCTATCCCCGCGCGGCCGCTCCCGCCGTGCAGGACATCTCGCTCGAAGTGCGAGGCGGCGATTTCACCGCCGTCCTAGGCCCGAACGGCAGCGGCAAGACGACCCTGGTGCGGCTCGCGCTGGGCGTGGTGACGCCCGATGCGGGAACCGCGCGCGTGCTCGAGCGTCGCGCGCATGAATGGTCGCGCCGCGATCTCGCGCGCCGCGTGGCGGTCATGCCGCAGCGCGAAGACAACCTCTTTCCCCAGCGCGTGCGCGAGACGGTGCTGCTCGGCCGGTATCCCCATCTCTCGCTGTGGGGCACGGCGGGAGATGCCGACCGCGCCGCAGTGGATCGTGCTCTAGTGCGCTGCGACGTGGAGCAGCTTGCCGACCGCTCGATCTGGTCGCTCTCGGGCGGTGAATATCAGCGCGTGCGGCTCGCGCGGGCGCTGGCGCAGGAGCCCAGGCTGCTCGTGCTCGACGAGCCGACTTCGAGTCTCGACGTGCGCCACGAGATGGAGCTGTTCGAGCTGCTGCGCGCGCTGGTGGACTCGCAGGGGCTCGCCGTGCTGTTCATCACCCACGAGGTGAACCTGGCCGCCCGATATGCCGAC
>Ga0335081_10002924_pt1 | contig 26853 bp, 28 predicted proteins | sample Lox_Sample_35_FD_206713 | JGI IMG/M metagenome (GOLD analysis project Ga0335081, IMG submission 206713) | Soil microbial communities from Loxahatchee National Wildlife Refuge, Florida, United States - Lox_Sample_3.5 | ecosystem: Environmental > Terrestrial > Soil > Wetlands | place: USA...
TCGGCTCGGCTCCCTTGGCGTCGATAGCCTTTTCGTCTATGCAAGAAGCGTAGTAGTCGCCGATTTTCTGCGTGACGGCATTGCGACCCGAACTCGGCGCAGCAGCGGCTTCGAGGATTCCGCGCAATTGAGAAAGGTTCTCGTCCTGCATCTTCGAGTACGTATCCCACGAGGATTGGTCAGGCGGGATCGGATTGTTCTTGATCCAGCCTCCGCAGGAGTACACGAAGAAATCGACGCAGGGGTCGATGCTGCGGTCCATCGAATTCAGATCGAGGGACGGCTCGTGGGGGGTGGCCGATTGTTGGGCATTTGCGAAACTAAGCAAAGAAGTGAGGGCAAGCACAACCACACTGAGACGCAGGATTGCCATAGGGCAGCGACTCCTCGAAGACTTTTGGGATCGGACTGCGAAACTAGAAAGTATAGGCCTGTTCGCCGCCTTGTGCTTTAGAGAGGCGTTCGAATCGCCGGATTGCGAAGGGCCTCAAGCCTTGCCCAGATGAATCGAGCCATCGCCGGTGCGAATCGTCAGCAGGCTTCCGCCGCCATTCAGCTTGCCGTGAATCTCGTTTTGCCGGATCGAGCCCTCGGCACTGACGGGCATATCGAGGTCAATGTGACCGTCGCTAGTGTGCAGATCCACATCGGCAGAAAGATTGCCGGGAACTCTTAGCGACACGCTGCCGTCCCCGGTCTCGAGGCGCCAGCCCGCGGCGAGTTGTGAGCCTTGCGAAGCGCGAACGTCCACATGGCCGTCGCCAGTTTTCAGTTCGAGCTCGTCGAAGCGTCCGTCGGCCTGAATGCTGCCGTCACCCGTAGTAGCGTGGAGTTTGCCGTCCACATCGTTGATTTGTTCGGATCCGTCGCCGCTGTGCAGGTCCATCTCGCCCTTCAGCCCAGCGAGTTCGATTCGGCCGTCGCCGGTCCGCAGGTTCACATTTCCCTCGCGCGGCATCTGGATAATGACGTCTACCCGGTGCGAGCCAAATTCGAAGTTGAAATTGTGGTGCGGATAGTGCACGTCGATCTCGACCGTGTTGCCGGTCTGGCGCTCGTCGACACGAATGCCTCCCTCGCCGATCTTATAGCGGGTCGTGATGACCTTCGCCTCGATCGTGTTCTGGTCCCAAGTAGTGACGTGGATATTGGCATCGGAAGTCTCGATGCGCAGGTCGGCCTTGCCGTTGAGGGCATAGGTTTTGGACCACTCATCGGCATGGGCCGGCAACACAGCAACGACGCTGACCGCGAGAATCACAAGCCACAGGCGCTTCAAGGAAACAGGGTTCATACGATCCTCCGCCGGGCGAGCACACATCCACCCCGCCTCTTAGACGTAATTACGGGCAATCGGTGAGATTAGTTCCAACGAAAATCAGGATGTCGACGTTTTCGGGGCTGGCGGTGTGACATAGGCCATACGAATCAACGTTCGTTCGGAGAACGGCAGATATAGGAGAGCTGCGCTGGCGGCGAAAGCTGCTCCGAGCCCGATCTGTTGCATCAGCAGAAATGGCGCCACCGCCCAGAGCTGATCGAGGGCCAGGATAAAGGGAAAGAGCTGGCGAAATTTCTCTCCCATTCGCTGATGATCGAAGCCGACGCCGGAGATCAGGTAGAAGCGGAGGGGGATTCCAACTCCGGCGGTGATAAGAACTGCCACGGTTAGTGCGGTCGAGCCCCAGTACGGTAGAAAGGCGTCAGCGATGTTCTCGATGGCGCGAATGCGGATCAGGGCCGCGACATAGAAGCAGAGATACATGACCTGAATCAGCGCAAAGAGTCCGCGCGTGAGGCCGCGGCGCGGGATGGGGACCTCGAGTTCCGGATGCAGGGCTGGAGGGGCAGGCCCGGGTGGGGCAACTGGAGTCGGCAGCGGGGCCGGTTGTGCTGCCTCAGGCGGGTCGGATTGCACCGGAGCGATAAACCGATATCCGCGGCGAGCCAGAGTCTCGACGTAGCGAGGATTCGAAGCGGAATCCCCCAAAGCCTCGCGGACCTTATTGATCGCCGTATTCAGGCTATGGTCAAAGTCGACGAACGTGTCGGAAGCCCAGAGCTTTTGCTGCATTTCCTCGCGGGTGACGACCTGGCCGGCACGCTCCAGCAACATGGCCAATACCTGAAATGGCTGACCCTGCAGGCGCATCCTGACGCCGCTTTTACGGAGTTCGCCTGCGCTCAGATCGAGCTCGAAAACGCCGAAACGGGCGATCCGGTTGTTATTTTGCGAAACGGCCATTGACGAGGCGTAGTGTAGCATCGCGGCGCTACAATATCCCGGTGGCTACGCCCCAGTCACAGAACGACTCTGTACCCAAAGAGCACCGGCATGCAGTCTGGGCTTCCGAGTCGACCGGCCTTGTGGTCATCGCGCTTCTATTACTGATCCTTACCTTGCTGCGATACTGGCACAACATTCACTGGAGCCTGCGCTGAGTGGGCGGAGAGTACGGCGTAAGCGCAAGTCGTGAGCCGCTGCTGACGGTGATTCTTGGGCCGACGGGCAGCGGGAAGACGGCTCTCTCTCTTGCGTTGGCGCAGGAGTTCGACGGAGAAATCGTCAACTGCGACTCGGTCGCGATGTACCGCGAGTTCGACATCGGCACGGCGAAGCCGAGTCCTGTCGATCGTGCCCGGGCTCCTCATCATCTTTTCGATTACGTCGATCCCACCCGCCATATAACCGCAGGCGAGTATGCACGTGAGGCGCGGCACGTAGTGTCTGACATTAAAGCCCGCCAGCGTATGCCGATTGTCGTTGGTGGCACTGGCTTGTATCTGCGCGCCCTGCTGGAAGGGCTTTTCGCTGGCCCCCAGCGGTCGGAAGAATTGCGGGAACGGCTGCGGCGGCGGGCGGCAAGCCGCGGGTCGGGTTACCTGCACAGGCTTCTTCTCCGGCTGGACCGAGACACTGCCGGGAAGATCCATGCCAATGACGCGCCAAAACTGATTCGAGCGGTCGAAGTGTGTTTCGCCTCGCGACAAAAGATGTCAGAACTCTGGCAGCAGGGGCGCGATCCGCTGCGCGGATTTCGTATTCTGCGGCTGGGACTTGATCCGGAGCGGGCGCTTTTGTATGAACGCATCAATCGACGCGCAGAGGAGATGTTCAAGGCGGGGCTGTTGGAGGAAACGAAATCTCTCGTGGAGAAGTACGGGACTCAGGCGCGCCCGCTGGAATCGCTGGGCTACAAGCAGGCTGCACAATTTCTGCGCCGCGAACTGACGCTGGAGCAGGCTGTCCAGGCCGCGCAGCAGGGACACCGCAACTACGCGAAACGGCAGATGACGTGGTTTCGGCGCGAGCCTGATGTGAAGTGGCTGACGGGATTTGGGGACGAGGTGGGGATTCAGCGGGAAGCTTTCGAATTGATCCGGACTTCTCTTTAACCCGCCCGCTCGTTGCCGCATCCTGAACGCCGCAGGGGAGCTTCGCTCCGCCGGACAGCCGAGGGCGGCCGTCCCCACATAGGCAAGTCTTCCCCGAGTTCGTCTTGCCCAAAACCGAAAGCCCGCGTCGCCATCTTCTGCTATCTTTCCTGCATGCAAAAAATCCTGGCTCTGCTTCTTGCATTCGTTCTCTCTACGTCTGTCTTGGCCAAGGATAAATACTCGCATCCGACGCGGATTCGCGAGACGCACGACAGCGACAAGTGGGCCGAGAAAACCCTGCACAAGATGTCGACCGACGAAAAGGTTGGCCAGCTTTTCATGGTCTGGTGCCGCGCCAGTTTTCAGAATGAAGAAAGTCCGGAGTATCTCCAGCTGCGCGAAGAGATGAAGAAGTATCACGTTGGATCGTTTGCCATGACGGTCCACGTGGATGGTCCATTTCTGCTGCGCAGCGAGCCCTACGAAGCCGCCGAACTGCTCAACCGGCTGCAGAAAGATTCGAAACTGCCGCTGCTGATCGCCGCCGACTTTGAGCGCGGCGTTGCCATGCGTCTGAAAGGCACGACGGACTTTCCGCATGCGATGGCCTTTGGCGCCGACGGCAAAACGGAAGACGCGGAGAAGTTCGGCCGCATTACCGGAGAAGAGGCGCGGGCGATTGGCGTGCACTGGAATTTCTTTCCCGACGCAGACGTGAATTCGAATCCCGCGAATCCGATCATCAACACGCGATCCTTCGGAGAAGATCCCAAAGAGGTTAGCGATCTGGTCACGGCTTACATCAAGGGCGCGCACGAAGCGGGAATGCTGACGACGGTGAAGCATTTTCCCGGTCACGGCGACACCGCGACCGACTCGCACCTTGGCGTCGCGAGCGTAAATGTGGACCGCGCGCACCTGGAGTCGATTGAGCTTCCGCCCTTCAAACAGGCGATCAACGCCGGGGTGGATTCGGTCATGGTGGCGCATGTCACGGTTCCTGCACTCGACCCCGATCCCAACCACGTCGCAACGATTTCCCCGCTGGTCGTTTCCGATTTGCTCGAAAAGCAACTCGGGTTCAAGGGCTTGGTCGTGACCGACGCGCTCGATATGGCCGGCCTGACCCATCTGTTCGCCAACGACATCGGCAGGGCGGCCGTCGAGGCGTTCAAGGCCGGGAACGACCTGCTGCTGATTCCGGCCGATCTGGACGCCTCGTACCGATCGATGCTCAAGGCTGTTTCGTCGGGCGAAATTTCCCGCGAGCGGCTGGACCGCTCTGTGCTCAAGATCCTGAAAATAAAGGCTTCTCTCGGATTGGACCAGGCGCGAACTGTGGACCTGAACGCCGTAACAAAGCTGGTCGGCAGGCCTGAGAACCTCGCCTTCGGCCAGCAGGTTGCCGATTCGGCGATCACCGTCGTGCGCGATAACGGGAAAGTTCTGCCGCTTAAATCCAAGGGAACTCCGAAGGACGGCCTTCCGTATATGACCAGAGAGGAGACGCACAACCAGGTTCTGGCTGTGGTGTTCTCGGACGATGTGCGCACGGAATCCGGGCGCGCTTTCGGGCGTGAGTTCCACGCACGCATCCCCGACTCGCGAGTCCTCTATGTCGATCCGCGGATCGCCGACGGAATGAGCGGTCAGGTCCTGAAAGCGGTTGATGAAGCGCAAACGGTGGTTGCGGCGGTATATGTGATTCCGACCGCGGGGAAAATCGGCAATTCGGTTCAGATGGCCGACGCGACGGGCACACTGCTGCAGGGTTTGTTGGACCACGCCGCCGAAAAGACCGTGGTGATTGCGATGGGAAATCCGTATCTGGCCAGCGATTTCCCGGAAATTCAGACGTACATGTGCACATTCTCGAACGCGACGGTTTCCGAGGTCTCAGCAGTTAAGGCGCTGTTCGGAGAGATTCCGATTCACGGGCATCTTCCTGTGACGATTCCCAATGTCGCGCAACGCGGCGCGGGACTGGAGCGTCCCACGCAGGTAGCCAGGGGAGGGGCTCCATATGCGAAAAAGTGAATTTCATCAGGTTAGGCCGCTCGCTGTCGGAGTTGCGACATTGGTGCTTATGTTTTTATACGCGTGCAGCATCAACGTGAAAAAAGAACCGAATGGCCAGGACAAGCAGGTCGATATCAACACTCCGGTGGGCGGCATTCACGTCAGCAAGGGCGTGAATCCCCAGGATGTCGGGATTGCCATCTATCCCGGAGCGCGCTTGAAACAGAAAGATGACAGCGGCGATGACAAGAGCGCGAATGTGAATATCTCCGGCTTCGGCTATGGATTGAAAGTTGTCGCGCTCGAGTACGAATCGGATGACTCTCCGGCCAAGGTCGTCGCGTACTACAAAGATCATCTCGCCAGGTACGGCAATGTGCTCGTCTGCCATACCAGTCATCTGGATTTCAACGCCGACATGAAGGGTGAAGATCAGGGCTCGCACGAGCTAAGGTGCGAAGGATCGACGGGCGTCAACGTCGAGTTGAAAGTCGGTACCAGGGAAGATCAGCACATCGTTGCCGTCGAGCCCGACGGGAAGGGATCGACGTTCTCGCTGGTTTATGTGAGGACGCACGGCAAAGATGCCGACATCTAGCGCTTCGTCGTAGGAGGGATTATGGTTCACCGGTTTGCGCTATCGCTCGTTTTTCTCGCAGGGTTGACGTTGCCGATGTTGGGTCAGGATTCGGACCAGCATGACAAGAATCTCGACATTAAAAGCCCGATTGGCAATCTGCATGTCGGCGACGATGCTGACGCGAAGAAGATCGGGTTGCCGCTCTATCCTGGAGCGCGATTAAAGAAGGGCGATGATGACAACAGCAATCAGGCGAACTTGAGCCTGTTGACCGAGTCTTTTGGAATGAAACTGGTTGTGGCCAACTACGTTTCGAGCGCTTCACCGGATAAGATCATCGACTACTATCGCGGCAAGCTGAAGAGGTATGGCAAGGTTCTGGAGTGCCGTTCCGACAAACATGGTGGTGACGTCGATGTGCATGACAACAAGGACCAGAGCAAAGCGCTGAAATGCGACGACAACTCAGGCCCGGTGACGGAGTTGAAGGTCGGCACTGAAGACGACCAGCACGTGGTCTCGGTCGAACCCAGTGGGACAAACGGCGAAACCAACTTCGCGCTCGTCTACGTTCGCACGCGTGGCAAGAGCGGGGATATCTAGAGCCAAGAATTAACCACAAAGGGCACGAAGGCTCACGAAGGCTTTCTGGTTTTTTCCTTCGTGTTCCTTCGTGTCCTTTGTGGTTTATTAATCTCCGAATGTAGCCCGATATCACCCTTGGCGTGCGATACTTTTAAGTACACCTCTCGCAGGTTTTCGTCCCATAGTCGATGGAGCAATCCTGTTACAAATGCGGTCAGTTAGTGGAAGAAGGCAGGCCATTCTGTCCACATTGCGCGGCGCCGCAGATCCGAGTGCTGATTCCTGAGCCGGTGGCGGCGGCTGCCCCTTATACCGAAACGGACGCAACTCCGCAATCCGCTCGGAACCTTCCCTCGTCGCAGACCGTTCCAGTTCTGGCGCTGCCCATGAGTTGGTCGGACACTCTCAAACCTTGTGCTCTGGCGGCTCTGGTGGCCACGATTCTGATGAGCCTCAGCCTGAATGCTTTGGTGGCCATGCTGATCGCGGGTTTTTTGGCGGTCGTCTTTTATCGGCAACAAAGGCCGGGAATCGAAATCAAGCCCGCCAATGGCGCGCGGCTCGGGGCGATGAGCGGACTGCTCTGGTTCGCGATGGTGGCGATCCTGTTGACGGTCGGTGTGCTCGTTCTGCACAAAGGCCCTGAGGTGCAGAAGTTCTTTAGGGATGGGATCGATCAAGCGGTCTTGCGGACGAGCGACCCGCAGGCCGTCGAAATGGCTAACTGGTTTAAGACCGCCCAGGGCTTGCAGGTGTTCATGTTTCTCGTCATCTTCATTGGTTTTATCGCCGCCATTGTGCTCGGCGCCATTGGAGGCGCGCTAGGCGGAACAATTTTCAGCCGCCGCAACAAGTCCTGATTGCTGCCTTTCGGGCTTGCGGCACTTCGCGCCTGCCGCGTATGATGCACCGTTTGTACTTTTCCCCGATGAACATGCCTGCTCGCGGTTCGCTGCTCGGGATCGAGCATCTCGAGACGAAGGAAATCGAGGACCTGCTGAAGCTGGCCCGCCGCATGAATCCGCAGAGGGCCCGGCCGCTTCTGCGCGGCAAGCGAATCGTGCTTCTGTTTTACGAAGCCTCCACCCGCACGCGCACTTCGTTCGAATTCGCCGCAAAGTCGCTCGGCGCGATGACCACCCTCGTGCAGTCTTCCGGATCGAGCATCGAAAAAGGCGAGTCCGTCATCGACACGGGATACACCCTGCGTGCGGTTGGCGCCGATTGCATCGTGATGCGGCATCCTTCGGCGGGCGCACCCCACCTGATGGCGCGCCATCTCGACATACCGATCGTGAACGCCGGAGACGGCATGCACGAGCACCCTTCTCAGGCGTTGCTCGATGCGGTAACGATCTTGAAACACAAGAAATCGTTCAAGGGCCTGCAGGCGACGATCATCGGCGACATTTTTCACAGCCGCGTTGCCCGGAGCGCGTGCCATCTCTTGACTCGCTTCGGTGTCAAGCTGACATTGTGTGGCCCGCCGGAATTTGTTCCTGAAGTCGCGGCAACGCTGGTGCCCGCCCTGCGCGTCACGCGCCACATCGAAGATGCATTGCGCGGGACTGATGTCGTCATGCTGTTGCGCGTCCAGAAAGAGCGGCTGGATGGACAGAAGATCCGACTGCAGGACTACATCGCGCGGTATCAAATGACGGCGGCGCGGCTGAAACTCGCCAAGCGCGATGCGATCGTTATGCATCCCGGCCCAATCATCCGCGGGCTGGAATTGACGGCGGAAGTGGCGGATGGTCCGCAGTCTGTGATTGTGGAGGAAGTCCATAATGGCGTGCCGACCCGGATGGCTATCTTGGCGCGGGCCCTAAGAAAGGCAAAGTGAGTCGCGGATTTGCACGGATAAAGAAGACTCGCAGACCTATCGCGACGTTCCAGGTCTGAATGCTGAGTGCTGACAGCTGAGAGCTGAATTGAATGCTGACGACTAAAAACCACAGTCTGCTGATCAAGGGCGGACATGTAATCGATCCGGCCGCCAAGGTGAACGCGCCGATGGACGTGCTGCTGCGCGATGGCCGCGTCGCGGAAGTTGCTCTGCCCAATAAAACTCGGGGCGGCGCCGACGAGAAGTTCGACGCCCGAGGATTGATTGTCGCTCCCGGATTCATTGACCTGCATGTGCATCTGCGCGAGCCGGGCCAGAATTACAAAGAGACGATTGCGTCAGGCACGGCGGCGGCCGCAGCTGGAGGATTCACCTCGGTCTGCACCATGCCGAATACGGCGCCGGTCGTCGACACGGCGGAGTGGGTGAGTTGGCTGCGCAATCCGGAGCGCGGTGCGGTAGTGAATGTCTTCCCGATCGCAGCGGCGACGCGCGGCAGCAAGGGAGCGACGCTCACAGATTTTGCCGCTCTCCGGCGCGCCGGAGCGGTCGCGGTCACCGATGACGGCAAGCCGATCCTTGAAGACGACATCATGCGGATGGCGCTGCGGCTCGGTGCTGAACTGAACTTGCCGGTCGTGCAGCATGCAGAAGACACGCGCATGACCGAGAATTGCTCGATGAACGCCGGAGCGACCAGCTTCCGGCTCGGCCTGCGCGCCATGCCGACAGCGGCCGAAGCAGCGATCGTCGATCGCGATGTCACGCTCGCGCAGCAGATTCGCGACTCGCGATTGCACGTCGCGCATCTTTCCACTTCCGATGCACTCAAAGCGGTACGCCGCGGCAAGCGGGCCAAGGCAAGAGTCACTTGCGAGGTCGCGCCGCACCACTTCGCATTGATCGACGAGAACGTCGGCGAGTACGACACAAATTTCAAGATGAATCCGCCGCTGCGCTCCGCCGCCGATCGCGAAGCGATTCTAGTCGCACTGGCCGACGGCACCGTTGATGCAATCGCAACCGACCACGCGCCGCATGCCGCGCATGAAAAGCAGGTGGAATTCGAGCGTGCCGCTTTCGGGATTACGGGGCTCGAAACCGCCCTCGCACTGGCCATCACGCAATTAAATCGCGAGCATAAGATGCCCCTGACACGCATTGTCGAACTCTTCACTGCGGGACCGGCGAGGGTCTTCGATCTGCCGCACCGCGGAACCCTGGCTCAGGGCAGTTTCGCCGATGTAACCATCTTCGATCCGAAGAAGCGATGGACCTTCGAAGCTTCAAAATCCCGCTCCATGTCGCGCAACACTCCGTTCGATGGCTGGCAGCTTACCGGGAAAACCGTGGCGACAATCGTCGCCGGAAAAATCATCTGCGAGATGGAATAGCGCCGGTAATCACCGATCCCAGTCGGCCGGCCGATCCATCCCGCTTACAACTTAAGTCAGTCAAGGGAGGCTACGATGCTTCGAGCAGCCCGCTTATTTCTTTCATTCGTTTTCCTCTTCAGCATTTTTGCCTACAGTCAAACCAGCACAGCACCGGCAGCGCCGGCTCAACTTGCAAACGCTCCGGCTGCTCCCACGTTCGACATCGACGCGGCGGTCAACACATACCTTGCGAAGATGCCTCCGGCGGAGCGGGCGCGCTCCGACGCCTATTTCGAAGGCGGCTACTGGATGATCCTTTGGGATTTTCTGTCGACCGTGCTCGTGATGTGGCTTCTGCTGTACTTCCGCTGGTCGGCCCGCATGCGCGATCTAGCGGTGCGGATCACACGTTTCCGTCCCTCGCAGACCGCGATCTACTGGCTGCAGTTCATCGTCGTCGCTTACGTGATCACATTTCCCCTCGATTTGTATGAAGGCTATTTCCGCGAGCACAAGTACAACTTGCTGAACCAGACCTTCGGCCCCTGGATGCGCGATCAGCTTGTCATGTTCGGGGTGAGCGTGATTCTCGGAGCCATCCTCATCGTCCCGCTCTTTGGCGTGATGCGGCGCCTCGGCAAGAATTGGTGGGTCTGGGGCGCAGGGCTGATGATTGTGTTTCTGGTATTCGTCAGCCTTATCGCCCCGGTCTACGTTTTTCCGCTGTTCAACAAGTACACGAAGCTGCAGGATCCGCGAATCAAAGACCCGATCCTCAGCATGGCGCGCGCCAACGGCATCCCCGCAACCGATGTCTATCAATTCGACGCGTCCCGGCAATCGGATCGCGTGAGCGCGAACGTCAGCGGATTTGCCGGTACGCTGCGAATTTCGCTGAACGACAACCTGCTGAATCGTGCACGCTTCCCGAGATTGAGACGACGATGGGGCACGAGATGGGCCACTACGTTCTCAATCACATTTACAAGGGCACGGTGATGCTCGGCGTCGTCATCGTGATCGGCTTTGCCTTCGTGAATTGGGCCATGCTGTTCGCGCTCAAACGCTGGGGAGAGCGATGGCAGGTCAAAGACATCACCGATGTCGCCGTGCTGCCTCTGGCGGTGATCGCGTTCTCTATTTATTTCTTCATCATGACGCCGGTCACCAACACAATCAGCCGCACCATGGAATTCGAAGCGGATATGTACGGCCTGAATGCCGCAAGGCAGCCGGATGGCGAAGCCAACGTCGATCTGCTGCTGGGCGAGTATCGCAAGATGGACCCCGGCCCGATGGAGGAATTTATTTTCTACGATCATCCCAGCGGTCGGACTCGCATTACAGCGGCGATGCGATGGAAGGCGGAGCATCCAGAGACGGCGTCCCCAGAGGAACTCGCCAGACAGGTTTTCAAGTAGCGGATCTCAAGAATGATGCAACCTCCGCCGGGCTTCTCCTCCGCCCGGTGCAGAGGAGAAGCCCGCGAAGCAGCCCTGCTCTACTTTGCCACGGGCGGAGGCACCACCTCCTGCAGTCTCGGGTTGTCGCGCATGTGGCTGAATTCCTCGTCTTTATAGACGTTCGCCATGTTGCGATAACCGTCTTCCTTCGCCTTCTTCAGGCACTGCAGGCAGTTCTCAAAGTCTCCCCGTTTGGCATAAAGCTTCGCCAGCGTGTAGGAGTATTGGGCGCGCTCATCCGGGTTCATCTGAGCCACGACGCCGGCCCGGGAATTAGCGTTAAACGCATCCGGATCCAACTCCAGAGCCCGAGTGTATTCTGCAAACGCGCGATCCAGCTTTTTCTGGCTGAACCAGGCCGAACCCAGATTGACGTGGAACGTGGCCCGCGTCTCATCGAGGGCGACCGCTTTTTTGAAATACTTCGCGGCCGTGCCGTACCTTTTACTGCGGTAAGCGACGGCGCCGACGTTGTTCACCGCATCGGCAAACTTGGGATCCAGTTTCGATGCCTTTTCGAAGTCGATCCGAGCGTTCTGCCAGTCATCTTTCCTTAGTTCCACCATTCCCAGCTTGTTGTAAATCACCGCGTTCTTTCGATCTTTGCGCAGCGCGGTCTGGAAATAGCGAGTGGCGAGATCGTAGTTCTTTTGTGCACGTGCCTGGTCACCGGCCCTTTCCAACTCGGCGGCCGACATCGCGTTCATATCCACGCCCGACTGCTCGTCTGGAGCCGACGCAGCGCTGTACCGCGTGCAGGTCACCAGCATCGCCAGCAGCATGATTTTGAGTGTGATGCTTCGCATAACCAGCCTCCTTTTTTCGGAGTTGCTTCCGTTCCGGTTGGGCGATGCCCTTGCCCCGGCGATTTGCTCTCCGCAACTGCCCCAGTTATGCGCCCGGCGCGCGCAGTGCACAACGCTATAGCCGCTACGCAGAGGTTATGGCCGGCAAGTTACAACGCGCGACACGCTATTTGTTCTGCCTTCAGCGTGTTGGGAACGTTCGTCGCTGGCAACACAAGGGAGTTTTCATCGGTGAACGGCAGGGGTTACAAGCGTTACGTAACCGTTTGTATGATACGAAATCCGGATTACAGGTGTATAAAGAGGGCAGAAGGCGCACCAAGCAAGCCAGGGAGGTCCCAGGTGCCTTCGACCACGGCAGAATCGACTTGGGAAGCGGAACGGTCCGAGCTGCAGACGGTTCTGCACTCCCCTTTGTTTTCCCGGTCTCCTGCCCTGACCCATCTTCTTTCGTATCTGTGCGAAAAGACCTTTGCCGGAGAGACCGACCAGATCAAGGAGTACTCAGTTGCCGTCGATGTCTTCGACCGGCAGGATTCCTTTGATCAGGACACGGATTCGATTGTTCGCGTGCAGGCGAACCGGTTGCGCAAGCGCTTGAGCGAGTACTACGCGAGCGAAGGTGCGGCTGATCCGATTCACATCACGATTCCAGTCGGACAGTATGTGCCTGCTTTTCAGCGGCTCGAGGAATCTGTCGGTGATGCGGGCGTAGTTGGTCAGCCCCTCGTTCCAGAGCCCACGCCCTTATATCGCGATCGCCGGTCGCTCTGGCTGGTTGGCGCATTTATTGTCGCGGTCGCTGCGATCTCGGCAGTAATCCTGCTAACCCGCCCGAGGCCAAAGCCGCAACCAGCAATTACGCCTTTTGCTGAGCAATCGCCGGAACAGCCAGTCGGACTGCCCGTCGGCGAAGAAGTCCATATTCTGGCCGGGTCGAACCACAAATATGTCGATCATGCCGGTAAGGTATGGGATCCAGACGCTTACTTTGCGGGCGGCAGCATCGTCTCGAGTTCGGTGCAGCACATCTGGCGCACGCAGGATCCAATCATCTACCGCAACAGCCGCCAGGGAGACTTCTCCTACAACATTCCGCTGAAGCCGGCGACGTATGAACTGCGCCTGCATTTTGCCGAGAATTTTTATGGACCCGAAAATCCCGGCGGAGGCGGTGAGGGTAGCCGCACGATGACCGTCTCGGTGAATGGCAAGCCCGTGCTGAGCGATTTCGATGTGCTCGCCGATGCCGGGGAAGGCCGCACCGCCGACGTCAAAGTCTTTCCTGAGTTCACGCCGGCGGCCGATGGACAGCTTCACTTGACCTTTGCATCAGGCAAGTCCGGAAGCGCAATGGTGTCGGCGATTGAAATCTTGCCCGGGGTTCGAGGCCGCATCCGCCCGGTGCGCCTCGTGGCTCGCGATGTCCCCTACTACTCGAACGACAGCCGCTGGTGGAGTCCCGATGTTTACTTCAAAGGCGGCCAACTCGCGAGCAGCCAGGAAGCGGCGCAGGGCACCGACGATCCTGAGTTCTATGAGACCGAGCGCTGGGGACACTTCTCGTACGCGATTCCGGTCGCGCCCGGCAGGTATACGGTGGCGCTGCACTTCATCGAGCATCATGACGCGCCGGGAAACGCGCAGGCGGTGCAGGGAAATCAAGCGTCCGCGAGTCACAGTACGAACGACCGCGTGTTCAACGTCTTTTGCAATGGAAAGACGGTGCTTTCGAACCTGAATATCCTCGACGAAGCTGGCGAGAATCATCCGCTGGTGCGCAAGATCAAAGGCCTCGAGCCGAACGCCCAAGGCAAGCTGCTGCTGGAGTTCGTGCCCGTGACGCGGTACGCGACCGTTTCGGCGATTGAGGTCGTGGCGGAGTGAGCCAATTCACCGTAAAAGACGCGTCGAGGGCCTATCTTGTTGGACGGCGATCGACAAATGAGCGAACACCAAATCGAAGACTCCGACTCTTTAGTCAAACTGTGCAGCTTCCCAACCCTCTCACAAGCAATGTTGGTTAAAGGACTGCTTGACTCCGCAGGTATTGAATGCCAGCTGGTGGATGAGAATATGGGACGCATGTTCATTGCCGAGGTAATTGGAGGTGTAGCAATTCAGGTATACAGAGGTGACGAAGAGGCGGCGGCAGCCCTGATCGGAGATTCAGCCACGAAAACAGATCTCTCGTGTGAAGTGGAGCAGCAGTTTGGCTGTCCCCAATGCGAGTCTCACGATGTCAGATTCAGCAAGTTGGGGAGATTAGTGGAAATCCCAGGCGTTGGTTCCGTTCAGCGAAAGGTATGGGAGTGCAAATCATGTGGCTACCGATGGGAGGACTAGTAACGCCTCCAACCAGTGTTTAGAAGTCAGATCTTAGTTCTCCAGAATCCCCATCCTCTTCCCGACCGCTTTCAGCACTTCCAGCGCCTTCTCCAGTTCGTCTTTCGTGTGTGTCGCGGTCATGATCGTCCGCACCCGCGCTTTGCCTTCCGGCACGGTCGGGAACGCGATGCCTGTGCCGAGCACGCCTTCTTTGAAGAGTTCGCGCGAGAAGTCCATGGTCAGCTTGCCATCGCCGATGATGATTGGCGTGATCGGAGTTTCGCTGGCCGGAGTGGTCTTGCCGCCGATGTCGAATCCGAGCAGGCCCAGTTCTTTTTTCCAGAAACGAGTGTTCTCCCAGAGCTTTTCCATGCGCTCGGGTTCCTGCTCGAGCACGTCGAATGCGGCGATGCAGGTGGCCGCAACCGACGGCGGATGCGAGGTTGAGAACAGGAACGGCCGCGCCCGATGATAGAGGAAATCGATCAGGTCGCGCGTGCCGCAGACGTATCCTCCGAGCGCGCCGATCGCCTTCGACAGCGTTCCGACTTGAATATCCACGCGGCCGTGCATCTTGAAGTGATCGATCGTGCCGCGCCCGTTGCGCCCGAGCACGCCCGAGGCGTGGGCATCATCAACCATCATAATGGCGCCATATTTCTCGGCCAGGTCGCAGAGCGCGGGCAGCGGGCCGATATCGCCGTCCATGGAGAAGACGCCGTCGGTGATCAGCAGCTTCTTGCCCGGCTCATCCTTGACGCTCGCAAGCTGTTCTTCGGCATGCGCCATGTCTTTGTGGCGGAATACTAGAATCTTCGCTTTCGACAACCGCGCGCCGTCGATGATCGACGCATGATTCAATGCGTCGGAAATGATGAAATCTTCTTTGCCCAGCACCGCCGAGACGGTGCCCGCATTGGCCGCGAATCCCGACTGGAAGACCACGCAGGCTTCCACATTCTTGAAGCGCGCAATCTTCTCTTCCAGTTCCATGTGGATCTTCATCGTCCCGGCGATGGTACGGACCGCCCCCGATCCGACACCGTATTTCCGCGTTGCTTCGAGCGCCGCCTCGCGCAGCTTGGGATGCGTGGTCAGCCCCAGATAATTGTTCGACGCGAGATTGATGACTTTTTTGCCGTCGAACGTGCAGACGGGCGCCTGCTCGTCGTCAAGCACGCGCAGTTTGAAATGCGTGCCCTTGGCCTTGAGTTCGTCGAGTTGTTCGGTGAGATAAGAAAGAGGATTGGTGCGCGTTGCAGTCGTCATGAAAACCTCTCGGCCCGCGGATTCACGCGGTTTTACACGGATAGAATGGCTGCTAACAGTCTAATACGACGATTCGCAGTGGGATTGTCTTGAATGCCTCTAAAGAATCCGTGCTGATCCGTGCAAATCCGTGGCAAATGGTTCCGCTCAGAATCCGATCGGATTCCCCGTAGCAATGCTGGCCTCGCACAGCCGCTTCATCGCCTCGAAGAATTCGCGCTCTCCCTGCGTGAGAATGTCGCTCGACTGGAGCACGAGATTCACTTCCTTCAGCAGCGCCGGAGTTTTCTTCGCGGGAAGCCAGTCGCCGGTGTGCGTCCCGTCGTAAACAACTTCCTTCAGCAGGATGGGAAACTTTGGCCCGGGAGTGCCCTGCAATCCGCGCAGGAATTCGCGCACGTTCTGGATCCGCGTGATGTTGCCCAGAAATTCCGAGGCCAGAACGCCTTCGTGCTCACACGACTCCTGCACCCACGCCTCGAGAGCTTCCCACTCGTCTTCCGAGGGCTCGCCGCTCAGCGAAGGACCGTGCGACTCATCCCACACGAACCGGTCGGCAAACGGATTTGGCTTCTTTGCCTTCCCTTCGCGAATGCAACTGCAGCGTACGTAACCGTCGAGACTCATCGCGTTATCGACTTTCAGCTCACCTTACTCCATTCGGGTAGACCAGAATCTTGCTGGCCTCGCCGGTCTTGAGACGCTCCATGGCCTTGCCGAAATCTTTCATCGAAATACGGTCGGTGATCACCGGATGCAGGTTCAGCTTCCCGGCCTTGAGCAGTGCGGTCATCTGATACCACGTCTGGTACATGCGGCGTCCGTTGATCCCCTGAATCGTGATGCCCTTAAAGATGATGTCTTCCGAAAAATTCAGAGTGATGGGCTTCGAGGTCAGGCCGAGCAGAGAGATTCTTCCGCCGCGGCGCACGATGTCGAATGCTGTTCGAATCGAGTCGGGATGTCCTGCCATTTCGAGCACCACATCGACACCCAGGCCACCCGTCTTTTCCATCACGATCGCGTTAACATCTTCTTTCGCCGGATTCAGGACGTAATCGGCCTGCATCTCGCGCGCGATGCGGGCCCGGTGCTCATTGACCTCGATCGCGAAAACCGCAGTTGCGCCAACCGCCTTCGCCACCGCAATCGAAAACAGTCCGATCGGGCCGCATCCGGTGATGGCGACGGTCTTGGCAGCGATCTCTCCGGCGAGCACCGTGTGCACCGCATTGCCCAGCGGATCGAGAATCGACGCGTACTCCAGCGGAATCGCGGGGTCGAGCTTCCAGATGTTGGATTCTGGAATCACGACGTATTCGGCGAACGCTCCGTTGGCGTCGACGCCAATGATTTTCACGTTCTGGCAGATGTGGGCCTCGCCAGTGCGGCACTGCAGGCACTTGCCGCACGCGACGTGCATTTCGGCGGAAACAAAATCGCCTTCCTTGACGCTGCTAACTTCGTCGCCGAACGCAACCACTTCGCCGCAAAACTCGTGTCCGGGAATCAGCGGCGGATGAATCCGGTTCTGCGCCCAGCGGTCCCAGTTATAAATGTGGAGATCGGTACCGCAGATCGAGGCGACCTTCACCCTGACCAGCACATCGGTGCGCCCGAAGGCGGGAATCTTTACTTCGCGAACATCCGCGCCCGGAGCCGCCTCGGGCTTCACCACGGCCAGCATTGTTCCAGCCATAATTGCCACCTATCAATTCCATGCCAAAACTGCCGAAAACACAAAACGTATGATTCTAGCACCGGATGGAGGAGGCTGCCTGGAAGGGCTCTCGCTGTGCTGAGCACGTGTGGTGAAATCTGTTGAGGAAATATCAATTCGTCGTCTTCGGCGTTTTGGGAACAACCGTTTTGAATTCTTCCGACTTCCCCCGCGGAATGCTCAGCGTCTTCCATTCCTTCGATCGCAGGTGCTTCGCCAGAAAAACCATCTGCCCGATGTGCTGGGCGTAGTGAGCGAGAGCCCGGTTCATGGCCTGAAGAACAGTATGCGGTTCGCCGCGGATCGTCACGGTGCTCATCAGGTCTCCGGGCTTGAGGGATTCGATGGCGGCAAAGACGCACGCCCAGCCTTCTTCCCACCACATCATCACATCCGCACGCGCGGTCGCAGCATTCAGTTCGAACTCGCGGTCGCGGAACCGGTCCGGCTTCTCGCCGTCCGTCATAAGAAAGTCGGTAAAGCGCGACCGCATATTCCCGGCCAAATGCTTCACGAGAATCGCGATCGAGTTCGCCTCCGGATCGAGTTGGACGAAGAAATCCTCGTCGCGCAACTGGCTCATCGCGCTCTCACCCATGCGCTTGTGCCCACGGAACTGCCGCCCCACTTCTTCGAGGTAGTGGTTTGCAAGATCTGTCGTCATCGGTCTTCCTCGGGAAATTAGATGGCCGGCGTCGGCGGAGGAACCAGAGAATATGGAGCAACAACTCCCGACGGGCGAATTTCAAACTGCATCTCGAATCCGCCGAATTTCCTGGCAATCACGTTGTACAGAGCTGCGCCGATAGCGCCCGTGACGAATCCCATGACGCCGTACATCAACGGCAAAAGCACCGCCAAAACAATGCCGAGCAGCCCTGCAAAGGGAGCGGCAGAAGCGTCTTTTTGGGCAAAAGTCCCAACCAGCGCGAAGATCAGGAAAAATGGAACGAAAATGAGCCCCATGCAGCCGTATATCAAACCCATGATCTTCGCTACCGACATAACACCCACCGATTTGAGGATGTGCATTGCTGTCCTTTCCAAACCCAAAGATTAATGCCGGCCCCAGCCGCCGCCTCCCGGCGTTTCGACCCGAATCCGCTCGCCCTTGCGCAGGCGCGCGCTGAACTTTCCCGGCATCTGCTCGGTTGATCCGTCGCCGCGTAAAATGACGGCTCGTCCCGGAGTACCGTCCATTCCGCCTCCTAATCCCCACGGCCCGCGCGAGCGGCGATCCGCGAGCAGAGTGACATCGCAATCCGTAAGCAACTCAATCTCGCGAACAATGCCGTTGCCGCCGCGGAATTTGCCCTCGCCACCGCTCTCAGGCCGCAGCGCGTAGGATCGCACGCGCAGCGGATACGCATATTCCAGCGCCTCCGCCGGAGTGTTCAACGAATTCGTCATGTGCGTATGGACGCCCGAAACGCCTGCCTTCGTCGGGCGCGCACCCATCCCGCCGGCGATGGTTTCGTAATAGGTAAAGGGATCGCCCGTCCGGGGATCGATCCCGCCAATCGTCAGATTGTTCATGGTCCCGGAAGCTGCCGCGGGGATGCGGTCGGGAATCGCCTGAGCCAGAGCGCGCAGCAGCACATCCACGATGCGCTGCGACGTCTCGACATTCCCTCCAGCGACCGCCGCCGGAGGACGAGCATTCACAATCGTCCCTTCGGGCGCCATCACTTCGATAGGGCGCATGAGCCCGGCCGTCGCCGGAACATCTTCCGCCAGCAGACAACGAAACACGTAGAAGCACGCGGAATATGTAATCGCCGCGACAGCGTTAACGCTGCCCTCCACCTGCGGATCGCTTCCCGAAAAATCGACGGTGACGCTGCTTCTCTGCGCGCCTTTCGGCAGATGAACCTTCACCGTGACTGCAATCTTGATGGACTTGTCGGTGATTCCGTCGTTGTCCAGGAAGTCTTCGGCCGAATATTCCCCAGCCGGCACTTGCTGCAAGAACGCCCGCATCAACTCCTCGGAATACTCCAGCAACCCCGCAGCTGCGCGCCGCGCGCGCTCGATTCCATATCGCGAGCAAATCTCGCGGAGCCTTTCGGCTCCCGTGTGGCAGGCGGCGATCTGCGCTCCGAGATCGCCTTCGCGCTCCTCGGGAGTCCGCACATTGCTGAGCAGCATCGCAAGCACATCGCGATTCATGATGCCAGCTTGCGTCAGTTTCACGGGAGGGATCCGCACGCCTTCTTGATAGATCTCGCGGCATAAGCCCATCGATCCGGGATAGGCTCCTCCGACATCGGCATGATGTGCGCGCGAGGCGACATAGAAATCCGGATTCGCGCGGCGCCGCCGTCCGCGCTTCGCCACATACACCGGTGCGACCAGCGTGATGTCGGGCAAATGCGTTCCTCCGCGGAACGGATCATTGAGCATCACGATGTCGCCGGGATTCATCGAGCCGGCCTCAATTGCCGCACGCACCGACATTGGCATCGAGCCCAGGTGTACCGGCATGTGGTCGCCCATGGCGATGACTTCACCGGCGGCATCGAAAACAGCGCAGGAGTAATCGCGGCGCTCCTTAATATTCGGAGAAAACGCTGTCCGGCGCAGCGCCGCTCCCATCTCCTCGGCGATGGAGTGATACACATTCTTGAAAATTTCGAGCTCGATCGGGTCGCGCGACATGGGGGGATAGTAGCAGTCGTTGGCTGATGGTCGTTAGTCCTCAGTCGCTAGTCGTTCGCCGAATCAGACGACGGGGAAGATGCGAACGCAAACGACCAACGACCAACGACCGCCAGGCTACACTAAGAATTCGTGCAAGAAATTGCAGAATTCTATTGACACTTTGTTTACACTGCCGCAATATCTTGGGTTATAGGACCTTCCGCTACTAGGAGTAGGGTTGGTTCTTCAAGCTGAGGGCCCAAAGTCGTTAACCCTTGCAAGGGAAAATCGTTCACGGAGGCACCTTCATGGCAACCAAGAAGAAGGCAAAAAAGAAGAAACACTAACCGTCGGCGAGACGAAACCTCGCATACACTCGATTTTTCACTGGCCTCTTAAGAGAAGCACCTCTTAAGAGGCTTTTCCGTTTTCGCCAAAACTTCCCGTGCATCTAAGGGTTGTTAGAATGGAATCGCGAAGCACTCCGGCCCCGTTTCAATTCTCTCGACCAACGGAGATTGTTATGAAACGCTTTGCTTGCGGGTTCGCCGGACTCCTGATCCTCGGCGAACTCGTCCTTCTTGGATGCGGCAACAGCAGCCGCCAGCTAAAGAGCATCACCGTCTCGCCGGCCACCGCGGACGCCAAGAATTTTCCCAATGGCCAAGTGCCCTTCACCGCAACCGGCACTTACAGCAGTCCGCCGTCGCCTTCGCCGCTGACGAGCAACGACGTGCAGTGGTGTGTAGGCAGCAGCTCCGGAGCGTGCGCCGGAAATATTATTCCTGGTGCAACCGTCGATTCGAATGGCGTGGCCCAATGCGGTTCGGTTTTCACTGGAACGGCGTTCGTGCTAGCGGGAACAGAAGGTTCCGTGAGCAATCCCGACTCCGGGCAACAGTTCAAGATTTTCGGGTCGGCGCAGATCACCTGCCCCTAGCAATGCGCGAAATTGTTCGAAACCTCGCTGGACCTGTGTCACAATAGGCGGACAGCGCGTCAGCGCGGCGAAACGCATGGCTGCGAGGAAGAAAAGCTCGGCGAAGCAGAAGGCGGATGAAATCCTCATCCCCGACAAGCTCTACTTCCGCATCGGAGAAGTTGCCACCCTGTGTCATCTGCCGGCCTATGTTCTGCGTTTCTGGGAGTCCGAATTCCCGCAGCTCAAGCCGGTCAAGAGCAGCACAGGCCAGCGGATGTACCGCAAGCGCGACGTGGAAAGCGTCCTGCGGATCAAACAGTTGCTCTACGAACAGGGCTTCACGATCTCAGGAGCCCGCCAGCAGCTGCGCTCTGAAAATAAATCCGATAAGACGCAGAGCGCCATTCCCTTCCCATCGCAGTCTGTGCCCGAGATTCAACACATTCGCCAAGGCCTGCGCGAGATTCTGGATCTGCTCTCGACCCGCAAGACGGGTTAAGCTTCCACCCAATTCCTTCTCTCAAGAATCGTAGGCGGTTCGTACGTCTTGCCGCGTGCCAGACGTCGTTCTTCGCGCTTCGTCGTCCATAGAAGGATCGGCCCCAGCACCGCAGGCATCATGCGAGATACCACTCCAGACTCGCGCCGGAATTCTTCCCTCACGGCGGCAATTTTCTCGCTGACGTCGCGATCAACCTTGCGGAATTGCCGCTCCATCGCCCATAGCGCCGAACTGTAGATTCCGCTCAGCCGCTGCATCTCGAGCGCAAAGCGTTCACGCACGCGAGCATCCGGCCAATCCTTGTAACGATTCCACCCGGCGAGCAGCGTGCGGGCGATGCGGTACAAGCTTGGTCCGTTGACTTCGAAATCGCGCCAGAAGGCCCAGTCGAGAAATCGTTTCGAATCGTCGCGCGAGATCGCTGCATGCTTGAAGTTGAATTTGAATTGCCCGTGGACGTCGGCAAAATCTACATCGCGCAGCATGCGTCCTTCTTCCGACATCTGTTGATAAAGCGGAGTGCCCGGAACCGGCGTGTACAGCATGAATTGATGGAAATCTGTATCGTGCGAAACCGCGTGCTCGATTTCTGAGACGATGTTGTCGGGGGTGTGATGTTCCAGCCCGATGATGGTCGAGCCCTGCACCCGAATGCCGTGCTCGCGCAACTGCCGCGTGAGTTCGCGCGTATCTGTGCCTTGCAGCTTGCTGTAGCCCGCGCGGGGAGACTCCAGCCCCATCCAGAGCCACGAAACTCCCAATTCGACCAGTTCCTGCATCGTGTATTTGCGTATCGCGTTCGCCGAAGCAAATACCGACATCGTCCACATCTTCCCGGCTTCTTTCATACGATCGAGCAGGCGCATAGCGCGATTGCGATGCAGCAGGAAATTCTCATCCATAACGAAAAACGAATGCACTTTGAGTTCGTTTTCCATCTTCTGCATGACGTCGAAAAGCTCGTCGCCAGTCTCGAAGAAATTCACGAACTTGCCCTTGCCGCCGAAGAACGCTGAAGTCGTGCAGAAATTGCAACCCATCGGACAGCCGACGGAAGGGATAATCGTCGCCGCGGTCGCGCCTTTACGCTCCGGCAAGCGGACGCCCATGATCCGCGTGCGCATGCCCGAGACAATCGCAGGATGCCGAATCGGAGCGTCTGGATCCTCTCCCAGATATCGGCGCATCCATGCCACGCCCTCGCCGCGCACGATGTAGTCGGCATCGATCATCTTTTCAATCCCTGGAATCGCAGCTACATGTCCTCCGACTACGATGGTGGAATTCGGCGTGATTTTGCGGACCATCCGGCACATCTCGCGCACCTTTGCCACGTTGACGATGATCGACGAGATTCCAACGATGTCGTACTGGTGGGCCTTGAGTTCGCGCGCGAAGTCTTTGCGCGTGGGGAAATCCAGCACCGTGCAGGGCGCCGAGATATTCTCCTGAATCATCATGATTCCCCAGGAGCGATGGAACATGCGCAGCGAAAAGCTGCCCTGTGCTCGCGTGACTTGATTGTGATAGAGCTCCATCGGATTGATGGAGCGGCTGCCGAACTCGTCGTCCTGCGCGTACGGCCCGAAGACCGAGCTCAGCAGAACGCGGGCGCTTGTTCCCTTCGGATGAGTGACAGCACTAGATGCGTAGGCCGGGGTAACGACATTGGTTTCCACTTCTTCTCATCTTCCATTTCTCCCCACATGCCGTTACGAAAATAGTAGACGTTTTGTCCGTCTTCGCCGCAGCTTGCCGGCAGATAAAACAAAAAGATTACAAACGAAGTAACCGATCTAGAACCGATGAGAAACAGGTCAACTTGAATGCGGGTCCGTATCTAGCCTAGAATCGCTGCGCCATGCCATCGGAGCCGTTGGAAGTCGAGCGCCTGGATCGGGGAGTACTGAGCTTCCGCGGTCCGCTCACTATGGAGAATGTTTCTCCATTCATGAACGCCGTTCGCCGGGAGAGTGCTCCCACGATGATTCTGGATTTGAGCGGCGTGCCTTACCTCGACTCGTCTGGGCTTGGCTCTTTGGTGAGTGCCTGCACTTCTTGCACAAAAGCTGGACGCCGCATCGCCCTGACCGGCGTCAACAAACGCGTGCTGAAGGTTTTTGAAATTACCAAAGTGGAGCACGTTTTCCTGATGTTCCCCACGCTCTCCGACGCGATTGAAGCCTTCACCAACGCCGGCACGGCATAATTTTCAGGCGATCTCGCTCCGCGATTGCACCTGGCCCGCAATCCGTCGCGCTACTTCTGCGGCCGCTTCTTTGACCTCAGGCAGCGGTGCGTCGCCGAGTTCAAAATTCCGTCCTTCGATTCCGTAGATTTGCAATCGTGCAGGAAGTCGCTTCAGAGCGCGCGAGAGTTCGATTGCCTCAGCGATCCCCATGCCATGTGTCGATGCTGAAGATTTCGAGAATGGAAGCGGACGGCTGGCATCCCACAAGTGCACGGTTCCGGCTGGAGCACCCGTGACCACAGCATCGATGACGATCACGTCGTCGGTGCCGTGCCACATGTCCATCAGTTGCGCAAATCCACCGACGCAGACCGAGGCCTCAACTCCCATCGCGCGCAGTCGCTCGGCCGCGATAATTCCGGCGGCGTCGTCCCCACGGTGCAGATTCCCGCACCCAATAATGCGCATGCCAGAGCTGTCCTCTGACCTCATTTTAGATTTTTCGGAATCCTACTGCTGCGGCAGGATGTGTTTCAAGAAATGAGTAGTGCCGGAGGCGCACGGAAGTAGCAGTGCCCTGCTCGTTCCACCGGCCGATGCCATGACTGGCGACCGCTCCTGTAGGGCTATTCAGGAAGCTTACGCTGCGCGTCCGGGACCGGGCTTCTTATTGGCGGCGCTGGCGGCATCGAGCCGTATGCGCGTGACCCTGGCCGTTTCCTGAACCAGGTCGCTCGAGAACTTGGCGGCTTCCCCCGCCATCACGGAACCCGCAGCCAGCGCGAAACGCAGCGCATCCGCCTGATCTTCAAAATAGAGAACGACCTGTCCCGACATAGTGACTTCTCCCGATGGGCCCGATCGGCTGGGCCGCAAAGATCTTCTTGCGACGAGGGCGGCATCGAGCGCCGCGCTTGGTTCCTCCAATTCTCGGAGAACCTTCCGCCCACTCAAAGTGATTCTCTTGGTTCGGCTTGCGCTCGGAAGTGCACGATTTCACCCCGCGCCTGAGGATAACTTCTCATTTATGATCTTCTGCAGTTCGGAACCGGACCTCAGCCACAATGCCCGTCCTCATCTCGATGCTGCGCGGCGTAAATCTCGGTCCTCACAACCGCATCAAGATGGACGAACTCCGCGCTCTCTACGAATCGATCAAATTGGAAGACCCGCGAACGTACGTCCAGAGCGGCAACGTCATCTTCCGTACCAAAGAAAAAAAGCTCCCCGAAGCTGGCAAAGAAGATTCAGGATGCGATCGGCAAGAAGTTCGGATGCCGCCCGGAAGTAATTCTTCGCACGGTCGAGGAAATCAGGAGCGCGATCGCGGCCAGCCCGTTTGCGAAGCGGAAAGATTTGGAGCCAAGCAAACTACTCGTTACATTTCTGGCCGCCCAGCCTCCAAAAGACGCGCCGGCCGCAATCGAGAGCTTGAAATCGCATCCCGAAGAAATCCACCTGCGGGGACGCGAGATGTACATCTACTTCCCGAATGGTATCGGGACATCGAAGCTGCCCTGGTGCCAGGTGGAAAAACATCTGAAAGTCACCGGGACCGCTCGGAACTGGAATAGCGTGACGAAAATGTTGGAAATTGCCGAGCAGATGGAGCGCTGAATCCTAGAACCAGTCGCTCCGGTACGCCACCCACCATGCTGCGAGGAATGCGGGAATCGTGGCGACAAGGGCCCACCAGAACGGAAGCATGAAATCCGCCAATAGGCCAAAGGCGGTGAAAGACAGCCAGAATATCTTTTTCTGCATTGACTCATTCTAGGCGGATTGCAACCGCAGTCCCACAAGCGAAAGCGCTTGTATAGTTCCCGTGGTAATGCTTGAGCGGGGACTGAACCCTTACTATCGTTGTAACTCCCTGATTCCGTGTCTCCGTGGTGAGAAATCCTAGCCTAAAAAACCGTCGCGCCCACGCGTCGGCCACATATCTGTTAGCTCCGCAATGATTCTGAGGCACTTCAAGTGACCGTCGTAATCTCGACGGCTTACCTTCATCCGCTCATGCTGAATGTGATTTGAATCACAAGACCGTGCCCAAGGTAACGTCCTCCCGATTGCGGGCCACGCTGACCTTGTGAACACAGAAACGCCATCCTGGCTCGTGCGGAACCGGATCGGCGTTTCGCCGGCAAGTTGCGGATGTTCTGCAAGCGGTACGGCCAAATCTCGCGCCCGGGCGACGATTCGCCAGCCCTGTTGCTGGACGCTGCGGGCAGTAAGGGGACGGATATGCGCCGATTACTTTTAACCTTTTTCCTTGCCGCCACCGCTACGGCTCTCGCGCAAGGCGACTACCAGGTTATCAATGTCACCGATGGCGGTACGATTTCCGGTACCGTGAAATGGTCGGGCGCGGTGCCGCGCTCGCTCGAATTTCCCATCACCAAGGATCCGCAGATTTGCGCTCCCGACGGCAAGAAGACGACTGATCTTGAGCGCCTCATCATCGGACCAGACGGCGGCGTGGCGAATACGATCGTCTACATCAAACACATTTCTGCCGGTAAGCCGCTCGAGCTTCCGGAACAGCGCCGCCATCTCGACCAGAAAACCTGCCGGTATATCCCGCACATTCTTCTTGTGCCGCAGAATGCCGCGCTCAGCATGGTCAGCTCTGACGCCACGCTGCACACCATCCACATGGATGGAGCCGCCTCGTTCAATTTGCCCTTCCCCTTTCCCGATCGCGTCACGACACGTAACATGCCGACTCCGGGCCTCGTCAGCCTGCGCTGCAATGGCGGCCATGTCTGGATGAATGCCGAGATGATGGTCGTGACGCATCCCTATTACGCTGTGACCGATGAAAGCGGACACTTCCAGCTCACCGATGTCCCTGCCGGAACGTACGAGCTCGTCGCCTGGCACGAAGGCTGGGGGATGGTCGGCAAAGAGAACTCGTACGACGTTCTCACCGAGCGCAGCGTTCAGCGCCCGGTCTTTACCCAGCCGAAGTCGTGGGAAAAACCAGTCACCGTCAAGGGAAACGGAACGGCAACCGTCGACTTCGTCATCTCGAACCGGTAAAAAACTTATTGAATCTGGATGCCCCGTCCTTGTCGCGTTTTTGGCGACAGGGCGGGGATTTTGACTTTAGAATCGTTCACTCACGATGATCTCCCGCTCGAAAGCCCCGATTCTTTTCATCGCGCCTGCGGTCTTGATCGCGATCATCGCGCTGTTCTTCCGCCCGATCCCGCAACCGCTCGCGTA
>Ga0335081_10002925_pt1 | contig 26840 bp, 30 predicted proteins | sample Lox_Sample_35_FD_206713 | JGI IMG/M metagenome (GOLD analysis project Ga0335081, IMG submission 206713) | Soil microbial communities from Loxahatchee National Wildlife Refuge, Florida, United States - Lox_Sample_3.5 | ecosystem: Environmental > Terrestrial > Soil > Wetlands | place: USA...
ATTCTCAGCCTGACTTCCTAGCCCAATGTTTAATTACGCAACCCGTCGGCACGAATGAAGTTCTCCAGCAATGACACAGGCCATCGAAGACACCATCAAGGCCCTCAAGGAGTTCGAGGAGGACTTGGACACCGTAAAGGCGGTGGCGGCCGACGCAACGAAGAAGCTGGTCAAGAACGCCGCGGACTGGGCCGAATCCGCAAGGCGCGATGCAATCTCGGAAGCCCAGAAGGCTGCGGACCTCACCGTGACTGCAGCCCGCGCTGAAGGCGAGAGAGAGGTCGAGAGCATCAGGAATGCCAGCCAAGCGTCTCTCGAGGCCCTTAGGGGCGTAATCATGGGCAACAAAGAGAAGGCGGTGGCGCTTGCGGTCAAGCGGCTGCTGGGTGGCCAGTCATGAAGGTAGTAGCCGTGGGGGGCCGGGCGTTCGTCACGGGCTTCGTTCTCTCGGGAGTCACGGGCGAATACGTCTCCTCGCCAAAAGAGGCTCTCGACGCTGTCAACAGACTCACACTGGACCCAACCGTCGGCCTAGTGATGGTCAGCGACGAGGTTTCCAAGCCGGTAAGAGACGAGCTCACGGCCATTCGGTCCAAGAGGGCCGTACCTCTGGTCTACGAAGTACCGGGACCTGGCAGCAAGCAGGAGGCCGTGGACTACAGGACCATGCTGAGGTCCATACTCGGGGTTTGATTATATGAGCGAAGCCGCGAGGAACACTCTCCAGAAGGTCTCGGACGAGTTTCTGGCCGAAGTGCTGGCCCAGCTCGACGAGGGCAGGGACAAGGCTGTGAGCCTCCTCGAGAGCGCGAAAGGGGAGACAGAGGCTGCGGTTTCGAAGATCCTCCAGACCGGCACAAAGCAGGCCGCTTCTGCTAGGAGGCAACTCATTGACTCGGCGGAGCTGGAAGCGCGAAACCTCCAGCTGAAGGAAGTGGAGAGGGCAGTCAACGAAGTGTTCGACGAAGCCGTCCGGCGCCTTCGGGAACTCTCCCCCGCCCAGAAGGAAGAAGCTCTGTTGAGGCTCATGCGAGAGGGAGTGCAGGTCATAGGCCCAAAGGCCACAGTGGCGTGCACGGCCGCCGACAAGAAGCCTGCCTCAGCGGCACTGAAGGCCATTGGTAAGGAAGGGGCCAGGTTGACGCTCGACCAGCAAAGCATAGACGCAATCGGCGGAGTGACGCTTACCAGCCAAGACGGCTCGGTGAGGTTCGACAACACATTCGAGGCTCGACTCGGGAGGATGAGGCAGGTCCTGCGCAGGGAAGTTGCGAACACTCTAACTGGGGACTCCGGCGCCTCCGGCGGCCTCGCTGTAGAACCTAATCGCGTTTAACGATTATAAGCAGAACCTTTAGGGCGGTCTAGCAGTAATATCCTTGCCAGCGAAAGGTAAGATAGAGTGGATATCGGGCCCCGCCATCAAGGCCAGCGGAATGGCCTCCTCCAAGATGTACGAAGTGGTCCAGGTGGGGGAGGAGAAGCTGGTTGGCGAGGTAATCAAGCTAACCGGGGACATCGGGTTCGTCCAGGTCTACGAATCGACCAGCGGCCTGAGACCCGGCGAGGCGGTAGTGGGGACCGGGCAGCCGCTCTCAACCACCCTCGGGCCAGGCATGATAGGGACGATATACGACGGTCTGCAGAGACCACTGGACGTCATCGCGAAGAACGCCGGCGCGTTCATCACCAGGGGAGTCACGGCAGACTCAATTCCGTTCACGAAGAAGTGGGGCTTCACCCCCCTCGTGAAGGCTGGCGACTCCGTGGAGGGAGGCAGCATCATCGGGAACGTGCAGGAGACCCCGCTGATCGAGCACAGGATTCTCGCCCCTCCGACCCTGCCGCAGTCGACCGTCATCGACGTGGCCGGGGCCGGGAGCTATACCATCGACGAGACCGTCTCCCACGTCCAAGACAAATCCGGCAAGAAGCACGAGCTGAAGCTATACCACAGGTGGCCCGTCAGGACGCCGCGCCCGATAAAGGAAAGGCTCGACCCCGCGATTCCGCTCATCACGGGCCAGAGGGTCCTTGACTGTTTCTTCCCGATGGCGAAGGGTGGGACGGGAGCGATTCCTGGGGCCTTCGGCACCGGGAAGACGGTAACGCTCCATAGCGTCGCGAAATGGGCCGACGCAAAGATCGTATTCCACATAGGCTGCGGTGAGCGCGGCAACGAGATGACCGAGGTCCTGGTGGAGTTCCCTGAGCTCATTGACCCACAGAGCGGCAGACCGCTCATGGAAAGAACGATACTCATCGCGAACGTTAGCAACATGCCGGTCGCAGCCAGGGAGGCGAGCATCTACACGGGGGTGACCATGGCCGAGTACTACAGAGACATGGGTTACGACACCGTCCTCGTCGCCGACTCCACAAGCAGGTGGGCTGAAGCACTCCGAGAGATCAGCGGCAGGCTCGAAGAGATGCCTGCCGAGGAGGGCTACCCCTCGTACTTGGCCTCGAGGCTTGCGGAGTTCTACGAGCGGGCAGGCAGGGTGAGCACCCTCGGCACACCGGAGAGGACAGGGTCCATCACGCTGGTCGGGGCCGTCTCGCCGGCGGGAGGAGACTTCACCGAACCCGTGACCTCACAGACCATAAGGTTCGTCAAGAACTTCTGGGCGCTCGACGCGCGTCTAGCCTACTCCAGACACTACCCGTCGATCAACTGGATGACTTCCTATTCGGGCTATGTCGAATCCGTGGGCAGTTGGTGGGCGGAGAAAGTCGGCAAGGAGTGGGCTGACGTCAGGGCCGAGGCCTATGCAATACTTCAGAGGGAGGACGCGCTGAAGGAGATAGTGCGGCTCCTGGGTCCGGAGGCTCTGCCCGACGAGGAGAAGCTCATCCTCGACGTCGCCAGGATGATCCAGATTGGGCTCCTCCAGCAGAACGCCTACGACGACACCGATGCCTACTGCAGCCCCACGAAGCAGCTCACAATGATGAAGATGTTCGTCCAGTTCCACCAGGAAGCCCTGAAAGCCCTGCGAAGAGAGGTGCCGCTCTCCAAGATAAGAGGGATGCAGGTTATCGCCAAGATGCTGAGGTCAAAGTTCGCCATAAAGAGCGAGGAGACGGACAAAATGGACGCGCTGGTGAAAGAGATGCTCGCCGAGTTCGCATCACTCGGCGGCGTGCAGGAGGCAAAGGTAGTTGAGTAAGTCGCCGTCGGGCCTAGAATACAGCAAGGTCGCCGAGATCAAGGGGCCCCTCCTCGTCGTCGACGGCGTAGAGAAGGCGGCCTTCGACGAGCTCGTCGAGATCGAAGACAACCAAGGATCAAAGAGGCTGGCGAGGGTGCTGGAAACGGGCTTCGGCCGGGCAGTGGTTCAGGTATTCGAAGGCACCTCCGGCCTGTCCATCAGCGGGACCAGGGCGAAGTTCCTCGGGAGGACGATGGAGCTTCCGGTCTCCGACCAGCTCCTGGGCAGGGTCTTCGACGGCCTCGGCCGTCCGCTCGACGGACTGCCCGAGCCTGTGGCGAAGAGCTTCCTCGATGTCAACGGAGCCCCCATCAACCCTGAAAGGCGCGAGTATCCCACCGACCTGATTCAGACCGGCGTGTCTGTCATCGACGGAATGCTGACCCTGGTCAGGGGCCAGAAGCTTCCGATATTCTCGGGCGCCGGAATGCCCCACAACATGCTCGCCGCCCAGGTGGCCCGCCAAGCCACGGTCGTGGGAGAAGGCGAGCAGTTCGCCGTGGTCTTCGCGGCGGTGGGCGTGTCGCACGGTGAGGCGGCGTTCTTCAAGCGGACTCTCGAAGAGTCAGGCGCGATCCGCAGGAGCATACTCTACCTGAACCTTGCCGACGACCCGGCGATAGAGAGGATAATCACTCCACGAGTCGCTCTCACGGCGGCCGAATACCTCGCCTTCGAGCTGAACATGCACGTCCTCGTAATCATAACCGACATCACCAACTATGCGGAGGCGCTGAGGGAGATCTCGGCGGCGAGGGAGGAGGTCCCGGGGAGGAAGGGCTTCCCAGGATACCTCTACACCGACCTGGCAACCAACTACGAAAGAGCGGGGAGGATCAAGGGAAGGAAGGGGAGCATCACCCAGATGCCCATACTCTCCATGCCCAGCGACGACGTGACTCATCCCATCCCTGACCTCACCGGCTACATCACCGAGGGCCAGGTCTTCCTAGGGAGAGACCTCTTCAGGAAGGGGATCTACCCGCCGGTCTACGTCCTGTCCAGTCTCAGCAGGCTCATGGGGCCTGCGCTCGGGCAGGTCACAAAGGCGGGGAAGGCGAGGTCAGACTTCCAGCAGGTGGGCAACCAGCTCTATAACGCCTATTCGAGGGCGACCGAGCTTCGAGCTCTCGCAGAGATCGTCGGGAAGTCGGGGCTCACCCCGTCCGACCTGAAGTACCTCAAATTCGGGGACGACTTCGAGCAGAAGTACCTGAACCAGGGCACCGACGAAAACAGGACCTTCGAGGACACGCTCAGAATCGGATGGGAGGTGCTTTCGACGCTCCCGGAGTCAGAGCTCACAAACATCAAGGAAGAGTTCATTCAGAAGTACTACATCAAGGAAAAAGCGGCTGAGTAAGAGTGTCGGTCGCGTCAGGCTCAAACGTACTCCCGACCAAGATAGAGCTGATCGGGACAAGAAGGAGGCTGCAGACCGCGAAGATGGTCCAGAAGGTCCTGGACGACAAGCGGGATGTGCTTCTCAAGAGGCTGGACGAGAAGATCCAGGAGGCCAGCCAGGCCCGCGCCGGAATCTCCCAGCCTCTGGCAGACGCCTATCTGGCCCTCTACGACGCCTACCTCAAGCTGGGGCCGCTCAGGCTGGAAGGCATCGCCTCGAACACCCCGCCGATAATCGAGGCTGACGTGAGCGTGATGCGGATAGTCGATGTCGACCTGCCTTCGCTCAAGCTCTCCGAGAAGGAGACGGGAATGACGTACGGCTTCGCGGACACCAACGTCGCCATAGACAGGGCCACGAGGCAGATGAGGAAGGTCCTCCCGTCCATATTCAGAGCGGCGGAGTTCGAGAACGCGATCTTTCGCCTGGCAAAGGAGCTCGAGAAAACCCAGCGGCTGCTCAACGCGCTGGAGTACATGATCATTCCGCGCTACGAAACCTCAATACGGTTCATCCAGCAGACGCTGGAGGAAAGGGAGAGGGAGGAGTTCGTCAGGCTGAAACACGTAAAAAAGGTGCTCGAGAGGAAGGCGTCGTCGGCAGAATGAGCGAAGACACTGTCGACGACGGCTTCAGCTCCGCGAAGGAGCGTGTGGCACAGGCCTACCAGGCCTCATTGGACGATGCCAAGGCGAAGGTAGAGTCTGCCAGGGCGGAAGCCCTCAGGAAGCTGGGCTCCTAGGCTCGGTCCTCGCGACGACCGCCGTGATCACCTTCATCAGAACGAACATCGATCCGACGAAGCCCACCGTCGAGAAGGCGATGGCGAGTATGGACTTCGAGTAGCCCAGGACCCCGCCGGCGTAGAACCCGAGGTAGACCCCGATGAGGATCAGGGGTGCGACGACGAGCGGCGTCACTGCCATCACCAAGAGCACCGAGTTCCTCCCCTTCATGCCCTGCTGGAGGCGTACAGGCCGGGCGTCTTATAGTGGTTACGACCACGCGGCCGCGGCGCGGCTACTCACACTTGCTGTAGCCGCAGTTCGAGCACTTGTAGCAGCCGTTCTCGAATATCAGGGAGCTCTCATGGCACTCAGGACAGGTCGGAGTCACCGTCATGGGCGCCGCGACCCTGACCTGCGGCGGGTCCTTCTTGTCGGCGAGGTTCGCCGTGAGTATCTCGAGCGCCTTGCCCACTCCGTCCGGGATCGACATGACCTGGGTGCCTTCGTCCCATGAAACATACTTGCCCTTTATGCCCTTTAGCATGGAAATCACATTCTTGATGTCGCCGCCGTTCTGGAGGTAGAGGCTGATCAGCCTGCCGATGGCCTCCGCGTCCGCCTTCTCGTCGCCGCCTGACTTCCCGAGCGTCACGAACACCTCCTTAAGTTCGCCGTTGACCAGGTTCGAGGTGACGTAGAGCCCTCCCTGCGGCAGCCTTAGCTTCAGGGTCTTCCCTTCCATCACTCTCGGTCTCTCGAAGGCGACTGTCGGTGGCTCCACCTTCTTGGACGCCTTCATGGTCTCGAGTATTCCCTCCCGGCTCCCTTCGCGGTAGACCGTGATGCCCTTGCAGCCCATGCGCCACGCTAGCATGTATATCTTCTCGACCTCCTCGGGCGTGGTCTCCTGGGCCAGGTTGACGGTGCTCGAGATCGCCGTGTCTATGTGCTTCTGGATGGTGGCCTGCATCTTGACCCTCATTTCGGGCCTTATCTGGTGGGCAGTGACGAAGTAGTTCGGAAGCTGGTCCTCGTCGGAGATTCTGCTAAGCTCCATGTGCTCTCGGACCAGCGGGTGGAATACCTTGAATTCGCCCTCACTGAGGGACTTGCTCCTGCGGGTGTAGGACAGGGCAAATACCGGCTCAATTCCGCTCGAGCAGCCAGCCAGAATTGACCCTGATCCCACAGGGGGGACTGTGGTGATCGCGGCGTTTCTCAGGCCCTGCGCCCTGATCTTCTCCCGGACCTTCGGTTCCACTCCCTGGAGGAACGGCTGGGCGAGGTGGGCGTTCGGGTCGAACGCGGGGAATGAGCCCTTCTCCTTCGCGAGCTCTGACGACGAGTCGTATATCAGGTTCTTGATCCTCTCGAAAAGGTGGTCGACGAAACCTATCGTCGAGTCTTCGTCGTACTTCAGACCCAGCTTGATCAACATGTCGCCAAGGCCAGTGATCCCGACCCCAATCCTTCGACTCCAGAGTGACGCCTTCTTCTGCTGGGGTAGCGGGTGCCTTTCCGCGTTGTAGTCCAGCACGTTGTCGAGGAATCGGACCGCGAACTGGCACGCCCGGGTCAGAGAGTCCCAGTCGATGCTCGCCCGCTCCGTGAACGGCTCCTTGACGAAGGCGCTCAGGTTCACCGAGCCCAGGCAACAGCAGCCGTAGGGCTCAAGAGTCTGTTCGCTGCACGGGTTCACCCCCTCGACCTCCATCCCATTGTATTCGGTCGTGGAGTCTTTCTTTATGGTGTCCCAGAAGAGGACCCCTGGCTCGTCGGACTCCCAGGCGCCTCTGACGAGCTGATTCCAGACCTCTCTCGCTCGCACCTTCTTCTCGACGGCGACCTTCTCGTTCTTGAAGTGAAGCAGGAACTCACCGTCTTTCTCGACCGCGTGCATGAAGTCGTCGCTGATCTTAACCGAGATGTTGGCGTAATTGACGCGCTTCAGGTCCCTCTTCACCTTGATGAAATCGATCACGTCCGGGTGGTCAACTTGAATGGTGATCATCAGGGCCCCTCTTCTGCCGGCCTGGCCGATTGTGCCCGTCGTGGTCGACAGCAGCTCCATGAACGAGACAGACCCGGAGCTATAGATGGCCGCGTTGTTGACGGGCGCTCCTCTGGGTCTCAGTACCGAAATATCGGTACCCACTCCTCCGCCGAAGCTGTACGTCCTTGCGGCCTCCTTGCAGAATTCGAAGATGGATTCTATGGAATCCTCCTTGATCTTGAAGAAGTAGCAGTTGAGCAGGGTGGACTTTCGAGGCTGCCCCGCTCCGAATAGAACCCTACCGCCGGGGACGAATCTGAAATCCTCCAGGAGCCAGTGGAACTTCGCAGACCACTCCCTCCTCCTCTCGTCATCTCTCTCCACTGACGCGAGCTCCGTGGCGACTCTGCGCCACATCTCGTCAGGGACTTTCTCTACTTGCTTGCCGTTGGAATCCCGAAGGGCGTACTTCTCGTAGAACACTCTTGCTCGGAGTTCGTCCTGACCGAAAGCTGCCAAGGTTTCCAGTGGAAGCTCAATTTCGGGGCTGCGTTTCTCTGCGTCGTCCGCAGAATCCCGTGGTGGTTCGACCATTGACGTCATAAATCGACCTCACTCCCATCCGCGCCTGTATATAATTCCCTCTTGGCTAGCGAGTTGTTGACAAGACTCCGACTCATGCACAAGTGTCGACACTACGTGAGAGCGGTGACTGTCAACTCAAGTTGACATGCGCTCAACTTTTTGTGCTGACAACTCGCGCTATGCGGCCGTCGAATACTGAATTGACGCCACTGACTTGCACCTCTTGCAGCGAGTCGCACTCTGCGGGAGTTTCGCTCCGCAGTTCCTGCAGACCGAGATGCTCCGTTCCACCTTGAAGTATGACAGCTTCGGCGTCGCGTTGAGCATCAGGTTGTAGATTCCGCGCGTGTCCTCTGCGGAGCCATCGAGTGTCAGCGACAGACCTCCCTGGAGGCTTGTCGAGAGCTTGGACATGTATTCGACCTTCTCCTGATTCTCTAGGTCGCCCAGAGAGAGACGGGGCGATTGAGTGTAGCCCCCGCGCTGCATCGGCTGGATGTTCGCCTTGCCGTATTTTTCCGAGTCGAGACTCGCCAGCCTGGACGCGCCGTCCAAGTCCACCATGGCCACGGCGAGCCTGTCCGTCTTGTTGGATTTCTCTGAAGCCACCTGCATCGCCGTGTCGACAATCTTCTCCGCGAGTTCGTACCGCGCTTTGGAGGCCGGATCCCGGATCAGGCTCCCAAGCGTCTCGTCCAGCCCCACCAGGTTCATTATCAACGGCATCGAATCTGAGGTCACGGCGTCCGAGCCCGACGCAAGTGCGGGAAGAAGATCGCGCTTGAGCGACCTTTCAATTACCTTCCGCCTCGTCGTGAGGGCGTCAGCCGCGACCCCGATCAGAAGAGCGAGCTTCGCCCTGAAGTAGGTCTCGTCTTGGTTCGAGTCGTAGGCGAGCCTGGGAAGGTTAAGGCTGAGGTTGTGGAGCACGCTGATGTTGTCGGTCTGCATCTCCTGGGGGAGCATTCCGGCGTTCAGGCCGAGGAAGCTGCGCCGCTGATCCGACGAAAAGAGGGCGATTCTCCCTCCATTGAACACTATGGCCGCCGCGTCCTTCAGGGTCTTCGTGTCGTCGATCCTGTTCGGCTTCGCCAGGAGGAGTCGGATGCCCGGTCTGGGGGTCTCTTCGACGAAGTTCCGGTACGCGTAGAGCGCTGCGTCGAGGGTTCGATCCATGACCTCTCTTCCCACATCGTCTGAGCGGTAAGGGTCAAGCTCCAGTCCTATCGTGGGCCAGCCAGAACTCGCCATTGGAGCGCTGAGCGTCTCGAAGAACCTGAGGAACAAAGATTCGATTTCGCGCTTCGGCCGTGTCCTGCAGAACGGAGCGAAGTACTGGAGGAAGTTCCTGAAAGTCATCTCTTCGGTGACCTCTCGGCAGAGCATCGCCGACATGTTCAGCACGATATTCAGGGCTCTCTCGGCGTTCTCCGGGCTAGGGAGCATCGAGACACCGAGAAGCTTCCCCTTCGGGTTGAAGCCCGCGCTTCTGATCGAGAGGAGGTCGATGAAGACGGTGTCGGGCGTGAGGCCCCAGGATCCTGCGTTCGTTATGTGGATGTCTCCAGAGAGGTGGGCGTCGGCGACGTCTCTTGGGAGCTGCTCCAACAGAAGGTATTCTGAAAATACGGCCCTCCCGGTCTGCTGGACCAGTGACTCCACGTTCCCTCCGTCGTCTCCTGCCTTGGTGAGAAGCTGGGTCACGTCGTAGATGGGCATCCCGAGCCTCGTGAGCTTGTGCCTGTATTCCTCGAGGCTGTGCTCCACGAGAAGGGCGTTCACGATCTCCCTGATCAGGGGCGCCGTAAGGTACTGGGTCTGAAACTTGTAAAGCCTTGACTCCGTCTCGCTCGTGATTCTCTGGGCAAGCTCCACCGGCATGCCCGCCTCCTTGACAAGTGACTGGAGTATCTTGTTCGCGTTGAATTCCTCCATGGTCTGGTGGGATGTCCTGACGTACAGCTTGCCGCTCTCCACAAGCGACTGCTCCTCGATCTGACGAGTAAGGTTGAGGACGAGCCGGCCGAGGTTCGTAACCGTATACTTCCTTTCCTGCCTGTTGAGCTGAATGAGCAGCTGCTTGACGAGCTTCCTGAGATGGTATGCGAACTTCCCGGACTCCTTCTTGGACTTGAAACCAGCAAGCGTCTTCAGGGCGCTGTAGGTGAGAGGGCCTTTGATGTTCAGAATCCTGAGGATTTCGAGTCTCTGGGGGGAAGCGATTACACTGTAAATCGTCTTCACACGTCTGGGAGCTGCTTGCAATGCAGTGCGGGGTCGTTGTCAAATGTATTTAACATTGCAATAAGAGAATTTCAGCAAGACGCGCCGAGAACTACACTCGCCCGGAGGTTGAAGGCTGTGATCCGGACTCGCCGACCGGACTGTAATGCTGAGTCAACACTAACGGGGGTTCAGTGGGGTCGCCCGGATTTGAACCGGGGATCTCAAGCGTTCTTGCACTCGCGGTCCCAAGGCAACTCCCGAGTTGTTTGAAGCCTAGACCAGACTTGCCCTGCGGGCCGATTGGTTTCGGTCTCACAGTCTAGCCGACGACCCCTCTCACTCGCTTGAAAGAATCCAGTAGTTATGGATTCGTGCTGGAGGCCGCCGAGGGCCGCACCCTTGAAACGAAAGGGGAGCCTCTGACGAAGAACCTCAACTCTCTCTCCACCGCTCTGGTTATCCCAACGCGCCCGCTCTTCTCCACCGGCGGCGCAGTAGCTCCCTCAACCAGAAAGAGCCTCTCCGAAACTACAAGGTCTTCACCGTTAAGCTCCCTGTCGATTCTCAAAGCCTGGGTCAGCTTGCCTGGCCCATTCGTAAGCTTCATGACATCTGATATCCCCCTGTTCTCCATCATCCTCCGGATGCCAGTCAGCGGCTCCAGCGCTCGTAGGAGCACCGCGCCTGCTACTCCGATTGGCTCCGTGGTAATATTGAGGCAATAGTGGTTGCCGTAGGTGAAGTAAACGTAGGAGTGGCCGGGCTCCCCGAACATGACCGAATTGCGAGGGGTCCTGCCCCTGTAGGCGTGGCTTGCTGGGTCATCTTGCCCGAGATAAGCCTCAACCTCCACCACCTTTCCGGCGAGTTCGATCTCTCCTATGCGCCTCACGAGAGTCTGCCCCAGGAGAGCTTTGGCCACGTCGACGGTGGGCTGCTCGTAGAACGCGCGACCGATTCGCCTCATCAGCCTCTTGAAGAGGGCACATTTTATATAGGCATGGGGCCCTATTCACACTACAGCCGCGCCTGGCTGGTTCGAGTCGAGCAATATTGGAAATATCAATACAAGGAGAGGAGAGACACGGGTAAGCGCAAGGTGCTAAACGAGGCCAACCTCAAGGAACTGGTGTTGCCTGAACAAGGGGAGCTGCTGGGCAGAGTCAACAAGATTTCAAGCGGTGACCACGTGATGGTAAAGTGCACGGACGGCAAGATCCGACTATGCAGGATCAGAGGGAAGATGAAGAGGCGCGTTTGGATTCGGGAGAACGACATCGTGCTCGTCGCCCCATGGGACTTCGATGACGACAGAGCAGACGTACTGTGGCGTTACATAAAGGCCCACGAAGAGTGGCTAGCCCAGAACAGCTACCTTCCTCCAAACTTCTAGACTTCGGCGAGGACCTCCGCGGATGAGGATTACTGCCGACCTTCACATCCATTCACGCTATGCCCTAGCGACCAGCAGAGACACGGACCTAGAGCACCTCGCAGAGGGGGCCCGGACGAAGGGTCTGAACCTCCTTGGAACCGGCGACATCACCCACCCACTGTGGTTGAAGGAACTCAAATCCAAACTGAAGCCGGGCGACGGTGAAGGGATCTTCGCTTATCGTGGAATGAACTGGATCCTGACCGGGGAGGTTAGCGTCGTGTACGAACAAGCAGGGAAGATACGCAAGGTGCACCATCTCGTTAACGTGCCCGACCTTGAGACGGCCGAACAGATTAGCGAAGCTCTTTCCAAGTACGGCAATATGAGCTCGGACGGCCGGCCGATCCTGAAAGGGCTAGGTTCGGCGGAGATGGTCGAGATACTGACGGGCCTCTCCAGCTCTGTTGTCATCATTCCCGCACACGCCTGGACCCCCTGGTTCTCGGTGTTTGGAAGCAAGTCGGGCTTTGACTCGCTGGAGGACTGCTTTCTGGACCAGACGGGGAAAATCTTCGCCATCGAGACGGGCCTCTCGAGCGATCCTCCGATGAACTGGCGCCTGTCATCGCTGGACAGGATTGCCTTGGTCTCGAACTCGGATGCGCACTCTCCCAACCCATGGCGACTCGGCCGCGAGGCGAACGTCTTCGATCTGGAGGCGCTCACCTACAGGGAACTCTTCGACGCGATCAGGAGCAAGGACCCCCGCAGGTTTCTCTACACGATTGAGGTCGATCCTTCCTACGGGAAGTACCACTTCACCGGCCACAGGAAGTGCGACGTCTCAATGTCGCCCCGAGAGTCAATGGCGAGGAGCAACCTTTGTCCGAAGTGCGGCAAGAAGATGACCGTCGGCGTACTGCAAAGAGTGGAGCAGCTGGCGGACAGACCCGAGGGGTTTGCTCCGAAGGGCGCTGTTCCGTACCGGAACCTGCTGCCCCTTTACGAGATTGTCTCGTTCGCAATGGGGGTCAACAGGCTCTACGCAAATAGAGTTCTAGAGGTACAGAACAGACTCACGGCAGCCTTCGGTAACGAACTGAACGTCCTTCTCGGCGCCCCTGAGGACGACCTGGCGAAAGTCACGAGCGCGCCGATCGCCTCGGCCATAATCGCGGTCAGGGAGAACAGGATCAGGCTGCGCCCCGGTTACGACGGCGTGTACGGTTCCCCGTATCCACTGGCCTGATTCCCCGCGAGTACGAGGCATTCATATGCGCTCTCCCTTTAAGATTCATATATGAATATCGCACAGGCGACTCCCATTGTCCATCTCGGTCGTCAATCCTCAGCAGCTCCGGAAGATCAGGACGCAGCTGGGAATTACCCAGGCGGAACTCGCTCGGGCCTCCGATGTGAGCCAGTCGCTGATTGCAAAAGTAGAGTCGGGACGGGTGGACCCCTCGTTCACCACCATGAAGGCCATTTCGGACGCGCTGCAGAAGCAGATAAGGTCGCAGGGCAGAAAGGTGAAGGATGTCATGTCCAGGCCAGTCCTGTCTGTCCAGGCCAGCACTCCCATCTCGGAATGTGTCAACTTGATGAGGAATAGGAGTCTCTCCCAGCTCCCCGTCTACTCCGGCCAGAAGATGGTCGGGTCGATATCCGACAAGCGGATAGTGTCGCTTCTGAGCGACTCGGGCGACCCGCGGACGGTCCTCAACGGTCCAGTCTCGCGATTCATGGAAGGGAGCTTTCCCACGGTTGACGCCGAGACTCCGCTGGACGCGCTCTACTCGCTCTTCAGCTTCGTTCCGGCAGTTCTCGTAACTTCCGGGGACAGAATCGAAGGGATAATCACCAAGATAGATGTAATATCTGTCGGCACGAGCGAATAGTCCTCACTTGATGCGCGGGTGGGCTGTCCCATCTCGCCCGGCGAGCAGTCTTTCCGGTCTCGGCCCCGACTACTAGTACCCGACGTACACGGCCTTCGTTCTGGTGTAGAAGTCAACTGCCTCCTCACCCATTTCCTTGTACTGATCATTCCCTGACTCCTTGAAGCCGCCATAGGGCGCCTGGAGTTCCAATCCCGGGAGCGGCTTGTTCACCTTTACCACTCCCACATCAGCCTTGTTGATGAACTTGGACGCGTTCGATTGGGATCGCGTTACAATGCCCGCCGTCAGACCGTAGGCAACAGAGTTCACCAGCCGGACTGCCTCATCCAGGTCGTGGAAGGTGGCCACGGAGAGAACCGGCCCAAAGATTTCCTCCTTGAAGATTCGATCCTCGGGGGAGACCCCATTGAAGACCGTTGGTGACAGGTAGAATCCCTCCTTTCCCTTCTTTGGCTCAGCTCCACCGGTAACCAGCTCGGCTTCCAGCCTCCCTATTTCGATGTACTTTCTGACCTTGTCGAACTGATCTTCACTTGCGAGAGGCCCCATCTCCACGCCCTTTTCTAGGCCGTGGCCCACGACTACGGCCGAAGCCCTACCCACGAGTTTCTCGATCGCAGAGTCAGCGATGCTCTCTTGGATGAGAAGCCGACTCGTCGCGGTGCACGCCTGTCCCGTCAAACCGAACGCTCCCTTGATGGCCAGGTCGACGCCCAGAGCGACGTCCGCGTCGTCCATGATGACCAGCGCGTTCTTTCCTCCTAGCTCCAATTGCATACGAAGCATTCTGCTGCAGGCTGCGGCATTGATGCTCCTCCCAGTTTCAGAGGAACCTGTGAAGGACAAGGCGTGTATCTTTGAGCTCGCGGCTAGAGCTCCTCCGACCACAGGGCCGCTTCCCACCACCATGTTGAGAACGCCTTTCGGGAGCCCAGCCGCATGAAGCGAGTTGACCAACTCCGTCGCAATGAGCGGGGTCTGGCTCGCTGGCTTGAACACCACGGCGTCGCCTGCTGCGAGCGCGGGGGCTATCTTCCAGGCCGGAATCGAAAGCGGGAAGTTCCACGGTGTTATCAAGCCCACGACTCCAAGCGGCTCCTTCAGGGTGTAGACCATCGAATTGGGGTCGTTTGAAGGAAGCGTCTTTCCTCCAAGTTTGAAACAGATTGCGCCATAGAACCGGAATAGGTTGATTGCACGGTCGACTTCCAGCAGGCTCTCACCCAGCGTCTTGCCTTCTTCCCTTGTGAGCAGGCTTGCCAACTCGGTCTTCCTGACCTCAAGTCGCTGTGCCGCTTCGAAGAGGACCTTCCCGCGCTTCGGCGCGGGGTTGGATCCCCATTCTGCCGCCGCCTTCTCGGCAGAATCAACCGCCCTTCCGACGGTGTCAGTGGTTCCGAGGCGGACTAGTCCCAGCACCGAGTCCCTGTCCCCGGGATCCCTGATCTCCCGAGAGTCGGCTGAATGTTCGACCGCTCCGTCAATCACCGACGCTGCGACCAGAGGCGTCATCGGCCCAACAGCTTGACAGTGTTCCGGAGGAGCCCGATCTTCTCTATGGTGATCTCCACTACATCCCCCTTCCTGACGCCGTTCTTCCCCGGTGGCACAATCGAAGTCCCGGTCGAGAGCAGGGTCAAAGGCGCCGGAGTGAAGAACGAGAAGAGGTACTTGACGAGTTCGTTGATCCTCCGTTTCAGAGACGAGGTGTTCGTCTTTCCCTCGAAGAAAACGGTCTTTCCGCGGATTATCTTCATGTTGATGTCCAGCGAGTAGGGGTTGGTGATTTCATCCGTCAGTGAGATCACCGGGCCTATTGAAGCGGAGGCCGTGTATATCTTGGATTGCGGAAGGTAGAGCGGGTTCTCTATCTCGAGGTCCCTGGCACTGACGTCGTCGGAGACTGTGTACCCCAGTGTCTCTCCTTTCTCGCCCAGCACTACCCCCAGCTCGGGTTCGGGGAGCGTCCACTTCGAATCGCCCCTCAGTCCGATTCCTTCCTCAGGTCCGACGCAGTTCCTCCAGGTACCCTTGTAAAACACCTCGGGCCGGACCGCGTTGTAGACGTAGTCGTAGATTGGCACGCCGGCCACGAGAGTCCTTCCTTCTGTGGTGTGTTTCTCTCTCGAATGAGAGTAGGTGATGCCGGCTCCCCAGATTTCTCCCGGCGAGAAGGGTCTTAGCAGCTTCACGCTGCTCGTCTTGTAGCTCGTCGTGGACCTGCCTTCAAGCTCCTTCGCGAAGGGAACGAGGTCGCCTCCGGAATCCTCGTATAGCTTCTCGAACGAGGAGTAGCCTCCCAGCACTCGGACCTCAGTTCCGTCAAGGGTGCATAGGTGAGTCGCGCGTCCCTTTGACACCAGGCAAAGTTTCATGTGCTTCACTGTTCACTTTACCGTATAAAGGGTAGTTCCCGAATTCCCGGCGGTGCTCACGGTCACCATCGGCTGTAACAGACTCTCGAGCCCTTTTGAAGGCCGCAAAGGGTTATAGGTTCTCAGCGGTTTTGGTCCCTCGTGGACTACGGCAAGACGCAGAAGCAGCTGTACATGGTTCGGGACGTCGTTTACAAAAACCTGCTCGAGAGTTACATGCCGCTACCTGTGGACAGGGTCGCCTGTTCCGGATGGGCGAAGAACATTCCTCGGTCAGGCCCCACCGTGCTCTACACGTCGTACATGTACCAGCTGGGGTCTGTCTTCAAGTCATATGCCAAGCTGCTCGAAAGATTCTCCGGGGTCAAATTCGCTTCACGCTTCGCCTCTCTTGGAGGACTATTCGTCAAGCCCAACAAAGAAGAGCTCGAACGTGCGTCCCGGGTTCTAAACAACATCGCGAGACTCCTGACCGCGTCTGGAACGCAGGTTGCCTACCTCCACGAAGAAGAACCCTACAGCGGAGCCCTCCTGCTCGAACTGGGGCTCATGGACGAGTTCCACGAATACGGCGCCAAGCTCTTCGACTTCTTCAAGGACCGCGACGTCAGGCGCCTCGTTACCGTGGATCCCCACACAACCAACGCCCTCTTCAGGCTCAAGGAATATGTGAAGAGCGATATCGAGGTTGTCAACTACCTTGCTCTGGTTAAGCCAAGCAACGGAACAGGAAGATTCGTTATGCACGATTCCTGCCTCTATTCCAGGTACCTTTCGATGGGGTCTGGAATCAGGAAGACCCTGGAGGGGGCGGGGGTGTCGCTCGTAGAGGACCGAATGGTGACGGCTCTGGACACTTCTACCTGCTGCGGCGCTCCGGTGGAGTCAATGAGCGAAGACCTCAGCGAGAGGATTGCAAAGGCGAGAGCGGCCAAGCTAACCTCTGTCTGCGAAGATGTTCTCGTCGCGTGCCCGCTCTGCTATCAGAACCTCTCACCCTACGTCACGTCCATACGAGACATAGCGGAAGTGGTCTCATGAGCGGCGAATGGGCGACGGCCCTCAACAGGACGCTGGAGAACAACATACCGAGACTCGACAAGATACTCTCAGACTACCCCTATCTTGAAGAGCACGCCGAGAGGCTCCGACGGGCCAAGTCGTCGGTCATAGCTCGCCTGGACTATTACACCAAGATGACCTGCGAGGCGGTTGAGAAATCCGGAGGCGTCCCGCATCTCGCGAAGGACAGGTCAGAGGCTCAGCGGGTCGTGGGCGAGATTTGCGGGAGCGACGGGATCGTGCTGTTCTCGAAGACGAACGTCGGCCTGGAGCTCGGGCTGAGGGAATCGCTCTTGGCCGCTGGCCACGAGGTTTGGGAGACAGACCTTGGCGAGTTCCTCATTCAGCTTGCAGAGGACCATCCTTCGCACATCGTCCAGCCGGCGCTCCATCTGACAAAGGAGATGGTGGGAAGGCTCCTGCACGACAAGCTGGACCGCTCGGTGTCGCCCGACTCTAGCTACGAAGACCTGGTCTTCTGTGTAAGGTCATTCCTTTTCAAGAAGTACGTCGCCGCGAAGGTCGGCATCACGGGAGCGAACGCCGTCGCGGCCGACACCGGCTCCGTTGTTCTGGTTGAGAACGAGGGCAACATCAGGATGGACACGGTCGTGCCGTCCATCCACATCGCGGTGACCGGGGTCGACAAGATAGTCCCTACTTTCGACGACGCTTTCCTCGAGGCCCAGGTCCAGGCGGCGCACGCCGGCCTTTACCCGCCGACTTACATCAACATCACGTCAGGTCCGAGCTCAACGGCTGATATCGAGTCCAAGAAGGTCATCCCCGCGACGGGCCCGAAGGAGTTCCATCTGGTGCTCGTGGACAACGGAAGGATCAGAGCGAGTCAGGATTCAGACCTGAAGGATGCCCTTCTGTGCATAAGATGTGGGCGCTGCTACTTCGCGTGTCCCGTCTACTGGACGCTCGGATCAGACTGGTCGCCGCCGCCCTACGGTGGCCCGATGGGCGCAATGTGGTCGGCCATAGTCGCCGACGACACGAAGCCCGCGAGCCTCTGCACTCACTCCGGCGGGTGCAAGGTGGTATGCCCGGTCAAGATCGACATTCCTAGGGTTCTGGAGCATGTGAAGTCGCTTAACTCGAAGCGGTAGACATTCACACCTTGCGGTTGTCCCAGGAGGAGATCCTCTCAGGGACTATCTCGATGTATGCGCGGCGTTCGCGCTTCCGCTCCGTTACCCAGGAACGTGGCATTTCAGTCTCCTTCCACTGAACGGAAGCGTACCTGGCGTCCATCGCCTCCGCAATCCGCCGTACCGTTGGGTGATCCGTGACCACCCGAGACCTTCCCCAGATGGACACCCCGCGCAGCTCAGTGTACTTCTTCCCATCATCAATCGAGCAGCACGCCTTGCCAGCTGCGGCCAGCCTGACCTTCACCTTGTAGTCGTGCGTCCTCAGATAGATCCTCCCGTTAAGTAGGCAAAACCACATCGGCGTCACGTGTGGGTAACCATCGTCGCCGGGAAAGGCGACGAAAACCCTGTCTTTGGAATCCAGAAAACTCCAGACCTCTTCGTCGGTCATGGCGACGTACTGTCTGTTGGCTCTCCTGTGCCTGACCGTCATGAGTGTCATGGGGAGCCCCCGGCAGACATTGCCGCGCCCTCGGCGGCACCCGAATTAAGACTTGTTGCGTTCGAAGCCTGCATTCCAACTGCGATTCCCAGGGTGTGCAGGCACGCGCGCATTACTAGGTGATACGTGGGGACGGCCGGATTTGAACCGGCGGTCTACAGGTTTCCCCTGCAGCTCCAATGCCTAATCATCCACGCTGCCGTGTCATCAAACCTTTGGTTTGACCACTGGAGCCTGTCGCCCTGCCTAGCTGGGCTACGTCCCCTCAGGGGGAGGCGAGCTGCGTTCCTTGCTTTGGTGCCCAGGTTCGACCCACCCCAGCTCGGAGTTTCGGAGAGTCCGAAACGTCTCACTTCCCTCGGAATTGATGGCTGAAGGAATGGGTATAAGAGTGTCGATGACCATTTGCGGGGAAGAGTCGGGGCCGGAGGGAGCAGAGCGGATGTCCCCTCAAAGCACGTCCGCCGTCTTCCTGCATCCCGGCTCAAACCTCCCTCCATCTCGCCTTCTTCAGAGCAACGACGCCCAGCGTCAGTGTCACGGCGACAAGCACGACCCACGCGAGGGCCACCTGGATCAGCGGAAGTTGAAGCTGTCCAGTGGCCGACTGCGAGATCTCCGCGGCATAGGTGGTGGGCGACAGATAGGCGAGGTACCGGAACGGCAGAGGAATGTACGTAATCGGGTAGTACACGGGGGGCAGGGTCGAGAAGACGGTAGATATTATGGAGGAGAAGGCGAAGCTCTGAATCACATCGCTCGTGAAGGTCGAAAGCGTGAACCCTATCGTGATCGAGGTGGAGAACATCAACAACATCACCCCCACGAGTTCGAGCGCCTGGATCGCGGTCGGCCTGACGAACACGCCCACCAGGACTGCGAGCGTGGCGAGAGCTGGGAGTGAGTAGGTCACTTCGGAGAGCGCCATCCCCACTACGTAGGCGCCCGCCGTGGTGGGCGAAGCGACTATCATGTCTTGGAGCTTGAAATCGTTCTTCAGGTGGGAGAGGTCGGATTGCAGACCCATCCCGCTCGAGAACATGCTCATTATCAGCGCCCCTTCTATCGCCTGCACGAGGAGGCCTCCTCGGCTGACGAAGTTCACTACGAGCAGGAACGAGAGCGGTGCGAGCACCGTGTTGATCAGCACGACCGGATAGTTCTTCATGGCGTAGACCGAGTTGACCAAGATTGCGGCAAGCACCTGGCGCGTCCACCTAGTCATCCGCCTTCGCCCCCGATTCCCTGACCACGTTGAAGAAGACGTCATCGAGAGTGGTGCGATTGACGGAGAAGCTGGTCCCTTCGGCCAGGAGACTTCCTGAAAGGAGGTATGCCTCTTCCTCGTTCGTCAGGATCTGTGTCTCCCCGTCCTTCCCTACGGTCGCGGTCCCCTCGCTTGGCACCGGAGCCTTCTGCCCGGGTGGGATTCTGATGCTGTACTGGAACTTGACGAGACGCCGGAGCGATTCCATGTCCCCCATGCCGAGGAGCTTCCCCTTGTCCAGGATGGCGATTCTGTTGGCTAGTTTCTCCGCTTCTTCGAGGTAGTGCGTGGTCAGTATCAAGAACTTCTTCTTGGCGATGACTTCCAGAGAATTCCACAGCTCCTTCCGGGATATCGGGTCGAGCCCCGTCGTCGGCTCATCGAGGAATGTGACGTCCGCATCCGCCGCCAGCACCGCCGCTACCATCACCTTCCGTCTCTGCCCCCCGGAGAGCTTCCTGTTCGGAGTCGAGCCGAACTCCCCCATCCCCACCTTCGCCAGAGACTCCTCGGCCTTCTTCCTCGCATCGCCTCGACCCTCTCCCCGCCAGAGGAGATAGGAGTAGACGGTCTGCGATGGGGTCATCCAGGGTATGCTTCTGGCCTCTTGAGGTATTATCGCGATCCTTTCTCTTAGGCGCCGTGCGTCTCTCATGACATCGAGGCCGTCGATGGACGCGCTCCCAGAGGTCAATGCCAGTTGGGTGGCAAGGATCCTCACGAGGGTGGTTTTGCCTGCCCCGTTCATGCCTATGAGCGAGAAGATGCCGTGAGAGTCCGTGGTTAGGGTTACAGAATCCAACGCCTTCTTTCCCTCAGATCCTCCGTAGATCTTGGTGAGACCTACGCATCGAACCTCTGCCTGTCCCAAGACTGTCCGACTCGCGCCAGACCCTGGGCTTAACACTTTCTGTGCCCAAGGGGTTGCATCTGTCGCTCGGCCCCAGGGCTCTTCCAGCGGAGCGCAGGGATGGCGCTTGTCGCGATTTAGGGGATTCGGTCGCGCAGAAGGAGGTCGGGAAACTAGATTCGGCGATGCACGTCGCTGTTGTTCTTGGCGCTGACCGGTTCAGGCTCCAAATCGGCCCTCTCCGCGCTGGGCAGGTCCTTCTTCTCAGTACAGCCCTGGCAGATGGTGAATGTGATATCTTTGGAACTGACGAAGCTCGTGGCCCTTCCGGAGCAGCGTGGGCAATCAAACTTCGTGACCTTCCAATCCTTCTCCAGCCCTCCCTTCTTCATCCAGCCAAGGAGAGAGATCACCAATTCGTCGTTCGAGCCATCTAGCTGCAATCCTCTGCCATACTTGACCACAGGTTCCAATAGGCGAAAAGTCTCCTGGGAAAGCTCCCCTTCCAGGGAAAGCCTGGTCAGATCGCCGAGGAACGCATTCTTCCTCTCGTCCTCCTTGAGTTTGATTTCGTATTTCCCCAGGTAGTACAACGTGAGCACGCCGATAAGAGCGACCAGTCCCTGGGCAGAGCTGAAGAATATGACCAGGATTCCAACCGAGGGTAGAACCCTCATCGGCACGCCGAGGACGTGATTCGCTTGGACCAGGGATGGATCCACGAACTGGTTGTTGTCTCCCTTGGTCCTGTAGTAGACAGATCCGTCTGCTTGGATTACGACTCCGACAATCCTGTGAATGACAACCGGCCTTACAAGCGAGTCCAGAACGGTGACTCCGGTGTCTCCCTGAACGAATACTATGATCGTTCCATTGCGAATCTGGCCGGGAGGCGCCCTGCCGAAGATTACCAGGTCGCCGTTGTGCAGAGTAGGATACATGCTGTTTCCTTGGACGATGGCCAGGGGATAGTTGCTCGTCTGGGTGTAGATCGGGAGACCGATTAGTGTCACCGCGACCAAGACGACCGCCACATACTCCGCAATTCTCCGCTTCGTGAATCTCTTATCCATGCCAGATCACTCCGATGCTACCACCGCGTTGAACTGGAAGTTCGTCAGCTGAGCCTTGCCCCAGTATATCGTGAAGCTGGTTGGGTTGCCGTTTCCCGTTGGTGCGGTCAGCGTTATCTTGACGTATCCGTTGGCAGGAACAGCGGCGCTGCTTCCTGAGAACGTCGTGAACACCTGCCCCTTCGAGGTGCCCACAGAGCTTGTCGACCCGCTCGGCAACACTGTCGCGGTGGTGGTCCCTGCCGAGTTCGTTATTACGATGGAAACTCTCAGCGAACCAACGCTGACTGCTTGCGCCCAAAGATCCAAACCCCATGGACCTGCAGGGATTGTCGTCGCCGCGGTGAACTGGGTCGACCAGATTGTGTCCGAGCTTCCTCTGGTTATCGCGTACGAACCCGTGGTACCGGGAGGCGTAACTGCCGTGTTCACACTCGGAGCGGTCCCGGTCCGCCCGTTCGCGTTCTCGTAGAACATGCGGGCAAGGTATCCCGACTGGTTCGCCAAAGTTATTCGCGTCACCGTCACGCTCGTGGCAAACGACCCCGCCGCAAGGAGGCCAATGAAGAGCGCCAAGACAATCGGTCTGAACAAGACTACCACACCGTTTCCGAGCTCGGAAGACCAAAAGTGGGATGAAGGAGCGAGCTCAGCTCGCTTCCCTCACTAGGCATCGTTCTACGCCACCGTTACGGTCAGTGTTGCCGGCGCGTTGAACGTCGTGGTTGCGGTGTCCATCTGGAAGATCATTGTCTGTCCAGCGCTGATAGTCGCGGGTGTAGTGAAGGTCAGCGTTCCGAGGGTCAGATAACCTGCTCCCGTGTTCCACTGAACCGTGACCGTGTAGGTGTGGCTAGCCAGTGCTGAGGCGGCAATCGTCAGAGTGACCTGGTAGTACCAGTCGCCAGCCGTCAGCGCCGTAGCGCAAGTCGCTCCATTCGACCAGGTGCAAGGCTGAGTCGAAGCAGTCGCAGTCGACTGCACGACTTGGAAACCATTGCTCGCAGGGCTGAATGCGCCTGTGACCACGTAGTTGACTCCTCCCTGCCCCGCGTATGACTGGGTCGTGACCCCGACGGAGGTCGCGAAAGAACCCACCGCGAACAAAGAGACGGCGAGGATTGGCAACAGGACTTTCATCGGCAGCTTGTTTCTTATGGAAAGCATTTTTCCTCAGACTCTCCGCCTTCCGGAGCCTATATCACTCGGCCGTATTTTCCGCAAGAGATTCGCAACACCCTCGCATCTTTTGCAATCGTTAGCGATACGAGTTCAGGCCGACGATGTTTCATCGCTTCAACGCAAGGTTAATAGCGGAAACCCCAGACTTGGAGGCAGATGCCCTCAAAGACGGTCACGAGTACATTCAGACTGGACGAAGCCGCATTCAAGGCGATTCAGGAAGACGCCAAGAAGCAGAATATCAGCGTTAACACGCTGGTTAACCAACTCGTACTCAGCTACGCGAACTACGACCGAATAATGAAGCGACTCCAGCTGATGAAGATTCCAGCTTCTGTGTTCAAGGCGATTCTGGAGAGCGCCTCGGACGAGGGCATCCTAGAGGCGGCCAGGATGGCCGGCCAGGGGGTCGGCAAGACTTTCGTTGTGGCTATGAGAGGCGCTTTCACGCTTGAGAACATCCTTGAGGGCTTTAGGAGCTCTGCGAACTACATCAACGCGTTCGAGTACAACGAATACCCTCACGCCGACAGGATCACAATAACGCTGACTCACAACTTCGGCAAGAAAGGGACGCTCTTCATCAGGGAGTGGATAAGAAGCATGTTCAGCGAGGTCCACCTGGAACCCAAGTTCCTCCCGGCGGAAGACGCCGTGATTTTCGAAATCTAACCTCAACCCGAAGTCGCTGAACGCGAGCGCACTCGCTTGCAGAATATACCGCCTCTCTATTACCTCCCGACTAAACTCCACGGAGTGAGGTGTGGAAGCTGAAGATTATCGAGGCAGTCTCCATCTTCAGAGTCGACTCGGTCGACGAGGCAGGGGATCTCCGGAAGGTGGAGTCGGCTCTGAAGCGGCTTGACGGGGTGAACGACGTCGAGTTCGACTATCTCCACGACAACGTCCTAGTGAGATACGATCCGAGCAAGATTGAGGAGTCGGCTCTCAAGAAGGCAGCCAAAGCGGCCCGCCGCAGGTAGGAATCGCTCAGGCGTCACAGCTCGAGTGGGGCAAGCCCGAGCGTCGGAGATTCAGGCTTCTACCGGCTCTGCAGGTTCCAAGGCTTGCCCGATTGTACTACCCGCTCGGGAAGCCGAGCTTTCCATTTCTCCAGGAACTCGAGATCCTCCTTTCTGCTCCTCAGGTTGTCCGGAAGCATGACCGGTATCTCGTCTATGATGGGGTAGTATCGCCCGCACTGGCCGCACAGGAGAACGCCCTCGACTATGGTCTCTCCGTTTGAATTGAAGTCGAGAAGCTCGAGCGGATGATGCTTGTCCATCGGACAGGCAAGGATGTCCATTAGTCTGCGCTGCACGACCAGCTTGTCGGTTCCCTGAGTATAAAGCCGATTCTCCGGCCCCGCTCCCCTTCTCACCCCTATGGCCAGGAATGAGCCTCCCCCCGCTCCGCCAGAGACGCTGTCCAGCCCTAGCCCAAACGCTTGGCAAAAGGGTTAAATTCACTCCCCTGGCGGTCCAGAACAGCCGGCCATAGCGTGTGGGTCCGACCTGGACTCGTTCCGATCCCAGAAGTCAAACCACGCGTCGTCGGGGTGCTAGTGAGATGCGAGAGCTCTCGCGAAGCCCTGATGCCGGCACCCACTCATTTTGTATCTCAGAGTGAATACTGATGCGGAACATTTAAGTTCGAGGCATTGCAGCCGATTTTTAGGCTCAGGTTGTCTGTCCTTACAAGCGTTCCACTGCAGCTTTCCGCTGACTACAATACTCTCATCACCGTATTCTGGGTAGGCAGCTTCCTTGTGATGATGCTCTACGGCCAGAGGATCCAGGTCTACATGGCCCTGGGGGACATAGGACGGGGCCTAAACAAGCTCAAGCTGATGAAAGACAAGTCGAGGAAGGAAGCCATCGACTACCTCGTGAATGTTGGAAAGGCTCCCAAGGATCCTACCGAAAGAGTGGACCAGTTCCTAGACTACGTGACGATCATGCCCGTGGACATCGACCCACAGGGTCTCGTGGGCAAGATCGACCACGTCATGACCACCAACAACGACAGGGTCAGGGCAGAGGTTTCAAACCTCCTGTCCCAGACGAACCAGGTGGCAGTCTCAGCTACGGGGACATCGATCCAGACCGCCTCAGCGCCCAATCCTGTTACTGTATCCATATCCGAGAATCTGCTGGAAGTGGCGTCATCGCTCAACCTCATCCACAAGATTGTCCGGCACTACTACCTCCTGGGGAAGAAGACCAATTCCTACTTCACGCTAATACAGCTCCAGATGATAATGCCCATGATCATACAGGAGGCCGACGCTCTCCTGAACGCCGTCGATTCGTTCAAGGTGGGGCAACCGGTGGGAGACGGAATAGGTGCCACGATCGCTGCCCGTTACATGGTCGGGAAGGAGAAGAGGGTTGTTGCGAAGGATACCGTGATGGCAATCTCAGAGTACAAGGGCAGGAAGCTCTACGTCCTGAAGGCAGAAGGTCCGATGGGCTACGTGGGCCAGCCGGGAGTGGCGATCAAGAAGATCGTCGAGGAAATGGGAGTGAAGCCGAGCGCAATCATCATGATTGACGCAGCCCTGAAGCTCGAGGGGGAGAAGACTGGAGAGATTGCCGAGGGAGTCGGCGCTGCAATCGGCGGCATCGGCGTGGAGAAGTTCCAGATAGAGGAAGTCGCCACCGACCACAAGGTTCCGCTGTACGCGATACTCGTGAAGCAGAGCATCCTGGAAGCGATTACCGTGATGAGGAAGGAGATCGCCGAAGCCGGGGACAAGGTTCAGCAGGTGCTGAACAGGCTGATCGAGGAGAAGACGAAAGAAGGCGACGACGTGCTCATCGCGGGAATAGGCAACACCTTGGGTGTCGCGCAGTGATGAGCTCCGTCCCAAGCACGGACAGGCGCTCCAAGCTACTCGTCTACACGATCGAAGAGTGCCCCGTTTGCGGTCAGAAGACCAAGCGAGCCTTCCAGGTCGGGGACTACGTTACGAAGGAGTCTGCCAACTGCACGAAGTGCGGCAACCCCACCAGGATCAGCTTGGTCTACGCGGAAGCAAGCAAGCCATCACGTTAGGACAACGAGGCCGCTCTCGTCCAACGTCATAGTGTGCTCGAACTGGGCTACGGGCTTCCCCGAAGCCTCCACCAGCGTAGGATAGGCCCTGAGGAGCTTCCTGCGCACAAGTTCCTTCAGCATCCCCTGCAGCCTCTCGGGCTTGTACTCCTCGACATACCATCTAGGCGTGAACGGGAGAGTCTTCCTCTCGTCCCAGACCTTCGAGACGAACGCGTCCAGGTCCTGGTTGCCGACGCGCTTCCGGGCTACGATGGAGAAGATGGTCTCGGTCGAGCCGTCAACGACATACCCGGCGGCGTCCTTCAGCGTAAGGAACGGCTCAATCGCGAATACCTCGCCGCGCTTCAGCGCCTGCAGGTTCGGCATGTAGAGGTTCGGGATGCTCTTCCCGGCGTGGACCACGTACCTGTCCACTGAGTGCCCCGTGAGGTTCTCGATCACCCTGTACCCGTACCTGGCCGCCTGGCCGCTTATGCTCCTTCCGATCTCGCCCGCCCTGACATCCTCCCTGACGGACGCAACGGCGGCGGCCAGAGCCCTCTCCGTAGCATCCAGGAGGGGCTCGTATTCGGGGTTGAACGTGAAAGTGACGGCTGTGTCTGTAAGGTAACCGTCGAAGTGGACTCCGAAGTCGACCTTCACGACGTCGTTCTCGTCTATCAAAGTCGCGTCGCCTGATGGCGGGGCGAAGTGGGCCGTCACGTCGTTCACGCCGATACCACACGGGAATGGCAGGAATCCGCCCCGGCCCAGAATCTCCTTCTCCACCGATTCCGCCAGTTCCAGGCAGCTCATCCCTGGCCGGACGGTCTGCTTGACCCAGAGCCTCACGTCTCTGGTAATCTTTCCGGATCTGATGTACTGCTCTGGGATTTGGTCCAAGGGATTTCCCCGCAACTCTTTTTACGTGTCTGCCCCTGCCCGAAAATTCCGTGCTATTT
>Ga0335081_10002926_pt1 | contig 26834 bp, 21 predicted proteins | sample Lox_Sample_35_FD_206713 | JGI IMG/M metagenome (GOLD analysis project Ga0335081, IMG submission 206713) | Soil microbial communities from Loxahatchee National Wildlife Refuge, Florida, United States - Lox_Sample_3.5 | ecosystem: Environmental > Terrestrial > Soil > Wetlands | place: USA...
CGTGGATTGATCCAGCACCGCGGCCGTGGATTGCTGCACAAATACGGTTTGCGGCGTCTGGCCCCCGCTGGCCGGCATCCCTTCTCCCACATCCAGCCATTCGGACGCCCCGGGCTGGTTCCGCGTGAAGTCGTACCCGGGCAGCAGAATCGGCATGAGCGCGGGGTGCGTGGTGTCCACGCCCGTATCGATATCCGCGACGATTCCCGTCCCGCTCACCTGGAAGCTCGCCTGGGCCGTCTGCAAATTGATAATCTGCACGGCCGGCTGGTTCACGTAGCCGCTCCACACCGTGGTCCCGTAATAATTCACCGGTTCCGTGTCGGAGAGTCCGGCGGCCGCGGACTGCAGGCTCACGGCAGGAATCGAGAGCAGCGTGTCCGGCTCCACGCTCTGGATTCCGAGAAGTGATTCAAGCAGATTCAGAACCGGGTTCAACAGCGTGGCCAGGAGATTCTGCGAGGAAGTGACCAGATACGTCTGGCCCACGTTTCCGTCCAGCGAGCCCTGCACCTGGCAGTTGGCCGAGACGCAAAGCCGCAGCACGCTCGAAAGCCCGCCGCCCGTCCGAACGATAAATCGCTGGCTGGCAGCCGCGGCCGTCTGAGAACCGGCGAGAAGAAATGCGGCCAGGGCCGCAATTACAAGAAGATGGCGTCGCATATGAGTCTTTCCCTTTCAGGCCATTCGAGCCACTGCTGCGGCGGTCCAAAGGCGGAGAGGGAGACTCAGAGAGTCTGGCTTACTGACCCTTCGCAGCCAATGGTACTGCCGTTACTGTTCTTTCCGGGGCGTTCCCGTACTTCCGTACTACGGGCACGAAGTTCTCCATCCGGGCCGGGCGGCGCGATTTCATTGCGCACCCCCCGGCCTGCGGCCTAGTGCGTCCCGGAGCGTAATCACCGTGGGCTGATAGTTGTTGCCCACAAAGGAGAGCTCCACATCGCCGCTGTCTTCCACAACGCCTTCGAATTCGCCGTGCTCGTTCGTAAACGTGCGCACTACGCTGCCTTTGCCGTTCGAGAGCACCACAGGAATCCGCCGCGCTACGGTCTCCGCATGCGTCACGTCGAGCACCTGCCCGGTGATCAGCAGCCGCGCACCGCTCGGCGTGGTTTCGATCTGCACGTCAATCTGGTAGGGCTCGGCACGGTACAGCACCTGCCGAACTCGTCCTCTCGCGGAACGCGCCCCCGACGGGGCCGGCTGCAGAAAGCTGTCGAACAGCGTCTGGATGACGCTCCCCACCCGCTTCCTCCCGGCGCGCCGGCCCGAAGCCTCGAACGCCGCCTTCAGCGCCCGGACGGCCCCGTCCGGCGGCTGGTAGCTTCGCTCCACCTGTCCGGCCTTCCGCACGCGGTGCCACAGCGACACCATCGCGCCGCATCGGAGGCAGGGTGCGTCCAGGTGCCGCTGCATTTCCTCGCGTCTGCCGGATGTAAGCGTGTCGTTCACAAAATCAATCCACTCTTCAGCCTCGAAGTGCTTCATATCTTTCCCCCACGTCCCCACCGCTCCGCAGCCCGGGAGGGCCGCTGGCGGTGTTCTCTCCCTCGTGGAATAAGGGGAAGCCAGGCGCGAAAAAATATAGGCGATGTGAGGATTAGCTAACTGTCGTGGGATCAGTGAGTTTGCCCGAGAGAACGAACGGCGCCCAGAAATACGGGTGGGGGAATTCCGCGCGCACCGCTCGCATCGCACCGCTAAGCGACCCGGCCATATCGCCCGTGGCCATGTAGCCCTTATAGAAGGATTGCATCAACTCCGCCGTTGTGCGGTCGTGCACATCCCACAGGGAAAGCAGGACGGAAGTTGCGCCCGCGCAGAAGAGGCCGCGTTGCAGTCCCAGCAGTTCGTCTCCGGCCGCCACCACGTTCATTCCCGTCGCGCATCCGCTCAGCACCGCCAGCCGCGCTCCCAGCCGCATCTGGTACAGATCGTAGAGATTCAGGTAACCATCGCCCAGCCGGATGCCGGAAAACATCGGATTGTCCTGGCGGTAGTTTCCGTGAGTTGCAATGTGCAACAGGCCACATTCCGGCCCGCGCTCGTGGAGCACCGCCCGGGTGGCGCGCTCCCCGAGGTAGAGTTCCGGCTGCGGAACCAGCGGAGCCACCGTCTGGACCTCCGCCAGGATCTGCGGCGCCCGCGCATCGGGCACGCCCATCACCAGGGACGGCTCCTTTGCGCTCCACGGTTTTTCCTGGCACAGCGCGAACACCGTGGCGCTCGGCGCGTACGACACGGCGAACTCATCGCACAGGTAGCGCCCCTCGCTCCGCAGCGCGTGGAAGGGCAGGAAATGCAGCGCGGCGTGTGGCACGAAGATCAGCCTCCGCCCCCGCAGCAGCGGACGCAGCGGTTCCAGCAGTTCCGCCCCCAGCGATTCCAGGTGGCTCTCCGTGGCCCGCAGCAAGACGTCCGCGAATCGCTGCACGTAGGAGAGCCCCATCCGGAATTTCGAAAGCTGGAAGCGCAAGAGCTGCAGAATGTGTGCCACGCGCGCCACCAGGGTGATCGGGACGATCTCCACGCCCGAGCGCGACACCACCGCGGCAATCACTCGCTCTCCGCTGAAAAAAAACTCCACCAGCGTGGCGTCGGGAGGGAGCGCCGACTGCACGCGCGCCAGCGAAAACTCCGCCGGCGATTCCAGCGTCGCGAATTCCTGCTCGTGCGCCGGCAGCTCCCGCAGCGTGTGCAGCAATTCGCCCTCGCGCCGCTGCGCCTCCGCATGGAGCCGTTCGATGCGTGCGCCCGAGCTTTCCTCCGGCCGCAATTCCTCCAGTTCGATGCGGTGGTAATACCAGTTCAGTTCTTCGCGTAGTTCGCGGATGCGGTGCACCAGCCCGCTCTGCCCGGCGGTCCCTCCCGGCAGCGCGCGCCCGCCCTGGAAGATCATTTCCGTCATGCTGCGCGATTTCGCCGCTTCGATCCACGCGAAGGCTTCGCCGATGGTTGCCCCGTCTCCCTGGCCGCTGAGATACAGATCCAGCAACGCTTCGTACACCAGCAGACGGTTTTTGACGAACGAGATTTTCAGCTCTTCGGCCTGCAGACGGCCGCGAAGCGTTTCCAGCACCCGCCGCGCTTCCTGATAGGCGGCAAATGCGCCCCGGGAGTCCCCCTTTCGCTGGGCGGTCTGCCCGCGAAGGAAATGTGCCTGATACACGAGCACCGGGGTTTGCAGCCGAGGAAGGCGCGCCCCGATCGCCCCCACCTCCGCCTGCGCCTGCTCCAGTTCTCCCGTTTCGAGCGCGATCCGCGCCAGCAACAGGTGTGCGAGCACCGCCTTTCCGGTCAATATGCTCGAGTCGAAAAACGCGGCCGCCCCCGCCGCCAGCCTCCGCGCCTCGAAATGCCGCCCTTCGTGGCTCAGCAGCAGCGCCTGGTAGAGGTCCAGTAACCACGGCCACACCTGGTTCTTCTCGCGCGCGAAGATTTCGCGCGCTTTCGAAAACCGTTCGAGCGCCAGCGCCGTTTTTCCCAGCTGCCCCATGGCCACGGCCTCGTTGGCCAGGCACTTCGCGGCTTCGTACGCCGTTCCCAGGGACTCGAAGCGCACAAATCCTTCGTGCGCCATCTCCCGCGCCTCTTCGCTAAGATTCAGCTCCAGGAAAACATCGGAAAGGTCCAGGTGGCACAGCGCAAAATGGTATCCGTCTCCAATCGCCTCGCACGCCCGCCGCGCCGCATACAGCATTTCGATCGCCTGCGTGTATTCTCCCCGGAGACAGTAGAGGTAGGCGATGTTGTAGTCCGCCTGCGCCACCAGCAGCGGCATTTTGTTCTGTTCGCACACCGCCCGCGCCCGCTGGTAGGTGGCCAGCGCCCGGGCGAAGTCGTTCAGGCTGATCAGGCACACCGCCATGTTGCTCAGCACCACGGCTACGCCCTCGGCGTCCCCGTGCGGCATCAGTCCTTCGTACGCCTTCTCGTAGTGCGCCAGCGCTTCCTCGAACCGGTCCTGCCGGTGGAAGATGTTCCCCGCGTTGATCTCCAGCCGCGCCAGCCGCCAGGGTTCCTTCAGGATCGTGAAGATTTCGCGGGCGCGCTCCCATGCGGCCGTGGCGCGGTCGTATTCTCCCATCAGGATCAGCGGCTGGATTTCGCTGCTCAGCGTCCGCGCGGCCTCTTTCCGGTTTCCCAGCTCCGAGTACATGCGCACCGCACGTTCGTGGTGCTCCACCGCCCCGCGATTGTCCCCGCTCGCGTAGAGCGCGTTGGCCATGGCGCGTTGGCTCAGCGCGATCGATTCTTTGCGCCGCAGCCGCCGCGCGATGGTTATGGCTGTCGCAGCCAGCCGCAGCGCCTGCCGCGTGTCCACGCGCACCGTTTCCACCACAGCCCGCGCCAGTTGCTCCACAATTTCAGGCGTGACAAGAGCCGCGTGCCGGGCCAGAAATTTCCGCCGGCTGGCTTCGTCCGCCAGTTCGCAGAGTTGGGCGTGCAGGGCCTCGGCCGATTTCTTTGCCCCGGCGGAGCGCCGAGCATGCGGGCGGCGGTTCATGCGAACCCCAGTTCTTTCAGCCGGCGCCGCAGCCGCTCGAGACACTTCTGCCGGATGAAGCCGATCGAACCGACCGCCACGCCCAGTTCCGCGGCGATTTCGTTGTAGGGCCGCGCCTCGTCCTCAAAGAAGAGCGTTTCCACCAATCGCCGGCACTGGGGAGACAGTCCGCTCACCGCCTCGCGGAGCATCTGCTCCTCCTGCGTCTGTCGGAGCAGCGTTTCCGCGACGGGAGGAACCTCTGGCTCAACGGGATCCGGCTCCGAGTCGCGGCTCACCAGACGGCGGTCGCGCTGTTTCCATTGCCAGCACTGGTGATGCGTCACCTGGATCAACCATTTTGGCAGAGCCCGCACCTCGCGCAGCTCTCCCAGGCGCGTCAGCAGCTCCAGGCACGTGGTCTGGAACACATCTGCGGCGTCCTGCGGCGGCAGCCCGTATTTCACTGGAATCGAGTAAATGAGCGCTTTGTATTTGTCGATCAGCTTCGCCCAGGCCTGCTCGTTTCCGGCCAGACAATCTTTCACCAGGCGAGCGTCACCGCCCGAGGCCGTCCGCGCGGCCGCATTGTTTCGCGTCGTGGAGTTCATCGCGCCGGGGCTCCGCTGCCGGATCGCCAGTAAAGCTCTTCAACATTCCACAGTACGTACGGCTCCAGGATGGCGGGATGAAAATTGCCCAGTCCGGCCTTCGCCCCGGCCAGGATGTGCGGACTGGCCAGAAAAATCATTGGCTGGTTCTCCGCCAGAATCTCCTGTACACGGTCGTACAGTCGCTTCCTCTCCTCGAATGTGCGCGCGGAGAGCTGCCGTTCCATCAGGCGGTCGATTTCCGCTTCCCAGGGGGTGGCAGGTCTTGCCTGCGAGGGATTCCACATGTGCTGTGCCCCGCTCGAAAGCCACACGTTGATGTCGGAATTCGGGTCCGCGTCGAAGCTGGCCAGCCCCAGCACGCACGCGTCATATTCCTTCGTCTGGAAGATGCGGTCGAGCAGCGAGCGGAATTCCAGGGCCGCCACGCGAACATTCATGCCTAGCCGGCTCAGATCGTCCTGGATCAAGCCGGCCATCTTCGACCGCTCCGCGCTCGTCGAGCTTGTGGCGATGGAAAACTCCACGGCCACCCCATCCGCATCCACCAGTTGCTCTGTGCCCGCGGAATCCGTTTTCCATCGGAAGCCGGCCGCGCGCAGCAGTTCGCGCGCGTGTTCGAGCGACCGCACCGGGTGCGCCACCCCCGCATCGGCCCAGCGTGGCTCCCCCGGCGTCACCGGGCCCCATAGCGGCGCGCCCCGGCCGTGATACACCAGCCGCACGATGGATTCGCGATCCACCGCCGCGGAGACCGCCTGGCGGAAGCGCACGTCGCGGAACCACTTCTGATGTCGCTCCAGCGCGGGCGGAGGTTTCGCTCCCAGATCGTTCAGGTTGAAGAACAGAAAATTGTATTCAAGTCCCGGCCCCGCATCCACTAGTGTGGCGGAGGGTACGTCGCGCGCGAGCGCGGCAAAATTGTCGGGCGTCAGACGGCTGATGACGTCCGTCTCTCCTGCGCGGAACCGCAGCACCTGCGCGTCTGCATTGGGAACGAACAGGAACACCACCTCATCCAGATACGGCAGGCGGTTTCCTGCCCCGTCCTTCTTCCAGTAATACGGGTTTCGTTCCAGCACCAGCCGTTGCCCGGCCACGTATTCCTTCAGCCGGAACGGTCCTGTCCCCGCCATCTGCTGCGGGGGAGTGTCGAGGGCCCAGCTCTGCGAAATCCGGCCCTGCCCGTATGCCCGCTCCAGCAGATGCCGCGGTAGAATCGCCAGGCCATCAAACAGCCGCTCGCCCGCGCCATACGGGCGCGCCAGCGTGAAGACTAGCGTACGCGGCCCCGACTTTCGCACTTCGATCGGCTTTCCTCCCACGAACAACAGGTCCCGCTGCGGCGAATGCGCGGATTCATCCAGATAGACGCGAAAGCTGAACAGCACATCGTCTGCATCCAGCAGATGGCCGTCGGAAAATCGCAGTCCCTTCCGCAGTTCGAGCGTGTACCGCAGTCCGTCGGAGGACACGTTCCACGACGACGCCAGTCCCGGTTCCGTCAATTGGGTTGCGCGGTTGATGTGGACCAGGTCCGCCTGCATCACGCTGAGCACCTCTCGCGAGGGAGCGTCCGCCGCCATCAGCGGATTCAGCGTTTTTGGCTCCGTCCGGAGTGCCACCACCAGCCGTCCCCCCCGCCTCCCGGTCTCTGCGGGCGCGGCACGCGTCTCATCGCGGCTCGCTCCCGGGAGTGCGGATCCGCATGGAGCCGCCCACGCAGACCACAACGCAAATCCCGCGCCCATCAGGACGCACGACCAACGCGCTCGCCCCACGCGTCTGCTCACCCGTTTGACCCCATCCCGCCGCTGTCCATCTTGGACGGGTCCGCCCAGCGCTGCAATGCGCTGGCCAGTCCCAGGTAGCCGAGAAAGAACGGCGTCATCGCCAGCGCCGGCAGCGACATCCACCAGTACGAAGTCAGCACGCTGTACTGCTGCAGGCTGGCCAGCAGGTTTCCCCAGCTCGGCGCAGGTTCCGGCACGCCCAGGCCCAGGAACGAGAGCGTCACTTCCGCCAGCACATATTGAGGCGCGAGGATGGCCGCCTGGGTCAGCAGCACCCCCCACGTCTGCGGCAGGATGTGGCGCCGCAGCAGGTAGCCGCCGCCCGCACCGAACCCGCGCGCCGCGCGCACATAGTCGCGCTCCTTCGCGCTCAGCACCACTCCGCGCACCAGCCGCGCCGGGCGCGCCCAGCCCACCAGCCCGATCACTCCACATACCAGGAAGAACGCCTCCAGCGGCGTCACGGCAAGCGGTAGAAACGCGCGCAACGCGAACAGCAGATACAGCCACGGCAGCGCCAGAAAGAGTTCGGCGCCCCTCATCAGCACCTCATCCCTCCAGCCTCCCCAGTACCCGGCTGCCGCTCCGATCAGCAGACCGCATCCCAGCGCCAGAGCTGTCGCCAGCAGCCCGGCCAGCAGGGAAATCTGCCCGCCCCACAGCAGCCGCGAAAGCTGGTCCCGCCCGTATCCGTCCGTCCCCAGCAGCGCCACGCGTGTCTGCCCGTCGCCGGCACCGAACAGATGCACCCGCCAGGGCAGCACGCCCAGCAGCCGGTAGCGCGCCCCCTCCACAAGAAAGTGGATCGGGATCGGCGCTGTCGTATCCTCCGCGTAGCTGTCGAATGAGTCCGCCTGCGGCCGAAGCGCGTAAACAAACGGCCGCCAGTGGAATTCCCCCCGCGCATTACGGAAATGGATTCGCGCCGGCGGCGCATAAGGGTGTTCGCGATCCTGGGACACGGGATCGTAGGGAGCAAAGAATCCGGCGCACAGGATCACCGCGTGCATCACCATCAGCGCCGCGAGCCAACCGCGCAGGTTTCGCCACAGCCTCACGCCGCTTCTCCCTGCGAGCGAATTCGCGGGTCCGCCCAGTAGAGCAGCAGGTCCGCCGCCAGGTTGCCGCACACCAGAAACACCGTCGAGAGCAGCACGCCCCCGATCACCACGTACAGGTCGCGCGCCAGGATCGCCTCCAGCAGAAACGGCCCCAGCCCGGGCCAGCTCGTCACTACCTCCACGATCAACGACCCGCTCAGCAGCGTGCCCACGCTCAGGCCCAGCAGCGAGATCAGCGGATTTGCTGCCGCGCGCAGTCCGTAGCGCCACACCAGCCGCCCGCGGGGAATTCCATGCGCCCTCGCCGCGCGAAGGTAGCCGGCGTCGAGCACCTCCACGAACGCCGCGCGCACGTGCCGCACCAGCATCGGAATCGTGGAGAGCACCAGCGCGGCCACCGGCAGCGCAAGGTGCAGCCCCGTGTCGCGCACGCGCGCCGCCCACCCCATCGATTCCGCGCCCACGGATTCCATGCCGCCCGCGGGAAGCCATCCCGTGCGCACCGCTACGATCAGCAGGCCCAGCGCCAGCACGATATCGGGAATGATCAGCAGCCCCGCCGCGCCCGCAGTCAGAAGATAATCGGGCCAGCCTCCCTCCCGCTGCGCGCTCCAGATCCCCAGCGGCAGCGCGAGGCTCCAGGCGAGAAGCAGGGAGATGCCCGTCAGCAGCAGCGTATTCCTCGCCCGCACGCGAAGCAGAGGCCCCACCGGCTGCCCGTAGGCGAACGAATATCCCAGATCGCCGCGCGCAAGCGCTTTCAGCCACCGCGCGTAGCGCATAGCCAGCGGCTGGTCCATTCCGTACTCGCTGCGCAGCGCCGCGATCGTCTCCGGCGCGATCCGCGGATCGAGCTTCATCTCGTCCAGGTATTTGCCTGGCGCCAGCGCGGAAAACAGAAAGGTGAGCAGCGACACGCCGGCCAGCAGGAACGCGGCATGCGCCATTCGGCGCAGCGCGTAGCGAATCATGCGCCGGCCCCGCCCTGCCCGGGCGCCTGCCATCGCGGTGTGGCCGCCACCAGCGCGCGCGTCGCCGCGTGCGCCGGTCGCAGCAGGAGCTGCTCCGGCAATCCCCGTTCCACGATTCGCCCGCCGTCCAGCACAATCATTTCGTCGGCCAGATGCGCCGCCATCGCCAAATCGTGCGTTATGAAGACGTAGCTCAGGCCGGCCGCGCCCTGCAGCTCCGCCAGTAGATTCGCGATCTGTGCCCCGACGGACGCGTCCAGCGCCGAGAGCGGCTCGTCCAGGATCAGCACGCGCGGTTCCGCCGCCAGCGCGCGCGCGATTGCCAGCCGTTGTTTTTGTCCGCCGCTGAACTCGCCTGCCGTGCGCCCGGCGGCCGTGGCTCCCAGGCCCACCCGCTCCAGCAGCGCAATCGCACGCGCCGTCCGTTCCGCGGGCGCCGGTTTTTTCTGCACATCAAAGGGTTCGCGCACGATTTCAAGCGCTGTCATCTGCGGATCGAGCGATCCCGCCGGATCCTGGAACACGAGTTGAACCTGCGGCCGCACCTCGCGCAGCCGCCCCTCGTCGAGCGCCGTCAGTTCGCGCCCGTCCAGAACGATTTTTCCGAGCGTCGGCCTCTCTAGGCACGCCAGGCACAATGCCAGCGTGCTTTTTCCCGCGCCCGACGCGCCCGCCACCCCCAGCGTCGTCCCCGCTCGAACTTCAAACGACACTCCGTCCAGCGCCGTCAATCCCATTCGCGCGCCGCCATGTCTCCCGCGATAGCGGACAGTCAGCGATTCGACGGTGAGCAGCGCGTCCATGGCCGTTTCTCAGCGCCTCTCATCCTCCATACTTGAAGCAGAATACCGAATGCGCCCTGCCCAATTGTGTCGCGCCCGGCTCCCGCACTCCGCACTCCTCCATCCGGGCCGCGCATCGCGGCTCGAATCGGCAGCCTGGCGGCGGTGCGTTCCTATCTGGCGGATCTCCGGGGATCACCGGCAGGCGCGCGTACGCGCCCCGCGGCGCGGGCCACGCGGGCAGGCAATCGAGGAGCGCTTTCGTGTACGGATGTTTCGGGTTCCGCAGCACTTCCTTTGCGGGCCCGCATTCCGCCACGCCTCCCGCGTAGAGCACCAGGATGCGGTGCGCGAATCCCGAGAGGAGTGCCGGGTTGTGCGTGATGAAAATCAGCGCCATACCCCGCGCCGCCTGCAATTCGCGGAACAATTTGAGGATTTCCGCCAGGGTTACGGGATCGAGCGATGCGGTCGGCTCATCCGCCACCAGCAGCGCCGGCCCGCACACCATCGCCTGGGCCAACATCACGCGCTGCCGCTGCCCGCCGCTCAGCTCATGGGGATACGCGGAACCGATGCGGGCCACATCCGCGCCGAATACGGCGTGCAGAGCGCCCTCCACCGCCTCGTCGATTCCAGTCCCGCCGCCGCGATGCGCCCGGCGCACCTCGCGCACCTGCTGCCGTACCCGCATGCTCGGATGCAGCGCGAGGCTGGCCTCCTGAAAAATTAACGCCAGCCGCGCCCCGCGGATGTGCCGCAACTCGGCCTCTGGTTCCCCCAGCAGCTCGCGCCCTTCAAACCGCACCGACCCGCGCACCACTCGCCCGCCCGGCGGCAGCAGCCCCGCGAGCGCGCCGGCCAGCGTGCTTTTTCCGGACCCGGACTCGCCCACCACGCCCAGAACTTCTCCCGCCTCGAGCGCGAAGCTCACTCCCTCGAGAGCACGCGTCTCCCCGCTCCAGCGGGAGGAATAGGCCACATGGAGGTCGCGAACTTCCACGATGGAAGGCATGCAAGTGCTGCGCGAACTTCCGCAGGCCGCGCCAGTTTATCCTCGGGCAGCGCACGCGGTGCTACAAGGCGAACCTGGGCAAACACAGCCGAAGAGTAATCTGCCTGCTTCCAGCGTGAAGCTGAATTCGGATCCTGAATCTCAACGGGACTGCCTGCCCGGGACGTGGAAATCCCCGATCTTGCCGGGCGGTCGAACGGACAAAGGTCCGGTCTGGAGAGATGAGTGACAGGACCTACCGGCCATGTAGGTGGCAGTCTCAAGCTGAGCGATTTTTCGAGTCGCTCGAGCAGCATCCCGGACGCACACGCAGACATCCGAAGTGCCAGCGGGTCGAAGCTCAGCTCCGGATTGAACGGTATCGGACGGAACGAGAGAAGTAGGAATTGCCGCGCGGCGGGGGGCGCCGTATGGGGGCCAAATGAGTATTATGTCTTTTTTCGGGACTCTCACTCCTTTGCCGCCCGTGCTGGTGCACTCCACCTCGCCCTGCAGGAGAACGTTGTCCCTCTATGGGTGAGCGAGTTCCAGTAGAACTAGCGGCCAGGGAACGAATTGGCCGAAACGCACCGGTTCGAACTCATGATTCATTGGGCTCAGGTTCGAATCCTGTCAGGCCCCTCAATGTGTGTCCAGGGATTAGCTGTGCCCGCCGGCCAGTTCGCGCACGATCGATCCCACGAAATTCTTCGCGTCACCGAACAGCATCAGCGTCTTGTCCATGTAGTAGAGCGGATTGTCGATGCCCGCGAACCCCGGGTTCATGCTGCGTTTGATCACCATCACTGTATGCGCCTTGTCCACGTTCAGGATGGGCATGCCGTAGATCGGGCTCGAAGCGTCCGTGCGCGCCGCCGGGTTCGTCACGTCATTGGCCCCGATGATGAGCGCCACGTCCGTCTGTGGCATATCCGAATTGATTTCTTCCATCTCCACCAGCCGCTCGTAGGGGATGTCCGCCTCAGCCAGCAGCACGTTCATGTGCCCCGGCATGCGCCCCGCCACCGGATGGATTCCGAATTTCACGTCCACGCCCTTCTTCGTCAGCACGTCAAAGAGTTCGCGCACTTTGTGTTGCGCCTGCGCCACCGCCATGCCGTATCCCGGCACGATCACCACCGTGCTCGCCGCTCCCAGGATGTCCGCTGCTTCTTCCGGCGTCGCGCTCCGCACGGTGCGCTCTTCCTTTGCCGCTGCCGCTCCCGCCTGCACCTGTCCGAATGCGCCGAACATCACGTTCGTGAACGACCGGTTCATGGCCTTGCACATGATGACGGACAGGATGAAGCCCGACGACCCGTCCAGCGCGCCCGCCACTACCAGCACCTTGCTGTTCAGCACAAAGCCCAGCAGGGCGGCGGAAAATCCCGCGTAGGAATTGAGCAGTGATATCACCGTCGGCATGTCCGCGCCGCCGATCGGGGTCACCAGCAGCACGCCGAACACCAGCGCCACCACCACCATGACGGGAAACAGCACCGTGTTCGTGGGCTTCACCACCAGCGCCATGGCCAGCAGCAGCGCCGCGCTCAGCACGGAAAGGCTCACGAAGTTCTGCCCGCGGTACACAATTGGCCGCTGCGGCAGGATCTCCTGCAATTTCCCGGCCGCGATCAGGCTGCCCGTGAACGTCAGCGAGCCGATAATCACTTCCAGCCCGATTTCGCCCATTTGAAATCGCGTGACGTTCGACTGAGAGATGCCCACGTAGTATTCCGCGATTCCGATCATCGCCGCGGACAGTGCGCCGAACGCGTGGCTCAGCGCCGTCCGCTGCGGCACCGCCGTCATGTGCACCAGGCCGAGCGGCACGCCGATCGCTGCCCCGATAATCAGCGTGATGATCACCCATTTGTAGGACACCAGCTCCGGATTGCACAGCGTGGCTCCCACGGCCAGCGCCGCCGCGATTTCTCCCGCCAGCACTCCCCGCCGGGCCGATGCCGGCGAGCTGAGCCATTTGATCGCCAGAATGAAGAGGACGGTGGCCGCGATGTACGCGAAATCGAGCAGTTGCTGCGTGGCTTCCGGCGTCATGGCTTGTGCTGCTTCCCCGTCTTGAACATGCGCAGCATGCGGTCCGTAATCACGAATCCGCCCACCATGTTGCTGAACGACGCCGCCACCGCGATCGCCCCCAGCACCGTGGCCAGCGGCGTCTCCTGCCGTCCCGCGATGATGATCGCCGCCACCACCACGATCGCGTCCAGCGCGTTCGTCAGCGACATCAGCGGCGTGTGCAGCAGCGGGGAAACCCGTTTAATCAGCTCGAACCCTACAAATCCCGCGAGGATGAACACATACAGGTTGGAAAGAAAATCAGCAGGCACTCGTTCCCCCTTATTTCACCGGCGCCAATGCCGGCAATTTGAAAAAGTCCCGCACGCGGCTGTGCACGATTTCTCCCTCGTGGGTCACCAGCGTTTCCCGGGTGATCTCGTCCTCCAGGTTCAACTGCACCTTTCCTTCCTTCACCAGATGGGTGAGGAACGAGCTGATGTTGCGCGCGTAGAGCTGGCTCGCGTGATAGGGCACCGAGCTCGCCAGGTTGAACCACCCCACGATCGTCACTCCATTCACGATGATCTTCTCTCCCGGCTGCGTCAGCTCGCAGTTTCCGCCCCGCTCCGCGGCCAGGTCCACGATCACCGATCCCGGCGCCATCCTCGCTACCATGTCCTTGGTCACCAGTACCGGCGACTTTCTCCCCGGAACCACCGCCGCCGTGATCACCACTTCGCTCTCCGCCACGGCGCGTCCCAGCAGTTCGCGCTGCTTCTGGTAGAAGGTCTCGTCCTGCGCCCGTGCGTATCCGCGTGCGTCTTCCGCGTCTTTCGCCTCGATGGGCAGTTCCACGAACCTCCCGCCCAGACTTTCCACTTGCTCCTTTGCCGCCGGCCGCACGTCGTACGCGCTGGTCACCGCACCCAGCCGCCGCGCCGTCGCGATGGCCTGCAGTCCCGCCACGCCCGCGCCGATCACCAGCACCCGCGCCGGTGTAATCGTCCCGGCGGCCGTGGTCAGCATCGGCAGCATCCGCGGCAGCAGGTCTGCTGAGATCAGAACCGCCTTGTAGCCGCACAGCGTGGCCATGGACGAAAGCGCGTCCATGCTCTGCGCCCGCGTCGTTCGTGGCATGAGTTCGATCGAAAAAGACGTCACTCCCGCCCGCGCAATGTCCTCCACCGTGGTCACCTCGCCCAGCGGGCGCAGGAACCCGATCAGCACCTGGCCTTTCCGGTACAGCGGCAGGTCCGCCTTCCCGGTCTTGTCGTTCGAACCGTAGCACAGCACCTGCGCCACAATGTCCGCGCTTGCGAACACCGCGGCACGCTCCGCCACCACTTTGGCCCCCTTGGCCGTATACTCCGCGTCGGGAAATCCCGAATCCGCTCCCGCCCCTGCCTCAATCACCAATTCCAATCCGGCTTTCGTCAGGCTCGGAATTACCGCCGGCACCATGGCTACCCGGCGCTCTCCTGGAAAACTTTCTTTCGGCACTCCGACGATCATAAATTCCTCTTCCCCTGGCGCGGCGGACCCCTTCGAACCGGCCGCTGCCCCGCGAGATTCGCTCTTCGCGGGAATCTGTCCAAAAAAGCGCCGTCATTTTACCCTCATGCCTCCAAATTTTCAGCGTCAAAGCGCACACTTGGCAGTGCCGCAAAGCACGGACTCCCGTTCCCGGAATGGGTCCGACGGGCCGCTCCGCTGCACTCCCCGAGCTTCCGGTCCGGGAGCGCGCTCCGGCTTCTCCACTCTTGTTTGACTTGCATTCCCTTGCGGCCTAACATGGCCGCCGCCGTTGCCCGGCGGAAATTGCGCGTTGGCCGCGCCCGTCAGAGTCCGGCGGGATCCGCCGAGCGGATAGCTTCTGGAATGACGACGATTCGCATCTCAACGCGGAAAATTGACGCCGTCACGGTTCTCGATCTCGAAGGCCGCCTGATCCTCGGCGCAGCAACGGATTTGCTGAGTAGCACCCTTCAGGACACGATTGCCAAGGGTGTCCGCAAGGTCCTGCTGAATATGAAGAACGTCGCCCAGGTGGACACCACCGGCATCAGCACCATCGTCCGCGCTTTCGTCAGCCTGGAACGTTCCGGCGGGAGGCTGGCCGTCTGCCATCTTTCCGAGCGCGTGCGCATGGTCCTCGATCTCACCCGCCTGCTCAACGTCATCCCCAACTTCCCCGACGAGGCCGAGGCCCTCCACCGCCTGCGCTGAACGGTCCGCCTCTAGAGAGTGGTCAGCTCCGCGAATTTGCTCAAGTCGATGTTCCCGCCGCTCACCACGGCCACCACTTTGCCTGTTCCGCATTTTCCACTCAGCGCCGCGGCCACCGCGCACGCGCCCGCCCCTTCCGCGATCACGTGGTTCCGTTCCGCCACGATCCGCATCGCCGCCCTAATCTCCTCCAGCGTCGTCACCACCGATCCCGCCAGCAGGTGATGCGCCAGCGCCCACATCCGCGGGAATACGCTTTTTCCGCCGCTGCCGTCTACCCAACTCTTCTGCCAGTTCGGAAACGCCTGCGCCGATCCTTTGGAGAATGAGTACGCCAGCGGCCACGCCGTCTCCGGCTCCGCCCCGTACACCTTGACTCCCGGTTTTATCGCCTGCATCGCCGTGGCGATCCCGCACGTCAGCCCGCCGCCGCCGAACGCGGCTACCACCGCGTCCACTTCCGGCAGGTCCTCGAAAATCTCCAGGCCGCACGTCGCATTTCCCGCGATGAATTCATCGTCCTCGAACGGATGCACCATTATTCCCGTCATCGCCGGATGCCGCCGCTCGCCCAGTGCCTTCCAGCATTCGTCGTACGGCGCCATCACAATCTCCGCGCCCAGCCTCCGAATGGCGTCGAGTTTCGTCGCCGGCGCCGTGTCCATCACCAGCACGCTGGCGCGAACGCCCGCCTTCTTCGCCGCCAGCGCCACGCCCTGCGCCGCGTTGCCCGCGCTCACCGTCCACACGCCGCGCGCCTTCGCTTCCGGTGGGAGCAAACGCACCTGGTTGTACGCACCTCGAATCTTGAACGATCCGATTGGCTGCAGGCTTTCCAGCTTCAGGTAGATTTCCGCAGGCGCTCCGGCCCACTCCGGCGAGGAGTGCCCGGAGATGTCCAGCCGCACCAGCGGCGTGCGCACCGCGGCCTCGTAGACGTGCCGCCGTGCGTCTTCGATCATCGCCTGCGGTATCGTTCTCCGCTCAGCAGCTTCGGCCGCCTGCGCCCGTTGTTCCGTTGCCATGCGATTTCCCTCGGTGGCAGCCATCCTATTTCCACCTGCTGGGCCGGTCAACATCCGGCCAAAATGTCGACTCCCAGCGGAGCTCAGGGTCAGCGGCTCATCAGAAAGTTGGGCTTCCGGCCGGTCGTGTGCAAAGATTCGCGAGCCTCTTCGGCCCTCCGAGCATCGAAGAGATTGCCATGGCCCAGCTTGGAGCTTCTTCCCCCCGCGACCCGTCCTCAAAAGTGGCCCTCGTCGCCGGCGGCACCGGCGGTCTCGGCCGCGCCGTCAGTCTGGCTTTCCTCCAGGAAGGCGCCCGCGTCGTCGTCACCTATCGCAAGGAAGACGAATTCCGTGCGCTCCAGACCGCTGCGGGCGCAAAGGCAAACGCCCTTGAAGGCTCCGCCGTCGACGTCACCGACGAAGCCGCCGTCACCGCCCTGATCGCCTCCGTCGTCTCTCGCCATGGCCGCCTCGACGCGCTCGTGAACACCGTTGGCGGCTACGCCGGCGGCGTCACATTGTGGGAGCTGGACACGAAAACCTTTGACCACATGCTCTTGCTCAATCTCCGCTCCGGCTACGCCCTCGCCCGCGCCGCCGTCCGCGTTATGTTGCGGCAGGGGAGCGGCGCCATCGTCAACATAGCCGCCAAGGCTGCCCTCGATCATGGCGCTGGTGCAGCCGCCTACGCCGCATCGAAGGCCGCAGCGGTCGCGCTCATGGATTCCCTGGCAGCGGACCTGAAAGGAACTGGCATCCGCGTTAACTCCGTTCTGCCCAGCATTATCGACACGGAAGCGAACCGCAGAGCCATGCCCAAAGCGGATTTTTCGAAATGGCCAAAGCCGGAGGCCATCGCGCGCGTCATCGTCTATCTCTGCAGCGACGCAGCAGCGGTGGTTCACGGCGCGGCTGTACCGGTTTATGGAGAGAGCTGAGCCTCTCTTCAACGGAATTGGTGGAGGCAATCATGTCGCTCCGTCCCGTAAAGCGCATCATTAAATCCAAGCCCACGCTCGAGGGTGCCGGAGTCCATCTGCGCCGCGCCTTCGGTTTCGGCAATACCAAGGAATTCGATCCCTTCCTCCTCCTCGATGATTTCCGCAACGACGTGCCTGAAGACTATCTCGCCGGCTTTCCCTGGCATCCCCATCGCGGCATCGAGACAATCACCTACGTCCTCGCCGGCACTGTCGAGCACGGCGACAGCATGGGCAATCGGGGCGCCATCGCCGCGGGCGACGTCCAATGGATGACCGCGGGCAGCGGCATCATCCATCAGGAAATGCCTAAGGGCGACGCCGCTGGCCGCATGCACGGCTTCCAGCTCTGGGCCAACCTTCCCTCCGCGCTCAAAATGACCAAGCCGCGATACCAGGAGGTCAAAGCCGCCGAAATCCCGGAGGTTACGGATGACGATGGCACTCGCGTCCGCATCGTGTGTGGCAACTTCTGGGGAAAATCCGGTCCGGTCGAAGGCGTCGCCGCCGATCCGCTCTATCTCGACGTCTCTGTCGCTCCTGGCCGCCGCAAGGCGCTGCCCATCGAAACCACACGCCACGCCTTCGCCTACGTTTTCTCCGGTGCCGGAAAATTCTGCAATTCCTCCGAACCGCTCGCCGTCCCCACCGAACCCGTCGGATGGCTTGACACCGTTCCGCCGGCGGACGTCGAGAATCGCTCGCTCGTCCTCTTCGACTCCGGCGACGAGCTCACCGTGCAGGCAGGCGACGACGGCATTCGATTCCTGCTGTGCTCCGGCAGGCCGCTCGAGGAGCCCGTCGCCTGGTACGGCCCCATCGTGATGAACACTCAGGAAGAGTTGCGCCAGGCCTTCAGCGAACTCGACCGCGGCAGCTTTCTGAAGAAGTAGCACAGGCTTTCAGCCTGTGCGCTTCTGAACAACGCGGAGCGCTCCATCCGCTGGGACGCCCGCCGCAGCTCAGTTCCATCCGGGCAAGCTGATTCACGGCCGCACTCCATCCTGTTTTGTCCGGAGAGCCCAAAAGCGGCTATACTACGGTGGATTCGGGGACAACGCCCTGCGACGGAGACTCGTTCTCCGGGTGTCCCTGAATGGAAAGCTGGGGGAATGGGCACCGTCACGAATCACGTCACCAATGGCCGCCCGGCGGCCCAGCAGGATCCCGAACTTCGCGAGTGGGTGGAATCGTTTGAAGCCCTCGTCGAGGAAAGCGGCCCGGAGCGCGCCGCGCAGATCCTCGATCAGCTCCGTGCCCATGCCGAACGCACCGGCATCCCTTTGCACTTCACCGCCAACACGCCCTACGTCAACACGATTCCTTACGACCACCAGCCGCCTTTTCCCGGCGATCAGGAAATCGAACGCCGCATCAAGAGCGTCATCCGCTGGAACGCGCTGGCCATGGTCGTGCGCGCCAACCGCGTCGAGCACAACATCGGCGGCCACATTTCCACCTACGCCTCGCAGGCCACGCTCTTTGAAGTCGGCTTCAATCATTTCTTCCGCGCCCGCACCAACCACTTCGAGGGCGACCACATTTACTTTCAGGGGCACGCCGCGCCCGGTATCTACGCGCGCGCTTTCCTCGAAGGCCGCCTCTCCGTCCAGCAGCTGGAAAATTTCCGCCGCGAGCTCAAGCCCGGGGGCGGGCTCTCCTCCTACCCGCATCCCTGGCTGATGCCCGAATTCTGGCAGTTCCCCACGGTCTCGATGGGCCTCAGCCCCATCATGGCCATCTACCAGGCGCGCTTTAACCGCTACCTGGAGGATCGCGGCCTCAAGCCGCGCACGGACGCAAAGGTGTGGGCCTTTCTCGGCGACGGCGAGACCGACGAGCCCGAAGCCCTCGGCGCCATTACACTCGCCTCCCGCGAGCAGCTCGACAATCTCATCTTCGTCGTCAACTGCAACCTCCAGCGCCTCGACGGTCCCGTCCGCGGCAACGGCAAAATCATCGCCGAACTCGAGGCCATCTTCCGCGGCGCCGGCTGGAACGTCATCAAGGTCATCTGGGGCAGCGACTGGGATTCTCTGCTCGAGCACGACGCGGAGGGCGTGCTCGTCAAGCGCATGGGAGAAGTGGTGGACGGCGAGTCGCAGAAATATGTCGTGGAGCCCGGCTCTTACACGCGCCAGCATTTCTTCGGCGCCGATCCCCGCCTTCTCAAGCTCGTCGAGCATCTTTCCGACGAGCAGGTCCGCAAGCTCCGCCTCGGCGGCCACGACCCGCGCAAAATGTACGCCGCCTACAAGGCCGCGGTGGAGCACCATGGCTCCCCTACCGTCGTCCTCGCCCGCACCATCAAGGGGTACGGCCTCGGCGAAGCCGGCGAAGGCCGCAACATCACCCATCAGCAGAAGAAATTGAACGAGGACGAGCTCCGCGAATTCCGCTCCCGCTTCGGCATCCCCATCCGCGATGAAGACGTCGCGGAAGCGCCGTTCTATCGCCCCCCCGACAACAGCCCGGAAATGCAGTATCTCCGCGCCCGCCGCCAGGAGCTTGGCGGATTCGTTCCCCAGCGCTCCGTCCTCGCCCCGCCCATCAAGGCCGACCTATGCGAACTGTTCAAGGAATTCGAGGCCGGCAGCGAGAATCGCGAAGTCTCCACCACCATGGCCTTCGTCGGCATGTTGCGCAAGCTCATGCGCGACCCGGAGATCGGCAAGTTCGTCGTGCCCATCGTTCCGGACGAGGCCCGCACCTTCGGCATGGAGTCGCTCTTCCGTCAGGTCGGCATCTACGCCCACGGCGGCCAGAAGTACGAGCCCGTGGACGTCCATACTCTGCTCTATTACAAGGAGGCCGTCGAAGGTCAGATTCTCGAGGAAGGCATCACCGAGGCTGGCTCCATCAGCTCGTTTACTGCCGCGGGCACGGCCTATGCCACGCACGGCATCAATACGATTCCGTTTTTCATTTTCTATTCGATGTTCGGACTCCAGCGCATCGGCGATCTCGTCTGGGCCGCGGCGGACATGAGTGCGCGCGGCTTCCTGCTCGGCGGCACCTCCGGCCGTACCACGCTCGCCGGCGAAGGGCTTCAGCACCAGGATGGCAACAGCCACATCCTCGCTCTGCCCGTTCCCAATCTGCGCGCCTACGATCCCGCCTTCGCCTACGAAATTGCCGCCATCCTTCAGGACGGCATCCATCGCATGTACCGCGATGGCGAACGCATCTTTTACTACATCACCGTGATGAACGAACCCTACTCCATGCCTCCCATGCCCGTCGGCTCTCGTGAGGGAATCCTGCGAGGCATCTACAGGGTGTCGCCCGCCGCCGGGAAAAAATCCAAGCTGCGCGCGCAGGTGCTGGGCAGCGGCGCCATCCTCACGGAAGCGCTCAAGGCCCAGGAACTTCTCGCCGCGCAATTCGGCGTGGCCGCGGACGTTTGGAGCGTGACCAGTTACAAGGAACTCTATCGCGACGCCATGGACGCCGACCGCGAGAATCTTCTGCACCCCGCCGCCAAGCCGCGCGTTCCCTTCGTCACTTCCGCGCTCGCCGCGGCGCCCGGCCCCATCATCGCCGCCAGCGATTATCTGAAAGCCCTTCCGTTGATGGTTTCCAAGTGGATGCCGCGCCAGCCCGTCGTGCTCGGCACCGACGGTTTCGGCCGCAGCGACACGCGCGCCGCCCTCCGCCATCACTTTGAAGTGGATGCCCCCGCCATTGCGCTTGCCGTTCTCGTCGAGCTCCACCGCGAGGGCCAGGTGGACGCCGCCACCATCCAGCGCGCTTTCAAGGACCTGGAGATCGATCCCTCGCGGCCCAATCCCGTCACCGCCTAGTCCTGTCGCGCTCGCTCACAGGGCAGCGCGAAGCCCTTTGACTGCGAAAGGCTCCTGAACACAGGAGCCTTTCGCCTTTTTCAACCCAGCCCGCGCACCGCAGCTCAGTCTGTTTCTCGGCCCTCTTCGCTCACCGCGTCGCCAGCTCGCCGAGCGCCTCCAGCAGCCGGTCCACTTCTTCCGCCGTGTTGTAATGCACCAGGCCGATGCGCAGCAGGCCGCCGTCGCCCTCCACTCCCAGCCGTTCCGTCAGGTGCACGGCATAGTAGTTGCCGTCCCACGTAAAAATCCCACGATCGCCCAGATACGACGCGATCTTCGGCGGCTTCGCGCGTTCCAGCCGGATCCCCACCGTCGGCACGCGCCAGTCGAACCGCGCCGGATCCCGGATCCCGTAAAATGTCAGCCCCGGAATTTCCACCAGGCCCGCGATCAGTTTCCCCATCAGCCCGCTTTCATATTCCCGGATCACGCGATATGCCGACAGGATCGCCTCTCGCCTCGCCGACCCCGGTCCCTCCGCCAGGTTGGGCACCGCGTGCTGTCCCACACCTGCGATGTAGTCCACCGCCGCGGCTACGCCCGCGATACCCTCGTGGCTCAGCGTTCCCGTTTCCCACCGGTCCGGCAGGTAATCCGGCGCCGGCCTCACCTTGTACGGCCGCAGCCGCTCCAGGTGTTCCCGCTTCCCGTACATCACACCCATGTGCGGCCCGAAGAACTTGTACGGCGAGCAGGCCAGAAAGTCGCAGTCCAGCGCGCGGACGTCGATCGGCCCGTGCGGCGCGTAGTGCACCGCATCGATGAACACGTATGCTCCCACCGCACGCGCCAGCCTCACCGCCTCCGCCACGTGGTTGATCGTTCCCACCGCATTCGCCGCGTATCCCACCGCCACCAGTTTCGTGCGGCCCGTGATTTTCTGCCGCAGGTCGTCCATGTCCAGCGTGCAGTCGGCCACATCCACGTCCGCCTGCCGCACCACCACTCCGTGTTCTTCCAGCGCCCGCCACGGCGCCACGTTCGCGTCGTGATCCAGCGTCGTCACCACGATTTCGTCGCCCGCCTCGAGTTCGCGCCCTATCGACCGCGACAGTGCGAACGTCAGCGTGGTCATGTTCTGCCCGAAATACACTTCGTTTCGCTCGCATCCCAAAAAGTCCGCCATGGCCTGGTGCGCGCCCGCCAGCATTGCGTCCGTCTTCCGGCTGGTCAGGAACATGCCTGCGGTGTTCGCGTTTTCGTGCAGCAGGTATTCGTACATCGCGTCCGCCACCTGCTTCGGCACCTGCGTCCCCGCGGGCGCGTCCAGGAACGCCGCCGGATGCCCGTTCACGGTCATGCGCAGCGATGGGAATTGCGCCCGCACCCAGCTCACATCCAGTGTGGGGTGCGTTCGATCGGCGGGGCTGGCGGACATGTGGCTCCTGAACCTACTGGGCCTTCCCGACCCTGTGCAGAGTGACCCGCGATGCGGGCCCTGACGCCTATCGCCGCTTCGCGCGGGCGCGCTTCGCCGGGCTGGATTCCTGCGGACGAATTCGGCGCTTCGCGGCCTTGCGGCCCTTCTCTGTGCGAAGGGCCCTAGCGAAAGGACTTCTTTATTTTTTTCTGCAGCTTTTTCAAATCTTTCTGCAGCGAGCTGACGGTTTTGTTCAGCTCGGTGATTCCCTTTTTCGCCCGGTCAATCCCCTCCTGTGCGGCCTCGGCGGCCGTCCGCGCCGCGCCCTCCGCCGCGCCGGCCGCGGACCTCGCCGTGCTCTCCGCGCTGCCGATCACCGCGCCGATCGACTTTGCGGCCTCGCTCAACGGGTTCTTTTTCGCCATGCTCTCCTCCACTCTCCTGCCTGCCTCTCCCGGGCTCTGGCTTGCACCTGCCTGTCGGCATGCGCCGCGGCAGTGCGGGTCTAGCGTCGCGCCATCCTAACCGCGACTCGCCCACCCGTCAACGTGCCCGCCGGTTGGATTTGGCTGAGCGCTTTCGATACCATGGCCCCGCACGCATGCGCTTCCTGCTCCTGATTCCGCTGCTTATCGGCCTCGTGGGTGTCACCGTTTCCAACGGCCGCTCCTTGCCTCCGCGCGTCATCTACCGGCTCAGCTACTCCGCTCCCGGCTCCGCAACCGTCCATGTCCGCATCGAACTGCCCGGCCGCGCCAGAATTCCCCGCACGCTTCTCATTCCCCGCGCGGTCCCCATGGGCTACGGCGACGAACCCTACGACCAGTTCGTCTCCAATCTCACAGCTTTCGACGCTGCCGGCAAATCTCTCCCCGTCACTCGCGGCGATGGTCCTCGCTGGCTCATCGGCTCCGCTTCCCGCGTCGAATACGACGTGGACCTCGCCCGCATGGAACAGCAAATCCAGGACGGGACAGACAGCTCCCGCGTCCGCGCCGGCTACGTCTTTTTCCTCGGCTATTCCGTCTTCGGCTTGGTCGAGGGCGAAGAGACGCATCCGATCGAGTTGCGCATCGAAGCACCGAATTCCTGGCCCGTCTTTTCCACTCTCGCTCCCGCAGGCGGCCCCATCCATGCCCCAGATTTCTACGCCCTCGCCGATTCGCAAACCGTTCTGGGTCCCGCCGCGCACATCTCGCCCGTTCACTACTCGCGCGAGAAGGATGCGCCCCTCACACTCGTTTTCTTTTCGGAGGCGCCCGTCGACCAGGCTCGCCTCAAGCGCCTCGCCGCCGAAGCCATGACCGCCATGCAGGATTACTTCGACGGGCCTGCCCCGCCTCCGTTCCCGCACTACACCGTGCTCCTCGAATTTCTTAAGCCGGTATCCGAAAAACATTCCTACGGTTTCGGCATGGAGCATCTGGAAAGTTTTCACGCCGCCATGGGCGCAGCCGATGCCGATCCCGAGCACCTCCCCGATCTCCCCCTGCGCTACCACATCGCCCATCACATCGCCCACGCCTGGATTCCCAAGCGCTGCTACGGCGAAGGCTATTTCCCGTTCACCTGGGATGCCTCCCCGAAGATCGACACCATCTGGTTCAGTGAAGGTTTCGCCCAATACGCCGCGATGGTGGCGCTTGCCACTTCACCCGAACAGCGCGAGAAGTTTCTCGACGTCCGCTTTCGCAGCGTCCTCCGCGACGCTTCTCCCGAGCTGCGTCGCATGCCTCTCCGCGAACTTTCTCTGCTCGCCTCGACGCAGTACGCCGCCGATTTCCGCATCGGCCAGCTCACTTTCTCCCGCGGCGGTCTCATGGCCGCGGAGATGGACGACCGAATCCAATCGCACACCCACGGCGCAAAAAGCCTCCGCGATGCCCTCCGCCATCTCATCGCCTGGAGCGCAAAAAACCGCCGCCCATTCCGCATCGACGATTTGCCCGTGCGTTTTCGCGAAGCCACCGGCGTGGACACCCGCGACATCCTCAAAAAATGGCTCGCCCCGCTGCAGTGATCCGCCGGCGCTGCTTGCGCAAGCTTGCGGAGGGAGCTGAACCCAGAAGGTCCTCGGTGGAGTGACGGAGGGGGCACTGGATGGACATCGACGCGATACGTCAATATTGCCTTTCGCTGCCCCACACCACGGAGAAAATCCAGTGGGGCGGCGACCTCGTCTTCAAAGTCGGCGGAAAAATGTACGCCGCAGTCGCTTTGGAGGACCGTTGGCTCGGCCGGCTATCCTTCAAATCCACTCCTGAAGGTTTCGCCGAGCTGATTGAGCGCGAAGGCATCGAACCCGCCGCCTACGCCGCGCGCTACCACTGGGTCACCGTCGTGCCCCCGCACTGCCTGCGCGACGAAGAAATGCGCGGCCTACTCCGCGCCGCCTACGACATCGTCCGCGCCGCTCTCCCGAAAAAAATGCAGCAGCAGCTCTCCTCACCACCCGCCCGGCAGCCAAAACCGCGTCGCACTTCGCGTCGCAAGCCCTCGCGCCGAGGCAAGCGTCACTGACGCTCGATCACCAGCTCGCCGTTCTCCACGCGGATGTCACGTATTTCGTCCGGCACGCGCAGCTGGTTCCGAACCTCTGCCTCCGTGATGTATGGCGCCAGCCCCTGATCCAGCGCCCACCCAGGCAGCGTCAGATATCCCAGGCTCCCGTCCGTTATCTCAAATCGCAGGTAGCCGCCCGCCACGTGCAGCCTCCCGGCAAGTTGCAGCGTCACGTCTTTCACCAGCAGATGGAACCGCACGTACAGCCGCGCCCGGTCTCCTGAAAACGTGAGTCTCACGTCCCGCACGGAATTGCTGCTGTTTACCGACTCCGCCCCCATTCCGCTCGACATCGGGAAATGCTCGGCAAGATAGGAATCCAGCTCGTCCGCGCTCAGCCGGATGGGTTCCGCCTGCGCGTTTCCTGAGGATGGAGCGAGCGGCACAGCAAGCGCCGCCAGTTTCCGCTCCGCGCTCCGCGCCGCCTCCGCGCTCACCGTCACCTGCGGCGCCGGCGCCGCCCGCAGCATTTGGATGATCCCCCACGCACCCCAGATCGCCAGGCAGGTGTAAAAAACACGCCATACCTTCCGCCACATGCTGGCGGGCTTTTTGGGGACAGCAGACGCAGTGTTTACTCCGCTTTCGATGTTTGGGGTTCTCCCGTTCCCTCACCTTTCAAGTATTTCGCGTACCACGCCAGCCACCGCTCGAACCTGTCTTTCAGGTGCGTCGGCTTCCGGAATCCGTGGAACTCGCCGGGATACACCACCAGCTCCGTCGTCCGTCCCAACACCTTCAACGCCTGGTAGAGCTGCTCCGAGTTGATGATCGGCACATTCCAGTCCTGGTCCCCGCCCATGATGAGCGTCGGCGTCACGATCTTCTCCACCGAGTTGAACGGCGAGAGCCGCTCCCACAGCGCCCGGTTCTTCCACGGCAGCCCGATTTCCAGGTTCCAGTCGCGCTGGTAGTGGTCGTGCCCGTAGTTGGTGATGTACAGCACCTCGCTCGCGCCCGAGATCGCCGCTTTGAACCGGTCCGTCTTGGTGATGCAGTAATTCGTCAGAATCCCGCCGTACGACCAGCTCCCCACTCCCAGTCGCGCCGGGTCTGCGATGCCCCGGCTGATGGCGTAGTCCACGTATGTCATCAGATCCTGGTAGTCCTTATTCCCCCAGTCCGCGTAGATCGCTTCGGAAAACGCCTGCCCGTATCCCGCCGAGCCGCGGTAGTTCGGCTGCAGCACCACGTAGCCGTTCGCCGCAAACAGTTGCGAAGTGAAATCGAATTCCGCGCCTGTCTGTTCCACCGGCCCGCCGTGCGGCTTCAGAATCGTCGGATAGCGCAGCTCGGGGTTATACGCCGGCGGATAGGTGATGTACCCCGCCACTTCCACGCCGTCCTTGCCCTTCGCTTTTGCATACTCCACGTTTCCCAGCCGCACCTTTTCCAGGAACGCGTCGTTCACGTGCGACAGCCGCCGCGCCTCTCCTCCCGCCAGCGTGAACACCTCGGACGGCCGGTTCGTTTCCGCGATCGTAAGCGCCACCGCCCCTTCGTGGTTCACCGAGTAGCCGTCTACCGTGATCCGCCCCGCTGTCAGGGTGGTTACCTCGCCGCTCGCCACTCCGATCTTCGCCAGTGGCTGGATTCCGTCCTCCTCCACCATCCCTAGGATGGATTGCCCGTCCGGCGAAAACCTTGGATGAAACACGTTGCGGTCCAGCTTCTTCGTCAGCACCCGCAGTTCCCCGCCCGGCGCAGGCGCCACCGCCAGATACTGCGTCGCGTAATCCAGCGCGTGCGCATCCGTCTGGCTGATGCAGGCGATCCATTTCCCGTCCGGGCTCCACGTCGGCGAATGGTCCGCGCCCGGATTCGTCGTCACCTGCACCAGGCTGGCCCCCTTGTCGGGATTGTCCGCGGCCACCACCCAGATGTCCGTGTTGTAATTCGCGTCCGCATCCTTCGTGCGGTTGCTCGTAAACGCCAGGAACCGCCCGTCCGGCGACCATGCCGGCTCCCGGTCGTCGTAATTTCCGCTGGTCACCTGCGTCAGTGTCTTCGACGCCAGCTCCAGCACGTACAGGTGCGTCCGCCGGTTGTCCAGGTATCCGACGGTGTCCCATTTGAATTGCTGCCGGTCGATCACCCACGGCGGCCGCGCCGTTTTTTTGGGCTTCTCTCC
>Ga0335081_10002927_pt1 | contig 26832 bp, 31 predicted proteins | sample Lox_Sample_35_FD_206713 | JGI IMG/M metagenome (GOLD analysis project Ga0335081, IMG submission 206713) | Soil microbial communities from Loxahatchee National Wildlife Refuge, Florida, United States - Lox_Sample_3.5 | ecosystem: Environmental > Terrestrial > Soil > Wetlands | place: USA...
TTGGATCCACAACCCGTTCGACACCCCCCTGCACGACTACGTTGCCGAGGGGCTGCGACTGCAGGGTCTTGATTTTCCCAAGCCGGCCGTCGTCTCCCAATCGCTGCACGTCCGCCATCACCTGCTGGCCACCGGCGGCCTGCTGACATTGTTTTGGGAGTCGATGCTGGATTTCACCGCGACCGGCCCGGCGATCAAGCCATTGGGGGTCGACCTGCGCATACCGGCGCGGCCGGTTGCGGCTGTCACCTTGAAGCATCAGACGCCGAGCCCGGTCGCCGAGGTCTTCATCAAGCATGCACGGGAACTCGCGCAAGCGATGCGCCTGTCGCAGCGTCGGAGGCCGAGGCACTCCGCCCGTTGAGCGCCTCGACGTCATCGGCGCTAGCGACCCTCAAGCGGCCCCCCGTCGGTCGTCATGCCGCGCGAGAGCGGGCGATGACGCCAGAGAGGCAACTACGCCGCGCCGCGCGCCCCGAGATTGTGCGTATCGTCGACGGCGAGGTTTTCCGGCGCCGGGCCATCCCGGCGTTTCGCCGGGATCGCGAGGAGTGCGGCCTTGGTGTCCGGGTCGGTCATCGCGCGGGCGACCGCCGTCTCGTCGCGCCAAACCCATGTGCCGTGCTCCATGCGCGCGTAGACGCGGCCGGTATCGCGATCGGCGAAGTTGATTGCGGGAATCAGCCGGGCGCAGCGCTGGAGAAATTCCACGTTGCGTTCCGGCGCGAGCTCCTTCTCGACGTAGACGTCCTGCGGCCGCTGCGCCAGGATGTTGATCTTGCGGAAGCGCTCGACATCGAGAATGCGCTTGAGATCGAGGATCGTCATCTCGCCGTTCCAGCCGAACGCCACCGTGAGCGGCCGCTCGCCCTCCGCCACGCTGTTGTCGAGAAATTCATAATGCACGCGCCGGCGCGTATCGAGCGCCCAGGTGAAAAAGAGCTCGGGCATCCCGGTATAGGCTTCGACGTTGTGCGCCAGCAGGTCCTCGACCGCCTTGTAGCGGCCGACCTGCAGGCCGCGCTTCCAGGCGCGCTCGACCGTCATCTCGGGCGGCGTGATGATGAAGAACATGTAGACGAGATCGCCGAACCGGGTGAGCAGCCGCGTCGGTTCGCGCCCCTCGACGAAGCTGTCGAAGCGGAAACGGTCGATGAGCAGATGCGACGTCTCGCCGCGCGCCGCCTTGAGGCTCATGTAGCGGTCGAGCTTCTTGTCGATGATCTCGACTTCGTGTCCCGTCATCGTGCCGGCATATTTGTAGGCGGGCCCGAGTGAGCCGTAGTCGAGCAGGAATTTTCGCCAGATGTCCGGACTGATCAGGGCGAAATTCTGCCACGGAAATCCGAGCCTTTCGGCCAGGATGCGCTGCAGCGGCCGCATCGTGCTCTTGCCCGCGGCTGACGCGCCCTTCACGTTCATGATCACCGGCCGCTCCTGCGCGGACAGCATCCGATAGCCCTCGCGCAAGGCGGCGTCGCGGATGAACGGCGCAAGCGCCTCGCCGATCGACTCGCTGGCGAAATCGTTGCACACGAGCGTGAGCGCGAGATCCGTGATGAGCGCCGTGTCGGCAAAGAGCCGCCCGCGCCGCGCCGCGATCGCGGTCGCGACCGTGCCGAGCGCGCGCAGGCACGCGCGCGCGAGCCGGCTGTCGGCGCTCTGTGCCCCGCGCACCCAGTCCCGCAAGGTGCGCTGCTCGCGCTCCTCGGCGGTCTCGCGCGGCAGCGGCCGCGCGCCCCGCCCACGCAGGCCCCATCGGCGCGGCGCCGCGGACTGCGGCGCGTCGCGCCGGGCGGACAGCGCATCGAGCTCGCGCGCGATGACGGCCGCAGCCTCGCGGCGCACGGTCGCGTAGACCTGCTTCAGGTCGCCGAGATGCGCCGCGATGTCCTTGTTGAGAACGGTCGACGCGATGCTGCGGAAATTCCGCCCGAGGTCCTCGTAGGTCGCTCCGTCCGGCACGGCGAGATCGGCGGTCACGCGCACCAGGAGCTCGTGAATCACCAGCCGCTCGGGACGAAAGGCGACGAGGTCCTGCGGCGGCAGGCCGCAAAAATCGCTGAGCTCGAGCGCCTTGGCGAGGCTGGTCGACACGTTCTCCGGCCGGAAGACCGTGGCGAGTCCCATGAGCTCGCGCGGCAGCTCGGATTCGAGACCGGGATTCCACGCCCCGAATTCCGGCGCTGCCGCCGGCGCTCCCGCGCGGGCCGCGCCCGGCTCGCGCACCGGTGAGGATGGCATGGCCATGGCGAGCAGATACGCGCCCCGCCGGTGGGGGTCAATTGCCGCCTCGGCCGCGGGCTCCCCCACTCATCATGACGGCGCTGCCCATGGCGGCGCTGCCGAAGGTGACGACCAATCCGAACAGGAGGAGAATGAACGCCGTGGCAGGCGAGCGATCCGCCACGATGAGATCGCGCAGCCCGGACGGATTGAGCCAGACCAGGCCCGCGAACATCAAGAGGGCGGCGCTCGCGCCGATCGCGAGATTGACGGCGAGCAGTCGCAGCAGCGGCTCACGCAGCGCGGTCATGCGACATGCTCCCTGAACCGTCGCGGCGGGGCGAGAGCCGCGTCTTTCAACGCTCCGTCCGGTCTCGTCGTTCCGCCGCCCGGCACCGGCTCTAAAGGTTGCGGACCACTAAGCGGCGGGCGCCCTCGGCATCATCGTCCTGCCGGGCGTGAACCATGGCAAGCTCCCCCAACGGAACAATGCGCCCCGGGTTCCATCCGCAGGTCCCATATGCGCGCGGAACGAGCCCTTCGGCCGGCGGGTTTGTTCCCCATGGAAACATCAGACAAATATCGCGAGTACGCAGAGGAGTGCGAACGCTTGGCCAAGCAGGCCAAAACCGCGCATCATCGGGACATCTTGATCGAAATGGCGCAGGCGTGGCGGCAGTTGGCCGATGAGGCCAAGACAGGTCCGCCTACTTGAGCCGGTCGCTCTCGCGCGCTTCCGCCAGGCGAAGCCACACCTGCGCCATGTGGAGGAGCACCAATCGCGTCTGCTCGTCTTCGGTGGTTTGCGCCATTTCGAGGCACTCGCGCGCGAAGCGCCGGTACTCTTCGGACGATCTCTGCACGCAGCTTCACCCTCCCGGCCCTATGCGATTCCTGGTGCAGCAACGCCCACCGGCCGGCCTGCGTTCCGGACGCGCCTGCGGTATCGCCATAGGGACTGGCGGCGGACGTCATCTCTCTGCTTGGACGAGCCGGTATCCCGCACACGCGCACAGCGCCTTTTTTGGCGGCGGCCATGCTGCGCCAACAAAAATTTAGGCATGCACGGACAAGCATAGGAGCGCCGGGGTTCCTCAGTGCAGACCCCCCGGAAAAGCGACGACCCTGGGCCGACGGCGCGCGCCGTCCGGCCTGACATGCAAATTCTGTGAACCGGCCTGAGCCGCGCTGCGACTAATGAGCAGGTCCGCGATGCAGACACCCGCGACGGTGTGACAACAAGGGGCGCTGCGATGTTACAGATCGATCCACGACGGAAAGCCGCCGAATGCGCCCGCGCCATCGAGCGCGTCGCCGATCCCGAACGCCGTATCGTTCTCGAGAGTCTGCGCAGCCTGTGGCTCGCGATGAGCAATGCGCTCTCGATCCTCGACGAGCCGGATCGCGCCGATCAGCTCTCCACCATCGAGCAGATCCACTCGGAACTCATGGCAGTGTGCCGCAGAGCGATGCACTAAAGGCCGCTCGCTGATCCGATCCTTCCTTGCCCCATCCACTGCCCTGATCGTCCGCGCAATTGCGCGCGGACGATCAGGTGCGCGGACGGTGACGACGCAGGGACCGCATCAGCCCCGGTTGTGTGCCGCCGCCGGATTGCGTGCGCCGGCATCGCCGTGCGGCGCCTGCGCGACCGCCGCCGGCGGTGCAATCATCGTGCGGTAGTGGTCGAGCACGAACAGGCGGATCGTCGACGACAGATTGCTGCTGTCGCGTCCGGAGTCGATGGCAGCGACCATTTCGGACAGTGTGAGATCGCGCTCCGACGCGATCTCCTTTAGTCCCTTCCAGAAGGCATCTTCGAGACTCACGCTGGTCTTGTGACCGGCGATCACGATCGAACGTTTCACGACAAGCGATTTCATGGAGCCCCCTCCAACGCGTTCACCTACGATCAAAAAAGGGTCATGCAATGACCTGACCCTACCCTCCCCCGGCGAATCATCATCAGCGCTCGGCGGAGGTACCTTCGAACGCAAATATGCTCGAAAGGTGGCAAGCGGCACATGATGCACAGCGCGCGCCGCGTGCGCGGCGAATCTCAAGCCAATCTCAAGCAAGTCTCAAGCTGAGCATAATGCGCGCGGGTACCGCGAGCGCACCCTTGCGCCGGACCTGAGCACCGGTTTTCCCGCTGCAATATTGGCGCGATGACGCACGTGGCTTGCCGGATTTGCGGCCCATTACAAACGGATTCGACAACAGAATCGCGCGTCGACATGGGGCTTGGGGCTTCACCGCAGATCGGGAGAAGCGCCATGCAAGGATGGATCGATACGGCTGCGCCGCGCGCAATGCTTGTTGCGACGCTCGCTGTGACGCTTGCGGTCGGCACCGCGAATGCGGCCGACGATTGCGCCGCGACGCCGACCGCGGACGCGCCGCAGGGTAGTCACTGGTACTACCGCACTAATCACGGCGCGAATACGAAGTGCTGGTATCTCGGGCAGAGCGGCGCGGCACGGCATTCGCCCGCCGCGCGCCAAGCGGTCGAGACCGTCGGCCACGGCGCTCCGGCCGCACAAGCCGGCGACGCGCCGCCACCGAGCGGCGAGGCCACCAACCGCGACTGCGACATTGCGCTGAGTGTGCTCAATTACAGAAAAATACTCGCCGGGATTTTCCACACGGATGGAGTCAGCACCGGCGTCGACGCGCAGACCAAGGAGCTCGCCGCCAAGGGATGTCGGAGCCAATAGCCTTGCGTGCGCCACGTGAGCTGCGAACGCCCGCCGGGGATTCCTGTTGGCAAAGCCGATGCTGCGAGCCGCGACGCATCGAGCGCGTGCCGGCGCGCCGAGCCCGCAGCCATGAGAAAGCCCCGGCCTTTCGACCGGGGCTTGGGGTCGTCTGCGTGACGCGCGATGTCGGGGGTACGGCGTCAGCGGACGCAAGCTAGCGTCCGCCGGTTAGCGCCCGGTAAACGTATGCGGGTATATTCGTAGAGTTCTCTGAAAGGTTATCGGCGGCCCGCGCTCACGGCCCCCGGACGACCGGGTGGTGAGCGCGCTCGTCGTACCAGACGAGACATACGAACGCGATGAAGACTGCGAGCGGGACCAAGACCGCGACGACCAGTCCGAGGCTCATTTCTGCCTCCCAACGGATCTCTCGCCGACAGGCTCAAGCCGCCCCGCGAGCCCTTCGGCACCTCTGTATCACGTCTTCGCCGCCGCATCCAAACGCGGGCGCGCCCGCCTTCGCCGCTGCGCAGGTGCGCCGGCGACGCGCCGCGCGACTCGCATCATGTTAGGCTGCGCGCGGAGGACGCCGCATGACCGAGAGCCGCATCAGCTGGACATGGCGCGACAAATCCATCGAGCTCGGCTGCGAGACGCGCGGCCGCGGACCGGCGGTGCTGATGCTGCCCGCCCTGAGCTCGATCTCGACGCGGGCCGAGATGCGCCCGCTCGCCGATGCGCTTTGCGCGACGTTCACCACCACCGCGGTCGATTGGCCCGGATTCGGCGATCGGCCGCGCCCGCCGGTCGCATGGCGGCCGGACGCCTTGCGGGACTTCTTGCGCTTTCTGCTGCAGACGTCGGGTCGGCCGTTCGCCACCATCGCGGCCGGCCATGCGGCGGGCTATCTCATCGCGCATGCGGCGGCGCATCCGGGCAGCGCCGGCCGGCTCATTCTCGTCGCACCGACCTGGCGCGGCCCGCTGCCGACCATGATGGGCGGCCGGCGCGATGCATTTCGCACCGTTGCCGATCTCGTCGACCTGCCGGTGATCGGCCCCGCGCTCTATCGGCTCAACGTCAACCGGTCGATGATCCGCATGATGGTCGCCGGCCACGTGTATGCGGACTCCGGTTGGCTCGCCGGGCCGCGTCTTGCCGAGAAGCTCGCCGTCACGCATGCGCGCGGCGCACGCCACGCCTCGTTCCGCTTCGTCGCCGGCGCGCTCGACCCGATGCCGACGCGCGAGGCGTTTCTGGCGGCGGCGCGGGCGCTGGCCGATCCGACGCTCGTCCTCTACGGCGCCAAGACGCCGCCGCGGTCGCGCGCCGAGATGGAGATGCTGGCGAAGCTGCCGGGCATTGCGTCGCGTGTTCTGCCCGACGGCAAGCTCGCGGTGCACGAAGAATTTCCCGCACCGGTCGCCGCAGCCGTGCGCGAGTTTTTGGCTTGTAGGGCGCAATAGCGAAGCGTATTGCGCCAGAGTGGCGGATTGCGCTTCGCTAATCCGCCAAGCGCAAACGAGCTTGAGAGCGAGCACCAGAATGGCTGCGGAAGGCCCGTGGGAAGGACGCTACGTCGCGATCACGCGCGAATTCGCCCAGCGCTGCGCCGAATTGCGCGACACCAATCCCTACACCGACATCGCGGCGCTCGACGCCATCATGCTTTTTCTCGCCACCGAACTGTGGGACGTGCGGTTCAGCCGCAGCGAGATCGAGGCCGCGTTCCGCGCCGCGATCGCGCGGCTGCCGAAATACTGCGCCGGGCAGGACCGCCGCGGCTGACGGCGCAGCGAATCCGGGATCCATGCAATGTCGGCGGCTGAGGACACAGAGGCCTTGAAGGAATTCGCCATGATCGTCCTCGTCGTCATCGGCCTGCTCGTGAGCGTGCTGATACTGGCGGCCACGCCGTATGCGTTCTTCATTCTTTGGGCGATCGGCAGAGACGAGCCCGGCGCCGGCCACTGCTATGCGTGGCTCACGCTCATCCCCGCGGTCGCGATCATCCTGCTGTAGGCCGCCACCCTTCGGGCGCTGCGACGGCGTGGCCGCTAACCCGTCCCGGATTTACAGGCGCCGCGCCGCGATCCGGGGTACGCTCCGAGAGCCTTGAATCGGAGTGACCCGCATGGCCGACTGCCTGCACTGCCAGATCAACGAGCTCGTCCGCGCACATCTCGAGAACGACGATCCGGTCGACCTGCCCGAGCTGGTCGCCAAGATCATGGAGAGCGCCGCCGAGCTGATCGTCGACGTCGCCCCCGCCGAGGACCAGGCGACCGTGCTCGCCGAGGCGATCCGCCATCTCGGGCATTCCTATCTGGAGAAGTCGGGCGCCTTCGGCGACGAGCCGCCGGCGACGCATTGAGGGCGTTTCGCCACACATTCCGTCGTCATGCCCCGCGCAAGCGGGGCATCCAGTAACCACGGAAGGCGCCGGTGTGTACTGGATTGCCCGCTTGCGCGGACAATGACAGTGGAGATTGGAGTGGGCCGCCGCTCCCGATTGGGCGCCCGCACACCGCGATCCGACCTGCCCGGCGAGAGGCGTCGGAACAGCGTCTCGGTCCGCCGCGTTCTCATGAAAACGGAGGCTTGCATGACGCGCGCAATCACAGCGCTGGCATTCGCGGCCATTGCCCTGGTCGGCACATCCGGATCGGCCTCGGCCCAGGACATCGATGACTATCGCTGGCACAATTCGCGCGGACTCTATCCCTGGTCCCCGAGCTGGGACCCGTCGCGGTCCAACTGCCGGGTCGTCGACATCCAGACGACGAACCGTTGGGGCACCGACCTCACCATCCACCGCCGTATTTGCGACTGACGGGCCGCCGCATGACGCCGCACCCGGAGACCGAGCGGGAAGCCGATCTGCGCGCCCTTGCGCACCGCCTGCAGTTCGCGGTCGAGCGGACCGGCGACCACTTCCGGCTGACGCGCACGGCGGGCGTTTCGCGCCCGGTGCGCGAAGAGGGGCTCACGCTGCGCGAAGCCGAAGACCTGCTGGCGACCCGGAAATTGCGCGGCCCGCACGGCGGGTGACGCGGGGTACCTGACGCGGTCTGGCGCGATCCGCCGCCGTCCACTAGCCTTCGCCGCTTGCAGTCTTGCGCGATGCGGCCGGGCTGCCGGGGGCCCCAATGACGAAACGAACGACAACGCTATGGCTCGGGCTGGCGATCGCGGCCGTGTCCGTGACACCCCTGCGCGCGCAGGAGGTCTGGAAAGGCCAAGTCAAGCAGAACATCGGCACGTCGGACTACAGCATCGTGCTGAAGCTGACCGAGAGCGGCGGCCAATCCGATTATCCCGAGCTCGAGTGCGGCGGCACGCTCACGCGGGTCGGCCGATCGGGCGCCTACAGCTTCTATGTCGAGACCATCACGCGCAAGGGCAAGGACTGCATCGACGGCGCCGTCACGCTGGTGAAGGCGAACGACGGCACGCTCGCCTGGGGCTGGGTCGGCACCGACAACGGCGAGACCTACGTGGCGTGAAGCACGCTGACGCGGCAGCAGCCGTAGCCCGTATATAGAGCGAAGCCGAATGCGGGAGTGCCGCTCCCGGATTTCGGCGGGGCGCACCTAATCCGGGCTACAGTTTGCGCCACCTTACATCGATCTGTCATCCGCCTCGTAAAGGTCTTGAACGGTCGAGTGGAGAGGAAATCCGTGTCCGCCCCCCGGGTGTTCCCATTTTAGTTTCCCCGAGCGATGGGCATGACTTGCGTACAGATCGATGCCGATCTTCTGCATCGCCAGCAGAAGGGCTTGAATGGAATCGATCCTACCGGCTTCGCTTTTCTTTGGAGCTCCCGGCCAACCGATCTCGTACTCGCATTCCCAATGACCGTTCTTGTCGATCGGAAGATGAATTTCTGATCGGGACTGCTTGCTCACCGCACCACCCTGGCAATCGCATTGAGCCCATAGCGCAGCCGCTCCACCTCGGTCGGCGCCACCGCGGCGATCGGCGGATCCTCGATGCATACGCGATAGACCGCCGCATTCACCCGGCTGCCCAGGCCGAGCGCGGCGCCGGCGTCCAACAGCGCACGGCGGAAATCGGCGAAACGGCGGCGCACGCGCAGCACGGTCTCCTCGTCCGGGTCGGGGCGGGTCGCGCCGTCCTCGCCGCCGGCCGGCCGCGGCAGCGGAATGCCCATGAGCTCGCAGTAGCGGATCGTCACCGCGATGTAGGCCTGCGCGGCACGGTACTGCTCGGCCGAGATGCCGCGCGGATCGCTCGCGTCGAGCTGCCAGCGCCGGTGCAGGGTGCCGATCGCCGAGCCCCACAGCGCGTTGAGGGCGTCGTGCGCCGGCGCGCCCGCCTTGACGCGCTGGGCGCACGCGACAGCGGTGATCTCGGCCGCACTCTCGCCGCGACTGATGCCGCGGCCGTCGCGCCGGTTGGCGGCCTTGGGCGGCCGTCCGCGGCGGCGCAGGCGAACGAGGGCTGGCGTCGACATGCTCATGGCGTCCTCACGTGTCGTTGGCAGGTTCATGCGATCTCTCCGGCTCAGCGCTCCTCGGTGACCTCGCGGCAGGCGGCGGCCAGGGCGCCGACCGTCTCGTCGAGCGCCTGATCGCCGGCGATGCGCGCCGCGACGCGACCGACCGCATGGCGCACCGTGCTCTGATCGCGGCCGCCAAACAGCGCGCCGGTCTGCCGGCACGACAGCCCGGCGGCGCGCACGCACAGATACATCGCGACCTGGCGCGGCCAGACGCAGCGGGCGAGCCGGCTCGCGCCGGCGATCTCGGCGCGGGTGAGGCCGAAATGCGCCGCCACCGCCTGGCGCACCTGCCAGCCGAAGATGCGCCGCTCGGCCGCCAGCAACCCAAAGCGCGACCGCAGCGCCTCGTTGAATTCGGCGAGATCGCGCCGCCAGCACGGCTGGCGCCGCCGCCTCGCGGGCGCGCAATGATCGGTGAACTGGGCGATCCAGTCCGGATCGGTGAGGTTCGACATGCCCGGTACCCCTCGCTTATGTCCGTTCGTCCCCGAACAGGTCCGGCCGCAGCTCGGCCCGGGTGACGACGCCGCCGAGCGCGCGCTCGATCGCGATCGCGAGCTCGGCGCTCACCCGGCCGCGGCGGCGCGCCTTGTTGATCGCCGGCTGCGAATAACCGGTCGCGCGCGAGAGCCGGGTCTCGGAGCCGGCAACCGCAACGGCTTTGTTGAGGGCCTGCAGGGGCGGAGGGCATTTCATAACTACGATAATAATTTACGTTATTGCCAAGTCAACAACAAAAATTATTGACGCCGCCCATAACCCCGGTTATGGTCCAGGGTCATGGAAACCGGCGAGAAAATCCGCATGGGCCGCGAGGCGCGCGGCTGGTCGCAGGCCGACCTGGCCAAGCGCGTCAGCATCAGCCAGCCCGCGATCAACAAGATCGAGACGGGCGACACGCGCCATTCGAGGTTTTTGCCGCGCATCGCCCAAGAGCTCGGCCTCGACATCGCCGAGCTGATCGAGGGCCTGACCCCGGGCGAGCGGCCGGCGGGCGAGCCGGTCTTCGCCGAGGGCGCGGCGCGGTTCGGGCCGAGTGGGCGCGATTTCCCCATCCACGCCTCGGCCGAGGGCGGCCCCGGACAGATCATCGTGTCGAGCGACGCGGTCGATTTCGAGCCCCGGCCCGCCCCATTCACCCATGTGCGCGACGCCTATGGGCTGCTCATCACCGGCACCTCGATGGAGCCCGAGTACCGGCCCGGCGACACCGCGCTGATCAACCCCAACCTGCCGGTGATCGGCGGCGAGGTCTACGTGTTCTATGCCGAGAAGGCCGGCGAGGCGCGCGCCACCATCAAGCACCTGCGCCGCGCCGCGGCCGAGAAGTGGCTGGTGTCGCAATGGAACCCGCCGGCCGGCCAGGAGCGCGACTTCGCCCTCTCGCGCAAGGACTGGCAGTGGGCGCACCGGGTGATCGGCAAATACTCGCGGCGATAAGGCGGGGCGGATGGCGGCCGCGGCATTTTTGTTCCGACTGATAATTAAAGTTATTGACATGATTATAATCGACGTTATCGTCGAGCCCCCGCCACCTTCCGGGGGTGACGACAGAAACCGGAGCCCGCGATGACTCTCCGCCATCACGCCGACGTCACTCACTACGCGATCCTGTGCGCCCACCGCGGCGTCGCCTATTTCGCCGAGCGCACGCTCGAGGATGCGGCGAGCCGCGAGACGACGATCGCCGACATCATGGCCGGCCAGGTGGCCGGCGTGGAAAAGGTCCTCGCCTTCAATTGCGCCGAGCACATTGCCGACGACGTGACCGAGGAGATCGCGATCGAGATCGCCAACCGCTGCGGGCCCGAGCCGATCTCGCCCGCGCTCCACGCCTTCATCGAGGATCATGCCGGCCCCGCCTTCGCGCGCGGCCTCGCGATTGCCGAGCGCACCTTCGCGGCGGCCTAGACGGGCGCGGCTTCTCAGGACCCGCTTCCCGATTCGTAGTCGAAGATCGCCGGATGGCCGCGCGGGAATCTCTCGCCATAGAGGCGGGCTTCCTGCTGCTCGCGTCTCAGCATGGGTCGCGCCCTGCGCCCGAGCAGCAGGCCCTCCACGGCCGCGGCAAAAGTCCGTCCCGCGAAGTCGACGACGTCGTCAATCGCGTTTGCGCCGAAACAGCGTCCGGCCTCGTCCAGGAGCAGCCAGCCATGACCATTGTGGAATTCTCCCACACAGATCCGCCGGCGGCGCAGCAGCGCGCTCCAGGTCGAAATGTCGCCTGCACATTCGTCGCTGAAATCAAGCTGCAGGTCGGAACGGGCGCATTCAATGCCGCCGCCCTCGGTGCGACCGACGTACAGGCCGCCCATCTCCTGCAAGACGTCATGGGCCGGGTGACGCGCGGGCAAGCGCTCGTCCACGGCGACGCAGCGGCCGGCATGCCAGCCGGCGGCGACGAACAGCGGTCGCACGTTGACCGGCATGTCCATGCTCCCCCCTCATGCGTCGGGTCTGCGCAGGCCGGCCGCGCCGTGGCGCAGGCCGCGCCATCGCGGCCGCGCGAGTATAAAGCGATACGCCGACGCTCGCCCGTCTCCGCGCGTGCGCGCGACAAAACACAGCATCCGCGTGTATTTTGCTTGACCCCATGGCGACGTCGCGATACAATCAATAATTGTTACGTATGATTTTACCCGCAACGGACGACCCGCCGCGGCAGCCCCCCTGCCCCCTCCCCCCGCACCGCGGCGGGTTCGGCCGACAGCCCAGAGGACACTTTCATGAGCAAGCATTTCATCGCTTTCGGCTGTGTGCTGAGCCTCCTGTTGCTGCCGTGCGGCGCCGATGCCGCGAGCTACACCTGTCCGGCACCCAATCAGATCAATTGCGTGCCGGCCACAAAGGTCATCGGTCCTTGGCACGACAATAACAGCCAAGCGACCGGCAATGCGTTCGGCCCGAACAACCAATGCGCCAACGTCATTCCGCTGCCGGGCGGCAAGATCCGGCTGCTCTGCTGCTACACCAAGTGCGGCGTCTTCCTGCGCGACGTCGTCGCCAAGCGGTGCACCAAGCCGAGCGAGTCGGAATTCACCTGCGATTAGCGCGCGGCGGGACGCGCGATCGTGGTCGCGCGCTCCGCGTTCGCCACAACCTCCGCCGGGGATCGCCCGCGCAAGCGGGCGATCCGGTGTGCTCGCGGCGGCGCCCCGCAAGCTCCATCATGGACTGGATGCCGCGCTCCCGCCTTCGCGCATTGCGCTTCGGCGCGACTTGAAACCGCGCCGCAGGCCGCAAAGCGAGCGCAGGCGGATGCGCGGGCATGACGAAGCGGGCTTTGGCTGCTCACCGGCCCCTTGATCCACATCAAGGTCCCGCCCTGCCGCCCGTCGAGAATCTCTGCCGCGAGTCTCGCGCGCGCCGCCGGACGGCGCCACAAGCCCCGGGGGGCCACGACCCATGCAGAGCACCATCACGGCCACGGCCGCACCGCGCGACGCAGCGTCCCGCACCACGCCCCGCGGGGCGACCTATTGGTGCTGGGCATTGCCCGTGCTCATCGCGGTGGTCATCGCGCTGATCCCGCCACCCACAGGACTGGGGCAGCACGCCTGGTGGTACTTCGCGGTGTTCGCCGGCGTGGTCGCGGCGCTCATCATCGAGCCGGTGCCGCCGGCCGCGACCGGCTTCATCGCCATCGCGCTCACCGCCGCGCTCTCGCGCTGGACGCTGTTCAGCGCGGCGGATCTCGCCAAGCCCAACTTCAATATCGCCTCCGAGTCGGTGAAATGGGCTTTTTCCGGCTTCGCGAGCAACACGGTGTGGCTCGTGGGCGGCGCCTTCATGCTGGCGCTCGGCTACGAGAAGACGGGCCTCGGCCGCCGCGTCGCGCTGCTGTTGGTGCGGGCGCTCGGCAGGAACTCGCTCATGCTCGGCTACGCGGCGACCTTCTCGGACGCGATCCTCGCCCTCGTCACGCCGTCCAACACGGCGCGCAGCGCCGGCACCATGTTTCCGATCATGATCAACCTGCCGCCGATCTACGACTCCAAGCCGAACGATCCGTCGGCGCGCAAGATCGGCAGTTACGTCCTGTGGACGACCTTCGCGGCGAGCTGCATCACGAGCTCGCTGTTCATCACCGGCTGCGCGCCCAATTTCCTCGCCGCCGATTTCGTGCGCAAACTTGCGCATGTCGATATCACCTGGACGCGCTGGTTCTTCGCCGCTGCGCCGTTCGGGATTCCGCTGCTGCTCGCGCTGCCGGTGATCGGCTACGTGCTCTATCCGCCGACGCTCAAGCAGAGCCCCGAGATCCCGGTATGGGCCGGCCGCCAGCTGCACGAGATGGGAACGCCCTCGCGCGACGAATGGATTCTCGCCGGCCTAGTGCTGATCGCGATCGCGCTCTGGATCCTCGCCGCAGACTATTTCGACGCCGCGGTCGTCGCCTTCATGGTGATCTCGGTCATGCTGATCGCGCGCGTCGTCACCTGGGACGACCTCGCCAAGAACAACGCGGCCTGGACCACGATTGCCTTGCTCGCGACGCTGGTCGCGATGGCGGACGGGCTCGCCCGTGTCGGCTTCATCAAGTGGTTCGCCGACTTCGTCGCTGCGCACGTAGGAGGCCTGCCGCCCACCATGGTGCTGGTCGCACTGATCACGGTCTACTTCTTCTCGCACTACTGCTTCTCGAGTCTGACGGCGCATACGACCGCGATGATGCCGATCATGCTCGGCGTTGGCTTGAGCATCCCGGGGCTCGCGCCGGAAAAGCTCGCGGTCGGGCTCGCGCTCACCACCGGCATCATGGGCGTGATCGCGCCCTACGCGACCGGCGCGGCGCTGCCCTACTACAACTGCGGCTACATCACGTCGGCGGAGTTCTGGCGCAACGGCTCGATCTACGGGCTCGTCTTCCTCGCCGCGCTCCTGCTGCTCGGCGTCCCGTGGCTATAGCGGGCCCTCTCGTCACCTACGGCCCGGGCTTCGCCGGCGCCTGACCGCGCCGCAGGAGCGCGAGATTGTCCCGCACGATTTGCGTGGTCGGATGGTCGGCGCCGAGCGTCTTGGTGAAGATGGCGAGCGCACGCCGATAAAGCGGGCCAGCCTCGGCCGCGCGGCCATGCATACGATAGAGCTCCGCCAGATTGTTGAGGTCCCTGGCCACCGCCGGATGCTCCACGCCGAGCGCATTCTCGTCGATCGCCAGCGCACGGTCGAACAGCGGCTCGGCCTCGGCGACGCGATCCTGCGCCGCGCACAGTTGTGCGAGGTTGTTGAGATCCGTGGCAACCGCCGGCTCGCGGTCGCCGAGTCTTTTCTCGTCGATGGCGAGCGCGCGCCGCAGCAGCGGCTCGGCCTCCGCCGCGCGGCCCTGGATCAGATAGGCAGTTCCGAGGTTGCTGAGGAAGGCCGCGACCTTCGGGTCCTCCGTGCCGAGCGCCTTCTCGCCGATGGCGAGGGCGCGCCGAGCGAGCGTCTCTGCCTCGTCGGCGCGGCCCTCGATCGCATACAGATCCGCGAGATTGCCGAGGCGGCTGGCGATGTCCGGATGGTCGGGACCCAGTGCCCGTTCGCCGATCGCGAGAGCGCGCTTGTACAGCGGCTCCGCCGCCGCAAAGTGGCCTTGGGTCCTTTCCACCAGCGCGAGATTGTTGAGCGTGCTGCCGAGACTCACATCGTCGGGCCCGCGCGCCTTCTCGCGGATGCCGAGCGCTTCGCCGAGCGCCGTGCGGGCGAGCGGGTAGTTCCCGGCCTCGGCGGCGACGATGCCGAGTGCGTCCAAATACTCGGCCCGGATCAGCGGCGCGCTCGCCGGGACGAGATCGGCCGCCGCCTGATACGCCTGCGCGGCGGCCGCGTAGTGCAGCTGCGCGCGCGCGAGCCGGCCGAGATCCGCCTTGGTCTTGGCCGCCGTGAGGTAGCGCTGGTTGGCGGCGTCGAGCGCTTTCTTCGCCGCCACCAGGTCGGCGTCGAACACCTGCTGCAGCTGCGTCTCCGCCCGCGTATAGTCGCCCGCGCCGATTGCCGCGACGGCGTCCTTTTTCAGCGCGGCGACCTGCGGATCGTCGCCTGCCTGCGCCGCGGTCTGCTTGAGCAAAGTGAGATGCTGCGCCGCGATTTCGCGCAGCTTGGCATCGAGATCTCCGGTCGCGACCTTGTTCTCGCCGAGGATGCGCAAGAAGTTCGCCACCGCCGCGTCGGTGACGCCGAACTTCTGGCTCAGCGCCTCGTAGCGGTCGAGCAGCTCGGGCGGCACCGACCGCCCGGCCTGCAGGCTGGCGATGATCTCCTGCAGCTGTGCCGGCGTGATGCCGACCGTGCAGCCGCCAGAGAAGTTGATCGTGACGTCGCCCTGGGTGTGGTCGATCACCGGGCTGCACGGCGCCTGGGTGCGCACCTCCTGCGCGCCTGCGGATGCCGCGGCGGCGAGCCAAGCCGCGAGACCCGACGCAACGGCGCCGGCGCGGTTCATTTCGCGGCGCCCGCCGGCGGCGCGCCGAAGTTGATGTTCACGTCGCCCTTGGCGTCCTTGACGACCGGGCTCTGCGCGCCGCTGGTGACGATGCCCGGAGCCGAGGACGATCCGCCCGTCGGCGCGGTGGACGCCTGCGCCTGCGGTTTCTGATTGCCGACGACCCACGCGCCGATGCCGAGCACAGCGACGGACCACACCAGAACCGAGATCAGCTGCAAGAACCGGTAGGCGTCGGCCTTGTCAAGCTTGGGAAAGATCGATTTGCGGATGAGCTCGCGAAACAGCAGGAAGAACACCCCGAGTGCGATGCCGCCGATCCCCGCCGCCGCGCCCAGGCCCTTCAATAGTCCGGCGTCCATGGCTCCCCCATCGATGTGCATGCCGTAAAGCAATCGCCGATGACCGTCGGCGCCGCCTTGGTCGCGGCCGCCGGGATCCTGTCGCCCGGCGCGATTGTGGCCGTTTCCGACCGAAGACGAAGTGAAGCACTTCACAGCTGCCAGCAGCGGAACCCCATCTCCGGCCGGTTGAGCAAGAGCCGCTGCTCCTTGACGATCAGCACCAGCTGGCCCTGGTCGGGCAGCCGATCGCAGACGCTTCGGGCGATGGCGCGAAACACGCGCGTCTCCGGATAGGGCGTGACATTGAGATCCTCTATCGTCCAGCGCTGCATGTTGATCACGTTCGTGTCGGGCGCGACGTGCACCAGGTATCTTGCGATCGGCGCCGGCAGCGCCGCCTTGGCGGCGTCGGTCGCGTAGATCTGGGCCTCGGTCACATTGCCCGAATAAAGGGCGGCGGAGAGATAAGAATCCCATAAGTTTACGAGGCTCAGCGCCGGCAGCGCCAGAAACAGCGCGAGCGCGGCCACGTGCCAGCAGGCACGCCAACGGTGCCGGCCGTTGCCCCGCGGCAACAGGATGTCACGCGGCGCTACGTGGACGCCGGCGAACAGAATCACGTCGAGCACTGCCATGGCGGCGGTCCACGGCCACACCACGTCGTTCCAGTCCTGCCCGGCCGGGCCGAACATGGCGAGGATGAACACGTGCATGGCGACCGCGAGCGCAAGCGAGACGGTGCGAAAGCGCCTCGTCATCAGGCCGATGCCGAAGCCGACCTGCACGAACGGCACCGCGAGGCCGCAGGCATGGAGAAATCCGCGCGTCGCCGGCATGAGATCGGTGATCGGCGCGACGATCCACGGAAACTCGACATCGACGAAGTTGCCGTTGAGCTTCTGCAGCCCCGACCACAGATAGGTGCCCGCGATCGCCAGGCGGGCGACGTTGAGCGTATGCTCCTCGCCCACCGCATCATCGTGCCGCCACGAAAAGAGCGCGAGCGTCACGACCAGGAATTCGTAAAGGAAGACCCAGGGCTGCCAGCGGGTCTGATCGGCGAGGCAGAACAGCGCGACGATCGCCGCGAAGGCGGCAAGGACGATGCGCGGTCGCGGCCTGAGGAGGATCGCGGCCGCCAGCACGAACAGCGTCGTGTAGAGAGCCTGCGCGGCGTACCCGTCGGGCGGCAGGACGGCAAGAACGGGCGCTGGCGGGTAGCTGCGTGGTCCGATCCACAGATGCGGCGAGAGCGCGAGCCCGGCGCAGAAGGCGACGATGATCACCGCCTCGAGCCAGAGGAGCCGGCGCGCCGCGGTCAGACACAAACCCGCGGCCGCGGCATCGACGATACGCTGCGCCAGACATTGGCTCCACTTCCTTGGCATCGCATCGCTCCCGCAGTGATGCCCATCCGTTGCTTGGTCGCATGTTGGCCCGGAGCGGTTCGCGACGCCATCCCCACAAACGCCGGCGTCATCATCCGCGAAAGCGGATGATCCAGTACGCCATTTGCATGCGCAGCCGAGGCGCCACCGTGTACTGGATGCCCCGCTTGCGCGGGGCATGACGATTGCTAGGGATGAGCAAGCGGCGTCAGGCGGCGCGGATATCACCCAGGAACTTGTCGACGTCGGCGCGCAGGGCCGCCGCTTGGCTGCCGAGATTGTCGGCCGCGCTCAACACTTGGCCGGAGACCGTGCTGGTCTCGGCCGCGGCCTCGTTGACGCCCGCGATGGTGCCGGACGCGGCGCTGGCACCCTGCGCGGCCTGCTGCACGTTGCGGGTGATCTCGCTCGCCGCAACGGTCTGCTGCTCGACCGCGGCCGCGATCGCGGCGGCACACTCGCTGATGTTGCTGATCGTCCTCGTGATGCCCTCGATCGCCTGCACGGCATCATCGGTCGTCTGCTGCATGGCGGCGATGTGGCTCGCGATCTCGCTGGTCGCCTTGCCGGTCTGGGTGGCGAGGCTCTTCACCTCGGTCGCGACCACCGCGAAGCCCTTGCCCGCCATCCCGGCGCGCGCCGCCTCGATGGTGGCGTTGAGCGCGAGCAGGTTGGTCTGCTCGGCGATCTCGGTGATGAGCTTCACGACGTCGCCGATCTTGTGCGATGCGTCGGACAGCCGGTTGACCGTCGCATGGGTGCGGGTCGCGTCCGCGACCGCCTGACCCGAGACCTTGGTGGCCTGGCCGACCTGGCGGCCGATCTCCGTGACTGCGGCATGGAGCTCCTCCGCCGAGGTGGTGGCGGTCCGCATGTTGTCCGAGACCTGCCGCACGGTGGCGGCCACGGCGGACGCCTGTCCGTTGGTTTCCTCGGCGGTCGCCGACATCGCCTGCGAGGTCGACCGCATCTGCGTCGCCGCGACGGTGACATGCTCGAGGGCAGTGCGGACGCTTTCCTCGAATCCGGCGATGTGACGCTCGATCGCCGCTTGGCGCTGCTCCTTGCGGGCGCGTTCCGCATCCTGCTCGTGCTGCAGCCGCACGGCTTCGACTGCGTTGCGCTTGAACACCTCGACTGCGCTCGCCATCGCGGCGAGCTCGTCGGCGCGCGTCTGCGGCGGAACCTCGACCGTCTGGTCGCCGTCGGCCAGGCGCCGCATCGCCGACGTCATGCAGGCGAGCCGGCCCGTGATGACGCGCCCGAGCAGCGTGTGGATCGCGATCGACACGAGCAGCACCGCGAGGACGCCGCCACCCGCCATCATCCAAAGCAGCCGCCGCAACGCCGCGAGGTCGTCTGCCGCGGAGAGCCGCGAGGAGAAGACCGCAATCACCTCGCCGTTCTGCTGCCCGATCGCGCCGGTGTGGCAGGCGACGCACGACTCCTTGCGGGTGCCGGCGCTGGAGCCGAGCAGGATCGGCAGGGTGTAACGATAGTCGTCGCCGACGAACCGCCCGACCGGCTTGCCGGTGCGCAACACCTCCTCGTCGATCGCGTCGAGCGGGCGCTTTGCGGCGCGCTGCGGCTCGGTCTTGGCCATGTAGGCCGCGGTCTTCGGGTCCCACACGCTCCACAGCTTGCCGGGAAAATCCTGGTTGCGGCTCTCGAACCAACCGTTGAATACCTTGATCGCGACGTTCTCGGTATCGTTCATGCGCTGGTCCATCGCGCTTTCGACCAGCGCATTGAGCGAGCGCAGCTCGATATCGGAAAAATTACGCAGCTTCGCTTCGAGCGTGGCGTATTCGAACCAGCCGACCGCGCCGAGCGTGACAGCCGTCAGGCCGAGCGCCCCGAGGCACGCGAACACCATGAATCGGGCTTGCAGGCCAAGCCTGTGCCACCACTGGGACATTCCGACGGTCCGGATTCGATCTTCTGGGGGTTAGCCGGAAAGTATAAGGGAATGCGTTAATTTACGGTTCACCGTCAACGAGTTGGCCATGCGTTTGGAGCAAGGAAGGCGTGCACCCGGGTACCGCGTTTGCGGCCCTGCCGGGGAGGTGACGACGTGCCCAGTCTCCTGGGTGCGGCGCGTTCGCCGCTACGGCAGGCGGTAGAGCGCGCCATATTTTCCGCGCAGGTAGGCAAGATAGGGCGCCGTCGTCAGCGCACTGCCGGTCGCCTGGGTGACGATCTCGTCCGGGGTCAGCGCGCGGCCGTGGCGATAGATAGCGTCGGCGAGCCAGGCATGCACCGTGGCGAAGCGGCCGCGCGCGATCTCGCCCGGGATGCCCGGTTGCGCCCGCGTGGCCGCCGCAAAGAACTGCGCGCTCAGGATATTGCCGATCGTGTAGCTGTGGAACGCGCCGCCGATCCGCCCGCCGTACCAGTGCACGTCCTGCAGACAGCCGTCGCGATCGTCGCTGGGCGCGACGCCGACATCCGCCATCATTCCGGCGTGCCAAGCCTCGGGCAAGTCCTCGATGCGCAGCCGCCCCTCGAGCAGCTTCAGCTCGAGGTCGAACCGCAGCATGATGTGAAGATTGTAAGTGACCTCGTCCGCATCGGTGCGGATCAGCGAGCGCGCAACCTTGTTGATCGCCCGATAGAAGGCGTCGAGCGGCACCGATCCGAGCTGACTGGAAAATGTCCGCTGCAGCGCGGGATAATAGTGCTCCCAGAACGGACGGCCGCGCCCGATCACGTTTTCCCACAGGCGCGACTGGCTCTCGTGCACGCCCGCCGACACGCCGCTGCCGAGCGGCGTCCCCTCATAGGCCGCGCTGACGCCCTGCTCGTACATCGCGTGCCCGGCCTCGTGCAGCGTGGAAAAGAGCGCGTCCCCGATGTCGTCCGCACGCACCCGAGTCGTGATCCGCACGTCGCCGGCGGCGAACTTGGTGCAGAACGGGTGGTGCGTCTTGTCGAGCCGGCCGCGTGCGAGGTCGTAGCCCATCTGCGTCGCGACCGAGAGACCGAAGGCGAGCTGCGCGTCCTCGGCGAAGCCGCGATGGAGGCAGCCGTCGTCCGGCGGCGGCTGATCGCAGATCGCCCGCGCCAGCGGGACGAGGTCGCGCCGCAGCGCGGCGAATAGAGTTCGCACCGTCGCGGCCGTCATGCCCTCGTCGGCGTCGTCGATCATCGGATCGGCGATATGGCCGGGCGGCTTGAAGAACGCGGCGTATTCGCGGCTGAGCTCCAGTGTCGTCGCGAGCAACGGGATCATCGCGGCGAAATCATTCGCCGGCCGCGCCCGGGTCCAGGCATTGTAAGACGCCGATGCGTGCGCAGAAGCGCGCGCGACGTAGTCGGCTGGGACCTTGATCGCCTTTTGATAGTCACGCCGCACCACGCGGATCAGGCTCGCGTCCGCGGCGGCAAGCATGTCGGCCCGCGACTCCAGGCGATCGAGCAGTCGTCCGAGCGCGGGATCGACGAAGCGCTCGTGCGACAGGCGGCGCAGCAGCGCCGACTGTCGGCCGCGCGCGAGCGCGCCGCCCGTCGGCATGTAGGTGGCCTCGTCCCAGCCGAGCACCGCGCCTGCCGCATCGAGATCGTAGATCTCCGCCAGCCGGCGCCTCAGGTCCGCCAGCATCGCGTCGGCCGACGGTCGGTTGCGCCGGCGTGCGGCCACGCGGCGCTTGGTTGCAGATGTCTTGGGCCGCATCGTCATCTCGCTGCTCCCTCCTCGCGCATCCGCGCGATGGCGGCGGCATCATAGCCCGCTTCCGCCAGGATCGCGTCGGTGTGCTCGCCCAGTGCCGGTGCCGGACGCCGCCACTGGCCCGGCGTCGCCGAGAGCCGCGGCACGATCGCGTGCATCGGCAGGCTGCCGAGCTCGGCGTCGGCGACTTCGACAATGACCCGCTCCTTGAAATGCGGATCCGCGACGGCGTCGGCGATGTCGTAGACCGGGCCGGCCGTGACGCCGGCCTTGCGCATCTGCGCGAGCGCCTCGTCCCGCGGCCGTGCCGCGAACCAGCCGCCGACCGCTTCGTCGACCAGCGGGCGGTGCGCGACCCGCGCGCTGTTGGTGGCGAAACGTTCGTCGTCGAGCATGTCGGCGCGGCCGATGGTCTCGAAGATGCGGCGCGCCATGCTCTCGGTCGAGCCGGACATCGCGACGTATTTGCCGTCGGCGCAGCGATAGACGTTGCGCGGCGCCGACGTATGCGAGCCCGAGCCGGTGCGCTCCTTGACGGCGCCCGTCGCGCGAAAGATCGCCGCCTCCGGCCCGAGCACCGAGAAGATCGACTCGAGCAGGGTCAGATCGACCACCTGCCCGTGCGCGGCGCCGCGCTCGCGGGCCCGCAGCGCCGTGACGGTGGCGAAGGCGCCGTAGAGCCCGGCCACCATATCGGCGAGCGCGAGCGGCGGCAGCACCGGCTCGCGGTCGGGAAAGCCGGTGCGCGCCGCAAATCCGCTCATCGCTTCGACCAGGGTGCCGAAGCCGGGCAGCGGCGCATAAGGGCCGGTCTGGCCGAACCCCGACACCCGCACGACGACGACATCGGGATTTGTTGCCAGCAGCACGTCCGGGCCGAGGCCCATCTCCTCAAGCGTGCCCGGGCGGAAGCCTTCGATGAAGACGTCGGCGGTGGCGGCGAGGCGGAGCAGCGCCTCCTTGGCGGACGCGTGGCGCAGGTTGAGCACGAGCGAGCGCTTGTTGCGCGCATAGGTCTTCCAGTGCAGCGCGAGGCCCGCGTCGCGCCAGTCGCGTAGCGGATCGCCCGCCGGCGGCTCGACCTTGATCACGTCGGCGCCGAAATCGGCAAGCTGCAGCGACAGCATGTTGCCCGCAACGAGGCGCGAGAGGTCGAGCACGCGCACGCCGTCGAGCGGCCCGCGCGCGGTGGGGTCGAAAGTGATGGGGGAATTGGTCGTGGTATTGCCCATCAGCACGATCCGGCGTCATCGCCCGCGGAATGAAGCGGGCGATCCAGTAAACACAGGCGCTGGTGATCGCGGGGCGGAGGTCGTGCGACTCATCGATTCCCGGGGGGTACTGGATTGCCCGCTTTCCGCGGGCAATGACCGCGGAGGTTTCCGTGCAACCAGTATCACACCCCGAGATGACGGTGCAGCACCTCCGGCTTGGCGCGCACCGCCTCGGCGGACAGCTCCTCGACCATGTGGCCGTTGTTGAGGATGTAGACGCGATCCGCAAGCGTCATCGCGGCCGAGATGTTCTGCTCCACCACCAGAATGGTCTGCCCCGCGTCGGCAAGCGCCCGGCAGGTGGCGAGCAGGTCGCGCACGATGATCGGCGCGAGCCCCTCGAACGGCTCGTCGAGCAGAAGAATCTTGGGATCGCGGATGAGCCCGCGCGCGATCGCCAGCATCTGCTGCTCCCCGCCGGAGAGATCGGTGCCGCGGCTTGCGCGGCGCTCGCGCAGGCGGGGAAACATCTCGTAGATGCGGTCGAGCGGCCAGCGGCCGCGCGCGGTGAGGCCGGCGAGCACGAGGTTCTCCTCGACATTGAGGCTGCCGAAAATCCGCCGATCCTCGGGGACAAGCTGCATGCCGGCCTGCGCCACCACATGCGCCTTGCGGCCGGCGATCTCGGCGCCGTCGAGCACGATCGAGCCCGCGCGCGGCCCGACCACGCCCATCAGGCTCTTGAGCGTCGTGCTCTTTCCGGCGCCGTTGCGGCCGAGCAGCGCCACCACCTCGGCCCGCTCGACCCGCAGCGCGACATCGAAGAGAATATGGGAATCCCCATAGTAGGAATTGAGCCCGGCGACCTCGAGCAAGCTCATAGCGCGTGCACTCCGCCCAGATAAGCGTCCTGCACCTTGGCATTGCCCTTGATCTCCTGCGGCGTCCCTTCCGCCAGGACCCGGCCCTCCTGCAGCACGGTGACGCGCTCGGCGAGCTCGAACAGCGCATCCATGTCGTGATCGATGATCACCATGGTGCGGCCGCGGCTGATGGATTTGAGGAGCTTGACGGTCTCGACCCGCTCGCGCGGGCTCATGCCGGCGAGCGGCTCGTCGAGCAGGAGCAGGCTCGGCGAGGAGGCGAGCGCGAGCCCGACCTCGAGCCGCCGCTTCTCGCCATAGGCGAGCTCGGCGACCGGCGTGTCGCGGCGCGCCACGAGGTCGACCAATTCGAGCGTGTGGTCGACCCGCTCGACGAGGCCCAGCACGGACGCCAGCCGGGCGAACAGGTCGAGGCGGAATTTTCCGCGCAGCGCCGCCAGCGCCGCGATGGTGATGTTCTCGCCCACCGTGAGGCGAGCGAAGAGCTGATTGACCTGGTAGCTCTTGGTCAGGCCGAGCTGGCACACCTGCGTCACGCTCATGCCGGTGATGTCGCGGCCGTCGAACACGATCGAGCCCGAGGTGGGCGGCAGCTCGCAGGTCAGCATCTTGAAGAAGGTGGTCTTGCCGGCGCCGTTCGGCCCGATGATGCCGCGCAGCTCGCCACGGTTGACGGTGAAATCGATGTCGCTGTTGGCGACGAGCCCGCCGAAGCGGCGCGTAAGCCCGCTCGCCTGCAGGATCGGACCCGAGGCGCCGTTGACCTCTGGTCCGTTCGCCGGCATCGCGGCCGGCGCGGCCACGGTGCGCGCCGGCGTGTCGGCGCCGACCGGCTGCGGCACCGGCTCGCGCGGCTCGGCCTCGCGGAGCCGGCGTCGCGTCGCAAGGCGCCAGAGATCCGCAACGCCGCCGATGATGCCGCGGCGCAGGAAGCAGACCAGCAGGACGAACACGAGCCCGAGCACCAGCTTCCAGGCGGCGCCGAGGTCGAGCGCGCCCTGGAGGAAATCCTGGAGAAACAGCCAGACGGCGGCGCCGACCAGCGGGCCGAACAGCGTGCCGCTGCCGCCGATCGCGGCCTGCATCACGAGCTGGCCGGAGGTGTCGAACATGAAGGCCTCGGGCGGCATGAAGGCCTGCAGCACCCCGAGCAGCCCGCCGGCAAAACCCGCATAGGCCGCCGCGATCACGAAGGCGGCGAGCTTGTAGCCATGCACATTGTGGCCGACCGCGGCGGCGCGCAGCGGGTTGTCGCGGATCGCGCTCAGGATCACGCCGACCGGCGAGCGCACGATGCGCAGCGCGAGCAGAATGCCGACGAAATAGCAGAAGGCAAGGAAGACATAGAGCGAGGATGTGGTGTCGAAATGAACGGTGGTGAAGCCGAGCGCGAGCGTCGGTGTCGGCACGCCGGGCAGCCCGTTCTCGCCGCCGGTCCACGCGGCGAGCGGATTGAACTCGACGAAATAAAACACCTCGGCGATCGCCACCGTGATCATCGCGAAGTAGATGCCGGTGCGGCGCAATGCCAGCATACCGACCAGGAAGCCGACGACCGCGGCCGCGACCATGCCGATGATCAGCGCGAGGATGACGTTCGGAAAGCCCATCTGCGTGAGGAGATAGGCGGCGATCATGCCGCCGGTGCCATAGAAGGCGGATTGGCCGAACGACAAGAGGCCGGTGTAGCCGAACAGGATATCGAAGCCGATGCCGAACAGGCCCCACACCAAGATGCGGTTGATGGTGTTGGGCGCGAATCCGAGCCGCGGCAGCACGAAGGGCGCGACGATCAGGCCGATTGCGGTGAGCGCTTCGATGAGGAAGGGGCGTTGCCGGCGCATCGGACGGTCACTCGCGGCCGCGCGCGCCGAGCAGGCCGTGCGGCCGCACCAGCAGCACCAGGGTCATGGCGGCGAACAGCATCACATAAGAGTAGCCCGGGTTGAACATCGCCGTGATGCTGATGATCTCGCCGGCGATCAGCCCGCCGAGCACCGCCCCGGTGAACGACCCGACGCCGCCGATCACCACGACCACGAAGGTCTGCACCAGGATCGCCTCGCCCATGTCGGGCGTGAGCGAGACCACCGGCGCGTTGACAATGCCGGCGAACCCGGCCGCCATCGCGCCGATGCCGAACACCAGCATGAACACCCGGTAGACGTCGATGCCGAGCGCATCGACCATCTCGGCATCCTCGATGCCGGCCCGCACGATCATGCCGATGCGGGTGCGATAGAGCACGAAGAACAGCGCGATGAGCGCGACCGCCACGATCCCGACCAAAGCGAGCCGATAGGTCGGATAGAACATGAATCCGAGCGATGTGATCCCGATGAAGGCGGACGGCGTCGGCACCACTTGCGAGAGGCTGCCGAACGAGAAGCGCACCGCCTCGACGAATACGATGCCGAGGCCGAAGGTCACCAGCAGCTGGTCCTCGGGGGGGCGGCCGTAGAAGGTGCGGATGACCACGCGTTCCATCACGACGCCGACCAGCGCGACGAACAGCGTGCCGGCAATCACGGCGACGACGAAGGAGCCGGTGAACTGGTAGGCGACGAACCCGGCATAGCCGCCCAGCATGAACATCGCGCCGTGCGCGAGATTCAGGACGCCGAGCGTGCCATAGATGATGGTCAGCCCCGAGCTGATCAGCGCCAGCAACGCCCCGAGCGCCAAGCCGTTGAATAGCTGGGAGACGAAGTTCGACCAGGTGATGGTGCTGTTCATGGCGGGGGTTCGACGTCGCGACGGCGCCCTCTTCACCCTCCCTGCAGGGGGAGGGTCGCTCGCCGGAGCGCAGCATAGGCGAGCGGGGTGGGGTGGCTCAATCGCCGCCACCCCACCCCGCTCAGCTCACTTCGTGCGCTTCGCTCCTCACCCTGCAGGGGAGGGCGAAGGTCGCCGCGGGGGTCTGCTCTTTCCTAAGTATAGCTGCCGAGATTGCAGCCGAAGGCGTCGGGCTTCTGCATCAACTGCTCGCCCGGCACCACCTCGGTGACCTCCCAGTAGTCCTCCTTGTTCTTCATGTCTTTCGGCGCCTTGCCTTTGACGATGACGACCGGACGGACGAGTTGATGATCCTCGCCGCGGAAGTGTACGTCGCCCACGAAGGACGGGAATGTCTCGCCCTTCTCGTAGGCCTTGATCACTTCCGGCGGATAGAAGGTGCCAGCCTCCTCGACCATGCGCGCCCAGATGGCGAACGACATATAGGCGTTTTCGGCGCCCCACTCCGGCCGGTAGCCGAATTTCTTGTTGAATTCGTCGACGAACATCTTCGCCAGCGGATACTTGTCCTCCAGCGTCCACCAGAAATCCGTGGCGGAGTAGACGCCTTCGGTCAGTTCCGGCCCGACCTCCTTGGCGAGGAAGGGGATCTGATAGGGCACGACCAGCTTCATCTTCGGCAGCAGGCCGAACTGCTTCGCCTGCTGGATCGACAGCAC
>Ga0335081_10002928_pt1 | contig 26829 bp, 23 predicted proteins | sample Lox_Sample_35_FD_206713 | JGI IMG/M metagenome (GOLD analysis project Ga0335081, IMG submission 206713) | Soil microbial communities from Loxahatchee National Wildlife Refuge, Florida, United States - Lox_Sample_3.5 | ecosystem: Environmental > Terrestrial > Soil > Wetlands | place: USA...
CCGGGTGATAGCTCTTCATCCAGGCTTCCAGGAGTTTCAGATGTTCAGGATTCTCCCTCACATTGGCCAGCGGAACCTGGTGTGCGCGGAACGTTCCTTCGATCGGAATGCCCTCTACTTCCTTCGGGCCGGTCCACCCTTTCGGAGTGCGCAGAATAATCATCGGCCACACGGGTCGTTGCGTCACTCCATCTTGTCTCGCTTTCCGCTGGATTTCGATGATCTCCGCATAACAATCATCCAGTGTCTGTGCAAACGACTGATGCACAGCATTGGGATCGTCGCCTTCCACGAAGCGAGGTGCGTAGCCGTGACCTCGATAGAGCTCAGTAAGTTCTTCGTCAGGGGTACGCGCTTCGACTGTTGGTCCGGAAATCTTGTACCCGTTCATGTGAAGAATGGGCAGCACAGCACCATCGCGTTTCGGATTAAGAAATTTGACGCCTTTCCAGCTGCCTTCGAGGGGGCAGGTCTCAGCCTCACCATCACCAATGACGCACGCAACGATCAGCTCAGGATTGTCAAACGCGGCGCCAAATGCATGCAGTAGAGAGTAGCCAAGTTCTCCTCCTTCGTGGATCGAATTAGGCACGTGAGGCCCGCAATGGCTGGGTACGCCGCCCGGAGTGGAGAATTCGCGAAATAACAGACGCATGCCGTTTGTGTCTTGGGTGATTTCCGAGTGGACCTCAGAGTAAGTCCCCTCCAGATATGAGTGCGCGTTCATGGACGGGCCCCCATGTCCCGGTCCGGAGATATAAATGATGCTCGCGCCATGCTCGTTGATCAGCCGATTCAGGTGAACGTAGATGAAATTCTGTCCCGCCGAGGTGCCCCAGTGTCCCAGAAGGCGAGGCTTGATCTGTTCAGGAGTCAGTGACTGCCGAAGAAGCGGATTCTCAGCCAAATAGATTTGCCCGACGGTCAGATAATTTGCGGCTTGCCAGTAGCGATGCATTTTGTCCAGCATCTCCGGCGAGAGCGGTCCCTTGACCTGAGTCGGCTTAGCCGGTGCTGATTTCTTTCGTTCCACCGCGCTCGAAAGAGCAGCATCGAATTCAAAAGCTGTTGCCTCGTCCGGTTCGGCCAGCGTGCGGGCACTCGGGTTGTGGAAATCACTTTGTTCCGCCTGGGGCTCTTTCGAGCCGATCTTCTTCAAAGTTTTCGCCGGCATAAATATTCTCCCCGCTAATTACGTTGTGGTGCAATGAGTCTGGCTGTGTGGCGAGCAATCATCAGTTCCTCATTGGTTTTGATTACCCGAACCTTTACTCGGCTGCTTTTTGCAGAAATTACAGGCGCTGTTTCGCGATTGCGAGCCGGATCCAGCTGAAGTCCCATGAACTGCAGCCCTGAGCAGATACGTTCCCGCACCTCGGGCGCATGCTCGCCGATGCCTGCCGTGAACACCACCGCGTCCAGACCCCCTAGCAAGGCCGCATAAGCGCCGAGGTATTTCTTGGCGCGAAGGCAGAATAATTCAACTGCCAGAGCTGTCCGGCCGTTATCGTTCGCATGCTCGATCAGATCCTGCATATCTTCGCTGATGCCAGAGACACCCAGCAATCCTGAATCCTTATTGAGCAGATGGTTTACCGCCTTAGCGCTCATCTTCTTTTCCTCGATCAGGTAAAGCAGAACCCCCGGATCGATGTCCCCCGAGCGCGTCCCCATCAACAGGCCGGCTGTCGGTGTGAAGCCCATGCTTGTATCCACGCTTTTGCCCTTATGAAGAGCGGCCATGCTCGCTCCATTTCCCAAATGCGCGAGGACGATGCGGCCATCCGCCAGCTCGCCATCCAGGTGTCGCAATTCGGAAATCACATACTCGTAGGAGAGCCCATGGAAGCCGTAACGCAGAACTCCTTCGTCGTAGTACCGAAAGGGCAATGGACAAACCTGGGCGACTTGGGGCATCTGACGATGAAAGGCTGTGTCGAAGCATGCCACCTGGGTTAGCGATGGGTGCTCCCGTCTGACAGTCTCGATGGCTGAAATCGCCTGTGGCATATGGTCCGGATCGATTTGTGTGAGTACTCGCAGGGCAGAGATGATGGCCGCAGTAATAATCTGTGGTTCACTGTGACGGGGACCCCCGTGGACAATGCGATGACCTACCGCGTGAATTTCGTGGTTCTCAGTGTGGAACCATTTCAGCACGGCATTAAGCGCCGCAACATGATCAGGCAGGTCTTCCTGGAAATCGAATAGCGTCTTACCCTGTGGATCAAACCCTCGCATCCTTCCACCCGGGATGCCAATGCGGCGAACTTCGACGGCGACCAAAAGCTTTTCGATCTTGTCCATTTCATACAGCGCAACCTTCAGGCTGGATGATCCACTATTGATCGCCAGAATTCGGACTGGAGAAGCCTTGGACATCATTAGGTGACACGCTTGCTGCAAGCTCTAAGAGGCCGCGGCGGCCCCGTGTTTCGCTATCCAACTCATCTTTCCCAACAAACCCTGGCCCTGACGACCGAAAACCTTGTAAGCCGCCAGCTTTATCCGATCATTCACCATGAACCATGCCAACGCATATCCCCAAACAAAGATTGCCCAATGCCAACCAAGCGGGGGCATGAAAATGCCATAAACAGCGATCAGAGTTGCGAGCGTCTGCGTACCGATCACTGCCAGCAAGAGAATCGGCGCCGGCCGAATCGACCAGAAAGCTTTTCTTGTTCGCGTGACAAAGATTGTCGAATGCCCTGCTACAGATAACTTTAAGTACATCAGCGATTGGATCGTTTCGCGGCCGAGGTGAAAAACTCTTTCGCCCAGGTAAAACAAACCAAACGTCGCGATGACTCCAGCAACTCCCAAGACGGTCGCAATGCCGAGAACTTCGGGCATGTTCCATTTCTCTGGACGGTTCGAATAGTGGACCCGGTCATACGCAATAGAGAGAATTGCGCCATCATTCAGAATGGCGAGCAACACGAGCATAACCGCGGTGACCGGATAAAAATTGAACACAAGAATCGCGAGGGTCATGAAGAGCAGCACCCGAATCGTTTCCGCGATGCGGTACGTAGCGTAGCTGTTCATCCGGTGGAACATCTTGCGACTTTCCTTGACGGCGTCGATGATTACCGACAGGCCGGCATTCAGCAGGACAATGTCAGCGGCTGCCCGGGCTGCGTCGGTGGCTCCCGAGACCGCAATGCCAGCATTCGCGAGCTTGAGCGCCGGAGCGTCATTTACGCCATCTCCGGTCATACCCACGATGTGTTTTTCTTGCTGAAGGATCTTCACAATATGAAATTTGTGTTCCGGGAAAACCTGGGCAAAACCGTCGGCTTCATCGATGGCTTCAGTGAGTTGACTTTGTTTATAGTGCTCCGTTTCAGAAAGAACGGTCGCGTCCACAATGTTCTGCCCCAACCCGAGCTGGCGCGCCATTTCTTTGGCAATCGCGATCTGATCGCCGGTCACCATCTTCACCTTGATGCCCATCTCAGACGCGGTCGCAATGGTGCTCTTGGAGTCTGGTCTTGGAGGATCGAATAACGGCAGGACTCCCAGGAACTGCCAATGATCCTTCTCATCACTGCGGGCCACTCCTAAAGATCGAAAGCCTCGGGCAGCAAATTGGTTCACCGCGTTTTCAGCAGCATTTTTTACGTCGGCTGCGGGAGCGGTCAGTTCAAGGATGACCTGAGGCGCGCCTTTTGTGACTCGAAGCTGACCTGAGTCCGATTCAACCGTCGCTTCGGTGCGTTTGTGCACTGGATCAAAAGGCTGGAAGTGCAGGATCTTGTATTGTTTAGTCAGATTTGCATCCTTCAGACCGCTCAACACAGCCAGATCGATTGGATCTTCGGTCTCCGCAGGGGAAGCGAGGGAGGCTGCAAGAATTATTTCCTGAGGGCTTACTCCCGCCATGCAAAATGGATCACCAAGAGTTAGTTTGTTCTGTGTCAACGTGCCCGTTTTGTCAGAACACAGAACATCGATTCCGGCCAGCTCCTCCATTGCGGCAAGGTGAGTGACGATGGCCTTTTTTCGAGCCAGGGTGCGAGCGCCCACGGCCATGGTCACGGAGAGAACTGCCGGCATCGCCACAGGAACGGCAGCGACCGTCAGAACGAGAGCAAATTGAAGGGTCGTCAGCATTCTATCGCCGCGAAACAAAGCGACGGTGAGAATCAACAACACCAGGCCGACGGCAATAAAGATCAGGTAGTCTCCGATCTTCAGGACCGCCTGCTGAAAATGGCTCACGGTATGAGCGGTTTCCACAAGGTGCGCGGTTTTGCCGAAGTAGGTGTTTTGTCCAGTGCCGTAAACCAGACCATCGATCTCCCCCTGCTTGAGAATTGAACCGGAGTAGACGGCCTCGCCGGACTTACGGGTAACAGGAAGGGATTCACCCGTCAGGGCAGACTGATCCACCATGACTGGATCGCCTCCGAGCAAGCGTGTATCGGCGGGCACAATGTCGCCGATCCCGATGTGAATGACATCGCCTGGCACCAGCTCCCTTGTGGGTATTGTTGTCCAGGTTCCGTCCCGCTTGACTCTGGCCCGTAAGGCAAGCGTTGCTTTGAGCGCGGCAATGGCATTTCCCGCCTGGAACTCTTCCCAGAAACCAACGCCGGCATTCATCAGGAGCAAAGCGAGGATGATGAAAAAATCTTCCCAGTGATGGACCAGGGCCGAAAGAATCGCCGCAACCTCAATCATCCACGGGATCGGGCCCCAGAAGTAGGAGAGAAACTTTAAGAGCGGATCGACTTTTTCTTGAGGTAGTTCGTTAAAACCATACTGCGTCAGCCGCGCTTGCGCTTCCGCTCGGCTAAGCCCCTCGCCCGATACATCTAATCTCGACTTTACGAGCTCGAGCGGAAGACTTCCCAACTCCCGATTGGACCCCCGTTGCGGGGGAACTCTTGCAGGGTGGCCCATATCACTTCGGTCCTTCAGTTAGATGATCTGGTTATGTTTCGCTACGAGCTACTTGGGTGAAAAGTTACGTAGATTCGATGCAAGAAAACCAGCGGCGGCTAACATTTAGCTGGTTGACGTCTGTACATCGCGCGGCGCACACAGCAAGACATCAGCGCGAAAGATGCGTCAACGGGGTGGTCAGGCGCCATTGGACTTTGGTATCGGTGTCTCGCTGCAGTATCGCTTCGTTCATGCCCTGACAATCTTCGGCAAACTCACATGAAAGTGTTATAGCATCGTCTGATCCGGATCCCATCCCTGTGTTGTGATGCGAACGCGCCGTTTGTGGGCCAAATAGTTGCGTTCCACACTGATAGATGCAATCCTCGCAGCGGAGAACACGAGCCATGTGCTTTTCAGCTACAGCGAATTTTGTAGGTAGCGGGGTTCTGGGTGCCGTTGGCGTGGTCACGTTTACCAAAGTGAAGCACCGGCGCGAACTGCTCTTCGCGGCACTGCCTTTGCTGTTCGCGATTCATCAGTTCACTGAGGGATTCGTTTGGCTGGGATTGAATGGAATTCTTTCGCCCGAGGTGGCGCACGACATGGGGGCGGCGTTCATGCTATACGCGCAGGGGCTGCTCCCATTCTTATTGCCGCTGAGTGTGCTCCTGTTCGAGCCGAATGCGAAGAGCCGGAGGCGAATGCTGCCGTTCGTCATACTGGGCTCAGGAATATCGCTCTATATTCTGTGGGCGCTGACGGCATTCCCGTTGGAGCTGTATGTCAGGGGAAATAGCATCGTGTACATCAATCAGGCAACCAACAATACGGCCGTTGCCGTGCTCTATGTGATTGCCACTTGTGGCGCGCTGTTTTTCTCGGAGATTAGGATGATGGTCATCCTGGGCGCTGTCAACCTGGCGATCCTGCTGGTTGTGATGGTGGTGAAACGCTATGCGTTTACTTCGGTGTGGTGTGCGTACGCAGCGGTTGCAAGCGTGATCATCCTTGCCTATTTCTGGAGAAGTCACAAAAAACGGCCCTTCGTCTACGCGTAGCGAGGGAGCAATCTGAAGCTCCTGTGCCACGGAACGGCTAACTAATCCGAAGGTGTTGGTCAACACTTTCGTCCAATAGTCTTATTCTTCTGCTTGGGGCGTAATCGTCGGGAGCGCTTCTGGTTGTGATTAGGTCACATTTGCGCGCAAGCGCGAATACCTGATCATCGGAGATGAGTGCGGAGATTGAATGCTTTCAGAATGCGCAAATCCAGGCTGTCCAACCCTATTCCGCTACCTTCACGAACGAAGACCGGCCCTTTTGTTCCATCCGTGGAAACGCGAAAAATCACCGGCGTTCCATGCGTCGCGCAGTCCAGGCGCACTCGGGTCCCAGTCGGGGCGGATTTGACTCGTTACCACGCGCAGATCGTGCCAAAGATCGACGACCGATGGACGCCCCCAGAACCAGTAACCGTTATAGATGCTGTAAATCACTAGGCCCGGCTTAAGCACGAGCGTATGCGGAATCATCGGGTTGTGCTCAGGATCGGTGTACTCCTGGATGTCGAGATCTTTCTGAACAATTCGGTCAGGGTCTGAAAGAAATGTCCACTCAGCTCCCACTGATGCTCGAAATTCCTGCAGTGTATGGTGGTCGTCAGTGGCGATCGTGGCGATCTGAGTGTATGCGACCGCGATCTTCGGGTAGAACGCGGCGAGTTCCAGATGCTGTTGGTGCTCCTTCGGGCAATAGTGGCCGCGCGCAAGCGTGAGGATCAATGGGTCTTCGCCTTGCAGTTCGCTCAACTTCCGCGGGGTGCCCGTTTGATCGGGCAGTTCGTAGTCGGGAAAGACGCCTCCGGGCAGGATATTAGAACGCATGATTAAACATCTCCATTCTTGTTATAGGTCCAGAGCCACATACGCGTTTGGCTGGTGTCGTCCGGCCTACCAACGACGAGCTGGAGCAGCACCATCCACGTGGAGAATCTCTCCACTGACATGACCTGCCTGTGCCAGGTACACCACGGCGTCGACAATATCCTTCACTGTCGCCTTTTTCATAGTTGGCTGCAACGTCGATTCGTTGGGACCATCGGGATGCATTGGTGTATTTACGACTCCCGGCGCTACGGCATTAAATCGGATGCCGTCCTTTGCAAACTCGGTCGCCAGGTTCTGGGTTGCTGAATTCAACCCACCCTTCGTTATCATCGAGACCGAACCGTTTGTCCCGGCGATTGGACGATCGGCGAGCGCAGCAGTAATGGTCACAACGCATCCGGATTTTTGTTTCAGCATCTCTTTCACAGTGCGCTGAGTCATGTAGAGGAATCCGAGCAGATTGGTGGAGACAAGGGCGTCGAAGTCCTCGATCGTGAAATCGAGGAAAGGCTTGTTTAGAAATATGCCAGCGTTATTCACTAATACATCGATGGCTCCGAAAGTGTTGATGGCTGCTTCAACTGCCTGGTTTGCGGTTTGCTGCTTACCGATGTCGCCTTCGATGAGAACCAAGTTGTCCGAGGTAGTCAGCTTTCGGTTGACTCTATGAGACGCAGCGATCACGTTGTAGGCCTGTGCCAAAAACCCGTCGACCAGGCCCCCGCCAATCCCGCCCGATGCTCCAGTGACGATCACTGTCTTCTTGCCAGGCATGCATAACCTCTATTTCAAGGGTTTGAATCCAACACACAGTTTCGATGCCGGCCCTCGGAAAGGGCGCTCTCCAGTCCGCCCCGCCGCGAGCCCAGGCCTGAAGGATCGTCGAATCTTTGCATGTGAGCACTTTTGTGGGACGATTCTCTGCAGCGGAGACTGGTTGGTAGCGCTACCGGGAATCGAACCCGGGTTTGAAGATTGAGAATCTTCCGTCCTAACCCCTAGACGATAGCGCCATCTAAGCAGAGACTCGATTATAACGTAGGCGCGATTATTTAAATCTCTTCCCATTCCATCGTTTGACAAACTCCGCAAAAATCGAGATGATGGCATGAGCGAATAAAAAGCGAAAATAACTGGAGATTCTGCTTTCGCTGGATGGCCCCCATGTTTTCTTCGGTTTTAGCTCAATCTCTCCACATTCCCGTTCAGGAAATCGCTGATCCGTCCCAGAAAAAACCAGCGCGCGCGGAGGCATTTTATAAGCTGCGTCAACTCACTGGTGTCACACCCGCCTCGCGCCTTGAGATGCGACCTACACCAAAAATGGTTTCGAGTGGGATCCGCGAAATAAATGAACTCACCGGTGGGTTTCCCTGCGGATGCATTACTCAAATCTATGGAGCGGCTTCTTCGGGACGAAGCGGCATTCTGCTCGCCGCGCTCGCAGCCTCAACTCGCCGACGCGAAGTATGCGTTCTCGTGGATGTAAACGATGCTCTCGATCCTTTATCTGCCGCAGCTGCCGGTGTCGAGTTTGAACGACTGCTCTGGGTGAGATGTGGAAGCCCGGGCTCATCTTCTAAGCACAAACGCATAACGCTCAAAAAAGAAAGCCCGCTGGCGCAGGCATTGCGAGCCACAGACCTGCTGCTGCAAAGCGGTGGCTTCGGATTGATTGCCATTGATCTCGGCGATGTGCCTTTTAGAGAGTCCCGCCGCATTCCCTTGGCCTCATGGTTTCGTTTCCAGCGGGCAGTAGAACACACGCCCACCGTTTTATTTGTGCTGAGCCAGGAACCACTGGCGCAAACCTGCACGGCGCTGCTGTTGAAAGTTGCAGGACAAACGCCATCCGCTTTCAGCTCTCAGCTTTCGGGGAAATCTCCCTCGCATGCCCGATTGTTAGAGCATTTGGAGATAAAAGCGGAGATTGTCCGCTCGCGCGTGGAACGCAGGCCGGTGCGATCGGTAACGGCTTCGTTCGCAGCTACAGCTGTGCGCACAGGATAAAAGCAATCAAGTCACGATGATTTCTCATGTCTTTTGCCTGCATCTTCGTTCCCAATTTTTCGCTGGAAGCAATTTTGCGCTCCGAACCGGACTTGCGCGCGCAGGCTCTAGTCGTGCTCGAGGGCAAGCCTCCATTGCAAAAAGTTTTTGCCGTAAATGAAAAAGCGCGGCAACTCGGCATTGAGCCCGCAATGACGAAGCTGCAGGCCGAGACCTGCCCGGAAATTATCTTGCGTCCTCGTTCTTTGCAGCAGGAATCTTCGGGGCACGCAGCGTTACTCGATTGTGCGCGATCGTTTTCACCGCGCGTGGAAGACGCGGGTGATGACACCATCCTGCTCGATGTGAGCGGATTGCAGCGGCTGTTTGGCTCGCTTCCCGAGATTGCACACGATATTGCTCAACGCGCTTGTGAGTTCGGCCTGCTCGTGAATGTAGGAGTGGGGTCTAACGCGGATGTGGCGATGCTGGCTGCGTGCGGATTTTCGGGCGTAAAGATCATTCCTGAAGGCAGAGAAGCCGAGCAGCTGGGAGCCATTCCTCTCAATGTTTTATTGGAAAAATCTAAAGCGGATCATGAGCAAAATGTGGAGATGTTTGAAACCTTCCAGCGCTGGGGAGTATGCAACCTGCGTGATCTGGCCGCACTGCCCGGCATCGCTCTCAGCGAACGGCTGGGGCAGGCAGCCCTTTACCTGCAGCAACTCGCCCGTGGGGCAACTCATCGCACGTTAATTCCCTTCGATCCTCCGCTGATATTCGAAGAGGCAGTTGAGTTGGAGCATCCGATTTTATTGCTGGAACCGCTCGCCTTTCTGCTCAACCGCATGCTGGAGCAATTATGCGCGCGCCTTGAATCGCGGGCTCTGGCTACTCAGGAATTGCATCTTGAACTCGAATTGCAAAACGGATGGCATGAGGATGGCGACGCGGTCGTAGAACGAAAGCAGTTTCACCGCACCCTGCGACTTCCCTTCTCTTTGATTGATCCGAACACTTTTCTCAAACTGCTGCAGCTTGATTTAAATGCGAATCCTCCCGGCGCACCGATCAGCAAAATTGTGCTTCGGGCCGAACCGACGCAGCCTCGGGTATTGCAGAATGATCTTTTTCTTCCTCCGTCACCTGAGCCGGAGAAGCTGGAACTGACTCTGGCGAAAATTATGGGCATTGTGGGGGAGGGCAATGTCGGATCGCCGCAGTTACTGGACACGCATCGGCCACAGGCATTCCGCATGCAGCACTTCTCCTCTGACCACAACCAAAAAGTCGCTGGTACCCACGACGATCACAAAGAGAGTTCAGTTACTGCGTTGCGCATCTTTCGTCCTGCATGGCATGCCATGGTCAAGCTGCACAATGGCTCTCCCGTTTCTCTAACCTGCTCACATTTCGAAACAACTTCTGTCGATGTCCTGTGGTGTGCCGGCCCGTGGCACTCCTGCGGAGACTGGTGGCAACAGGATGGCTGGGCGCGGGATGAATGGGACATTGCTGTGCCCGGAGAAGCTTCCATCGCGCTTTATCGTCTGGTGCACGATCGCCTCAGCGGGCGATGGTTCCTGGAAGGCAAGTACGACTGATCTGCTGTGTATATTGAACTCCACTCGCGCTCCGCTTTCAGTTTTCTTGAAGGCGCTTCCCTGCCGGAACGTTTGATTGAAACCTGCGCCCGGCTGGGCATGCCATCCATGACTTTAATGGATCGCGACGGAGTGTATGGCGCCCCACGCTTTCATATGGCAGCTACGAAAGCGGGGTTGAAGGCGCACATTGGCGCGGAAGTCACATGTAGCTTTTCACCACAGAGTCACAGAGCAGGCACAGAGAAAAATAAAAATGGCTTACAACTCAGCAGAAATCAGCAGTCAAAAATCAGCTGTGTGTCTCCGTGTCTCTGTAGTGAATTCAAGCTTCCCCTTTTAGTTGCTTCTCGCACCGGTTATCAGAACCTTTGCCGTCTGATTACAAAAATGAAACTGCGCTCACCGAAAGGCGAAGGCGTAGTTTTTGAAGATGAACTCAGAGAACATGCTGAAGGGTTGATATGCCTGACCGGCGGGGAGGATGGCCCTTTGGCATATGCACTCGCTATGGGAGGCATAGAGAACGCGCACAATCACGTTTCGCGCCTCTGCGATATTTTCGGACGCAAAAATGTTTACGTTGAACTGCAGCGTCATTTTCATCGCGAGCAGGAGGCGAGAAACCGCGCAGCAGTTGACATCGCCCGTTCGTTGCACCTGCCATTGCTTGCGACTAACGGCGTCTGCTATGCCACAACCCGCGAGCGCGAAATTTGCGATGTCTTCACCGCTCTGCGCAATCATTGCGAACTCGCTACAGCAGGACGTCTTCTGGCTCAAAATTCAGAACGACATCTGAAATCGTCCGAGGAAATGCAGCGATTATTCGCCGATTTTCCTGAGGCGGTTGCCAATACCGTCGAGTTATCTTCCCGCCTGGAATTCACTTTAAAAGACCTCGGCTATCAATTTCCCAAGTATCCAGTGCCAACTGGCGAGAGCATGATGTCATTTCTGCGCCACAGAACCTGGGAAGGTTTTCAGAACCGCTATGGCCGCGCAGATGCCGGTCTCCAATCCCGCGCTCGCAGCCAGCTCGAACGTGAATTGAATTTAATCGAGCACCTGAAGCTGGAAGGATATTTCCTGATCGTCTGGGATCTGGTGCGCTTTTGCCGCGAGCAGAAAATTCTGGTGCAGGGACGCGGATCGGCCGCCAACAGCGCGGTGTGCTACTCGCTGGGCATTACTGCGGTTGATCCCATCAGCATGGAGCTTCTTTTTGAGCGTTTTCTTTCCGAAGAGCGCGGCGAGTGGCCTGATATCGATCTCGACCTACCCAGCGGAGATCAGCGCGAGCGTGTCATTCAGTATTTGTATAAGCGCTATGGCGAATGCGGCGCAGCGATGACTGCCAACGTCATCACCTATCGCAGCCGCATGGCCGGTCGCGAGATGGGCAAGGCGCTGGGCTTCGATCCCGAGACGCTCGATAAAGTTTCGGCTGCGGTTTCCACCTGGGAATATCGCGACGAAAACGACACCTTCGATCATCGTTTTCGCGATGCCGGGCTCGATCTGAATCATCCGCGGCTGCGGAAATATTTCGAACTCTGCATTGCTGTGCAGGACCTGCCGCGTCATCTCGGGCAACACTCCGGCGGAATGGTGATCTGCCAGGGAGAACTTGATTCCATCGTTCCGCTGGAGCCCGCGTCCATGCCCGGCCGCGTCGTGGTGCAATGGGACAAGGAAGATTGCAACGATCTCGGCATCATCAAAGTTGATCTGCTCGGGCTGGGCATGATGGCGGTGCTCGAAGATTCGTTGCAGCTGATCCGCAATCATTACCGCGCAGAAGTTGATCTTGCACATTTGCCAGCCGACGATCCAGAAGTCTATTCCACGCTGCAGAAGGCCGACACCATCGGTATGTTCCAGATCGAAAGCCGCGCGCAAATGTCATGCCTTCCTCGTCTTCAGCCCAAACATTTTTATGACATTGTGGTGCAGGTCGCCATTATTCGTCCGGGGCCGATTGTCGGGCAGATGGTCAATCCTTATTTGCAGCGGCGGCAAGGACGGGAAGAGGTCGTTTATCCTCATCCTTCGCTTGAGCCGGTTCTGAAGCGCACTTTGGGCGTGCCGCTCTTTCAGGAGCAGTTGCTCAAAATCGCCATGGTGGCCGCCAATTTCAGTGGCGGCGAAGCGGAAGAGCTGCGCCGCGCCATGGGATTTAAACGCTCGCGCTCGCGCATGAAAGAAATTGAAGCGCGGCTGCGCGTCGGTATGGAGCAGAACGGAATTTCACATGAAGCGCAGGAGCAGATTATCCTCTCCATCACCTCATTCGCACTCTATGGATTCCCCGAATCTCACGCCGCCAGTTTTGCACTTATTGCCTATGCCAGCGCTTATTTGAAATGCCATTACCTCGCCGCCTTCACCGCAGCTCTGCTCAACAATCAGCCGATGGGATTCTATCGTCCTGCAACAATCGTGAAAGACGCGCAACGGCATGGGCTGAGAATTTTGCCGATTGATGTGACAAAGTCAGACTGGAACTGCACCTTGGAAAATGTCGTTAGTCGTTCGTCGTTAGTCGCTTGCCAAACGACAAATGCGCTTCGCCTTGGCCTTCGCTATGCGCGCGGCCTGCGGGAAGGGGCAGCACAGGCATTGGTTCGCGAGCGCACCCACGCCGCTTTTGCGTCTATAACCGATCTCACTCATCGAGTTCCCGAATTGCGCAAAGACGAACTGAACACTTTGGCCGCAATTGGCGCGCTGAACTTCATCGGTTCAACAAAACATTATTGTCATCCTGAGCGTAGCGAAGGACCTATGCATTCTTCCGGCAGTGAAATACATAGATCCTTCGGGGCCGAAGCCCCTCAGGATGACAATCAAGAACCGTCTGCAATTCATCTTCATCGGCGCGATGCGCTTTGGCATGTGGAACGTGCGGTGCGTCATCCTGGGCCATTGCTTGATTCCCTGCCCGAAGGTAATAACAAATCTCCTCTTCGCCCCATGAATCACGAAGAACGTCTGGTTGCCGATTTTCACGGCACCGGCATGACTGTCGGTCCGCATCCCATGGCTTATCACCGCGCACGCATGAACTCACTTGGAGTCCGGAAAGCTACAGAACTCAACCGTCTGCCTAACGGCCAATATCTGCGCATAGCCGGCGGAGTCATTGCACGCCAGCGCCCGGGAACAGCCAAAGGCTTTGTGTTTCTTAGTCTCGAGGATGAAACCGGGGTGGCGAATGCAATCATTCATCCCGATCTGTTTCAGAAGCATCGTCTGCTCCTGAGCTCCGCTCAATTCATCATGGTTGAAGGCATTCTGCAAAATCAGGACAACGTGATCTCAGTCAAAGCTCAATACGTGAGCGAGCTCTCCATTACCCACGCGCCGACGACATCGCACGACTTCCACTGAACTCGATCAAAACCGTTTCGGCGGCTACAATCCCCTTCATGCGTGCCGTCGTTCAACGGGTGAGCCGCGCTCAGGTTTCCGTGCAGGGGAAAGTTATCGCACAGATCACTGGGGGACTTTTGGTTTTTCTCGGAGTAACCCATGCCGACGCCGTCACTGATGTCAACTATCTGGCTGATAAAATCATCGGCCTTCGCATCTTCGAAGATGCCGAGGGCAAAATGAACAAGGATATTCTTTCTATGGGCGGCGCAGTTCTGGTCATCTCACAATTCACTCTCTATGGAGACGTGCGCAGGGGCAAGCGGCCTTCGTTCGATGACGCTGCTCCGCCTGCGCATGCTCGCCAACTCTACGACGCTTTTGTCGATGTGATTCGGAAAACCGGAGTTCCCTGCCAGACTGGGCAATTTCAGGAACGCATGGAAGTGGAGTTAATAAACGATGGCCCAGTCACTATTCTGCTCGATTCAAGCAAACAGTTTTAGCGTCGAGCGACGCACTAAACCCTTGAGAGCTCGCGCAGACTGCTTACAACCTCGATTACTTTCCCAGCCGCATAGTCTATTTCCGCTTCGGTGTTGAAGCGCCCCACTCCGAAGCGAATCGTGCTGTGCGCCAGGTCATCACTCACTCCCAGCGATCTCAGCACATGAGATGCCTGTAGTGAAGCAGTACGGCATGCAGAGCTGCTCGAAACCGCAATGTCGCTCAAACCCAGCATCAGTGACTCGCCATCAACATTTTCGAAGCTGATGTTGAGATTGCCCGCCAGGCGGTGTTCGAGTGATCCGTTGATGTGAACTTCATCCACTCCTTGCAGAATGCGATCGCGCAAACGGTCCCGTAAAGCAGAAATGCGCTTAGGTTCGGCGGTCATCTCTTCCTGAGCGATCTCGCAGGCTTTGCCCAGTCCCACAATGCCGGGGACATTCAGCGTTCCTGAGCGCATGCCGTGCTCGTGTCCCCCACCATCAATGTTCGGCTCAACCCGAATACCATCCCGCACATATAAGGCGCCGATACCCTTTGGCCCGTACATTTTGTGCCCGGAAATCGACACCAGGTCAACGTCATCCTTGACCACATCAAGAGGAACCTTTCCGGTGGCCTGAGCCGCATCGGTATGGAAAATCACTCCCGATTTATGACATAACTTGCCGATCTCACCCCATGGATGCAATACACCAATTTCGTTGTTTGCGGCCATGATCGTCACTAGTACGGTCTTGTCGTTAATTGCGCGCCTCAGATCTTCCAGGTCCACCAATCCATCTTTGCGAACCGGCAAGTACGTAACGCGAAAACCTTCCTGCTCCAGCCTCTTGCAGCTGTCGAGTACAGCCCTGTGCTCAGTGACGGCCGTGATGATGTGATCGCCTTTGTCGTTACGGGCATGGGCAACCCCTTTAATCGCAAGGTTGTCGCTCTCGGTCGCGCCCGAGGTAAAGACGACCTCTTTGACATTTGCTCCGATCAGTTTTGCGACTTGCTCGCGCGCCTTCTCGACCGCTTTGCCAGCGTTCCATCCAAACGAATGATTGCGGCTTGCCGGGTTTCCGAATTTTTCGCGGAAATATGGGAGCATCTCTTCCAGCACGCGTGGATCGACGGGCGTTGTAGCATGGTTGTCGAGGTAAATCGGTGTGTGCACCGAATTAGGTGACTTGCCGTCCTCAGCTTGTATTTTCACCTTTCCCCTCCGGCGTCCAGACTCCAGTTCATCTTCAACTTTAGGCACACTGCCAGCCAAGTTGCAAACGCAAGCCATTCCAGAAAGTCCCGGCGGATACTGTCTCAAATTGCAAAACAGGTTTTACAACGTTGCACTTGACAATCGCTTCGGCCAAGCTAAAATACCGGCAATTCCCAGCAAAACAGCTCGGGTATCCAGCAGATCGTATCGTATGGCTCCGACCAAACCGTCCCAAGCCCAAGTGAAAAAAGAGCCCTGCAAACACCCCAGGGTCCAAATCGTCTCCCGGGAGGAAGACGCCGAGTTCGTCGAGTGCCTTGAATGCGGCGAAATCTTTGAGTCCAGTGAATTCAAAGACATGGCGATAGAAGAGACCAGGCTGCGCAACGAATCCTGACTCGTGAATCGCCGTCGGTCATTTCTCCTATAACCAAGGTAACCTCTCGCGCTCGCTTTGGGCTTGTTCGCAAAGTTACACAATTGTTAATTTTGAACGGGAGGTTTCCGCAACAACGCGGAGCCCTGATCGCCCTATGCTCGCCTTAGTGGTGGATGATTCAATGCTGATACGGCACACCGTTTGCCGCTTCCTTGAGGAGCGCGGCTTCACCGTGGAGTCAGCTACCAATGGGTGGGAGGCTCTCGAGGCGCTCAAGCGCTGCAAGCCCGACTTCATCATCACGGACATGCAGATGCCCAAAATGAGCGGCAGCGAGCTGATCACCGCGCTCAAAGCGCAGCCAACCACTTTGAGCATTCCCATCATTATTCTCGCTGGAAAACAAAGCGGATTTGACAAGACGGAGACTCGTGCCAACTTTGCCATCTATAAGGACATCGATATTGAAGATCAGCTGGCGAAGGCGCTCGAGGCCGTTTTGGGACGCAGGCTGCAGGCGCAGAGCGCAGCGGCAAAGTAGTTCGATTTACCTCAAGGCCAGGCTGGCTTCCGCTGAAAAATCCATCGGCGCAAATTGCCCCATCAGAAACTTCGAATAAGCAGCCGCCGCAATCATAGCGGCATTATCGGTCGATAGCGGACGCGAGGGGAAGAACACGGGTACTCCCTGTTGCGCGGCGTCCTCTTCAAATCTTTCCCGCAGGGCATTGTTTGCGGCGACGCCGCCGGTAACAAAGAGGGTAGCGACATCGTAAGCCGCCCCAGCCGCCAGCGTTTTGCTCACCAGGTCTTCCACCATGGCGCTCTGGAATGATGCGATCAGGTTCAACGTCATCTTGTCGCAATTGGCAAGAAAGTCTTCTGCCTTCGGCTTTGGGAGAGCGGAAATGGCTCTCCGCCGCGCTTCGATTCCCGGCTCCATATCGTGTGTCTCCACATAACGTAAGACTGACGTCTTGATTCCGCTGTAAGAGAAATCGAAGCGCTCTCCTGCGCTTTCAGTTGCTAAGGTCTTTCCACGATCGGCCGTACTCCTGATCCTCCGATCAGGGTGCTTGATCTGCGATCCGGGCAATTTCACCGCACACGGGTCGCCGTGCGGCGCAAGCCGATCAATAATCGGCCCTCCCGGATATCCCAGCCCCAACAGCTTGGCAACTTTATCGAAAGCTTCTCCGGCAGCATCATCTCGCGTGCGCCCGACGTTCTGATATGTCCAGCTTTCGTCGCGCTGCCCGGCCAGATAAAGATGCGTATGCCCGCCGGAGACCACCAGCGCCAGTACAGGAAAGTTGAGCTCGCGATTGCCCTTCTGACGTTCCTCGAGCAGCACCGCGTGGATATGACCTTCGAGATGATTCACCGCAATCAGCGGCTTATTCAGAGCAAATGCCAGTGCCTTGGCGTAGCTGATGCCAACCAGCAGGGCTCCCGCCAGGCCGGGACCCTGTGTTACGGCAAGTGCGTCCACTGACTGATATGTCTGCCCAGCATCGGCCAGCGCCTTGCGAGTGACAGGAACGATGGCCCGCAGATGTTCCCTCGATGCGAGCTCCGGCACTACCCCGCCATATGGGCCATGTGTGGCGATCTGCGAGAAGACTACATTTGAGCAAACATGCTCGCCCGACCGCACCACCGCCGCGGCGGTTTCGTCGCATGAGCTCTCAATCCCTAAAATGTTGGCTTCCCGCATAAGAACTATATTATTCGCTAGGACTATGAGCGGCACGAGCAAGGATTTTGCGATCTCGATTATCCGCACCCTCCGGGAGGAGGGCCATGACGCTTACCTTGTCGGCGGATGCGTCCGCGATCTCCTGCTCGGTCGAGCGCCCGCCGACTACGACGTTGCGACCGCAGCCACGCCGCAACAGGTTCTGACTATTTTCCCCGAGGCCTACGGCGTCGGCACGCAGTTCGGTGTGGTGCTGGTTCCGGAACCGGAACATGCTTCCACTACAGCAGCCTCCTCGCCTTGTCATTCCGAGCGGAGCGGAGAATCTGCATTTGGGGACCAGCCGCAAAGTCATCATCACGGCAGCATCGAGGTTGCTACTTTCCGTTCCGATCTCGGTTACTCCGATGGCCGCCATCCTGACGAAGTCCGCTTCACTCGTGACTCGCGTCAGGACGTCCAGCGCCGCGATTTCACCATTAACGGCATGATGCTCGATCCCGAGACTGATGAAGTTCTGGATTTCGTCGGCGGACGTGATGATCTCAAGGCAGAAATCATCCGGGCCATCGGCAGTCCAGAGATTCGCTTCGCTGAAGACAAGCTCCGCATGTTGCGCGCCGTGCGTTTCGCCTCGCGCTTCGGATACGCGATCGATCCGGCAACCCTCGCTGCGATTCACAGGTTTGCGCCCCAAATTCATCAGGTCTCTCGTGAGCGCGTCCGCGACGAACTGACTCGCATGCTGACCGAGGGCCACGCGCGTGAAGCTTTCCTGTTACTCGACGAAACCAGATTGCTCCACGAAGTGCTTCCCGAGATCGCGAAGATGAAAGGCGTGAAACAGCCGCCGGAGTTCCATCCCGAGGGCGATGTCTTCGTCCACACACTGCTCCTGCTGCAAAGGTTGCCCCATCCCTGTCCGCCTACGTTGGCCTGGGGTGCACTTTTGCACGATGTGGGCAAACCGCCGACTTTTCGCGTTGCCGAACGCATTCGCTTCGACAATCACGTGGACGTCGGAGTGGCCATGGCTCGGGAGATTTGCAAGCGGCTGCGCCTTGCCAACAGCGAAACTGAGCAGATTCTCGCCTTGGTCGATAACCACATGCGCTTCGCTCACGCCATGCAAATGAATAAATCGACCTTCAAGAAGTTTGTGCGCATGCCGCACTTCGATCAGCACCTGGATCTCCATCGACTCGATTGCGCTGCCAGCCACGGAGATCTGACCACATACAATTTCATTCGGGAAACAATTGCCTCTACTCCTCCGGAAGAGGTGCGGCCGGAACCGCTTGTCACCGGGGACGATCTGATCGCCGCCGGTTATAACCCGGGCCCGGAGTTCAAGAAGATTCTGGGGGCAGTCGAAGACGCCCAACTCGAAGGACGACTGCATAACCCGGAGCAGGCGATGGAATTCGTCACCCGGGAGTTCCCTCGGAGCACATGATTGTGCAGGAGTAGAGTCTGTCTTTAGCGAAGCCGAGGTCTTACCTGCCCGCCCCCGGCCTCGCCCGGCTGCAGCAACGCTGTCAAGAGGCTTTCTACAAGCAAACCTTCTCAACCGCTTGCCAATAAACGAGAAATAAACTTCCGCACCCTGTCTCAATTTCCCTGCCAAAATTGCTATTCTGAAGTTAGAGAGAAAAAATCCTCTGTGCTCCCAGTGCTTTCTGTGGTGAGTCTTTAAACTCACCGCAATTTATACTGCTCGCAATGAAAGTCACGGAAAAAGACGTCGCCCAGGTAGCGACCCTGGCGAGCCTCGACTTGACGGCTCCCGAACGCGAAGGCATGGTACGCGACCTGAATTCAATTCTTGAGTACATCGACCGGTTGAATGAATTGGACACTGCGGGCGTGGCCCCGATGGTACAGGTGTCGCCGGGTGCATCGGCTGAAATAGATCATATGCGCGATGACATTCTTGAGGGGCTACGCAAAAGCTTGCCTCACGATGAGGCGCTGGCGAATGCGCCGGAAACTGACGGCACGTTTTTCAGGGTACCGAAAGTGATCGAGAGATAATGTGTTCGCCTGCAGCAACTTTCTGAGCTCAATTTGCCGGACAAAGTTCCACGTACGATTGACGATATCCGCTCCGCGGTTGGAGAGCGCGCCAGCACAGCCTTCTCGCTGGTTGAGTCCTATTACAAAAGCATCAACGATCACGATCGGCACATCGGCGCGTATTTGACTCTTTGCAAAGACCGCGCATTGGCGAAGGCGGCAGAAATCGACGCGGTTGCGGAGAACGGCCATCCATTGCCTCCGCTGGCGGGGGTGCCAGTCGCAATCAAAGATGTCCTGATCACGCGCGGCGTGCGCACCACGGCGGGATCGAAGATTCTGGGCAACTACGTTCCGCCGTATGACTGCACCGCCGTCGCCAGACTCGAAGCGGCAGGTGCGGTGATTCTCGGGAAAACGAACTGCGACGAGTTTGCCATGGGATCCTCAAACGAGAATTCTGCTTGGAAGCCCGTGCACAATCCACGCGATCTGGGCCGGGTACCCGGCGGTTCTTCGGGAGGGTCAGCGGCTGCAGTCGCGGCGAATATGGCCGTCGCCGCGCTCGGTTCTGACACTGGTGGCTCGATCCGGCAGCCGGCGGCATTTTGTGGGGTGGTCGGGCTGAAGCCGACCTATGGGCGTGTGTCACGTTATGGCCTGATTGCGTTTGCTTCTTCACTCGACCACGTTGGTCCGTTCGCCCGGACTGTGAAAGACGCCGCGCTGATGCTGCAGGTCATTGCCGGGCGAGATCCCATGGATTCGACTTCATCCGATCTGCCCGTGCCCGATTACGTTGCCGAGTTACAGAGGCCGGTACGCGGATTGAAGCTGGGCGTCCCCACGGAATATTTTGGCGAGGGGTTGGACAGCGAGATCAAAATTGCCGTCGAAGCCGCCATTCAGAAGCTGGCATCGCTTGGCTGCGAAGTTGTGCCTATCTCGCTGCCGCATACGAAATGCGCGATACCGGCGTATTACATCGTTGCTACTGCGGAAGCATCATCGAACCTGGCCCGCTACGATGGCGTGCGTTATGGATTTCGTGCAAGCGCCGCAAAGACACTTTCTGACATGTACAGGCGCACTCGCGATGAAGGCTTTGGCCCCGAGGTCAAGCGACGCATCATGCTGGGAACATACGCGCTGAGCGCCGGCTACTACGACGCTTATTACCTGAAAGCGCAAAAAGTTCGCACGCTGCTGGCGCGTGACTTCGAGGAAGCGTTCAAAAAAGTTGACGTGATTGTTACGCCGACCACGCCGACGGCAGCCTTCAAGCTGGGCGAAAAAGTCGACGATCCGCTGGCGATGTATCTCGCCGATATTTACACGGTGACGGCGAATTTGGCAGGAATTCCGGGGATCTCGATTCCCTGCGGCGAAACCAAAGACAAGCTGCCGGTTGGCTTGCAAATTCTGGGCAAGCACTTCGACGAAGCGACCATTCTGCGGGTAGCACATACGTACGAATCAGCAACGACTACCTAGGAACGGGCACCTAGCCTTATCACCTTGTCATCCTGAGCGGAGGGATACTTCGCAAAGTGAAGAATCCCGCAGTCGAAGGACCTTGGGCTTTAACCGTGTGGCCCAAGAGATACCCAACGTAGTCCGTTTATCGAGCAGCTATCTTTCCAGGCCCAAAGCGACTAGCGTTCCCACCAGCCGCCGATAAGCCTCGACTTAGGAGTCATCAAAGGAGGCGCTCAGGCACAAGAGATTCTATATTGGTTCGTAATAGCTCTCGCCTGCGCATCCGTGGCATAGCACCTTGCCATCCTGCACTATCTCGCGGCGGAAGTTGATGCCTTCGCCACAGATTGAGCACACAATCCGATCGCCTTTATAGCCGGGGAATTCTTCGGGCGGAAGTTCGACTTTCACCCATTGCGTAGTGAACAAGTCGTTATCTGAAATCTCGCGGTAAGCCAGCATCTGCTGCTGGTTCTTGTCCTGCAACTCGGGATGCATTTGACGCGCGAGGGCCTTCGATGACTCTTTAGCTGCAATGCGCACCGCTTTGCCGGTGCTGACGTCAACGAACGTTGCGGCAACTTTGCCCCAGTCGCGGAATTTCAGCGCGCGCTTGCCCAGACGGCAGCCGGTGACAACGGCGACGGCGTCAGTCGCGCAACGGTCGATTTCAACAAATGTGATGAGCCGCTTGCGGTCTTTGCCGTGGGGATCCTCGATGCCCAGCATGACGAGGCCGAGCATAGCCATGCGCACGCCGAGCACCTGACCGGCGCAAAGGTGCCCGTGAGCTACTTCAGCATCGCGAAGATATTCGTCAAGCGATTTCATTTCGGATCACTGCAGGGCTCCGGCCTGCTTTTTGTTACTACCGGAAATTTCACAACTGCCTAAAGGAGTAATTCACGTGAATCTCAGTTCCAAGTTCAAGTTCGTCCTGTCGCTGCTTCTATCCTTCGTCCTCCTCGCCACCGGCTGTACCGCGCAATGGATCAGCGTAGCGCTTTCCGATCTGCCGGTGCTTACTCAGATGGCATTGAACATCGCCACGATTGTAACCAGCCTTCAGGCCGGCAAGCAGCTCAGCGCGTCTGATGCGGCGGCCATCCAGAACATTTCGACCGAGGCCAGCAATGACCTGAACCTGCTGCAATCGTTATATAACGAATACAAAGCCAGCCCGAGCCAGGGCACGATTCAGCAGATTCAGAATGTGATTTCCGATATCAACCAGAACCTTCCGGCTCTGTTGCAGGCCTCGCACGTCAGTGATGCGACCCTGTCGGCACGCATTACCGCGGCAGTGAATCTGATTCTGACGACCGTGGATACATTTTCTTCGCTGATTCCGCAAACCTCGAGTCCGGCCAATGCGATGGCTGTGGTTCAGAAGCGATCAGTAAAAGTCAGCGTTCCGTCGGCGAAAGACCTGAAGAAACAGTGGAACGAGCAGGTGTGTGCTCCAACTGGCAAACCTGCATTCGACGCGGCCTTCGCGTTCTGCACTTTAACTTAGTTCTTTGTTCTTTCGCCACAGAGGGTACAGAGAAACACAGAGGTCGGGTGGCCCACCCTTGTCGCGTCTTGTGCGACAGGGTGGGGATTTATTTCGACTATTTTCTTCTCCACCTCACGCCGTCTTTTGTGTTCTCGACCAGAATTCCTGCGTTGACCAGTTCGGCGCGGAGCGCGTCTGAAGTCTTGAAGTCGCGTGCTTTTCGGGCAGCTTCCATTCTTGCGAGCGTGTCGTTAATATCCGCGTCGCTCAACTGCCCCGTGTTTACCAACGCCAGCAACTCAGGGCTGATCTCGCGTGCTTCCTCTTTTGCCCACCCGACGATTTTCTGCATCTTGGCGGCATCGTCGTCTTCGAGGACGGCAAACAGTTGATCGAACTGGGTGAGCGCTTCCAGCAGCGGGGGAACGTCCTCCTGAGTCACCTCACCGGCATCGAGCGCAGTGTTGGCTTTGCGAACCATATCGAAGACTGCGGCCTGCGCCTGCGCCGTGTTCAAGTCATCTTCCATAGCGGTGCGCATGCGCAACTTGGTTTCATCAGCCAGATCACGCATGCCGCGAGAGCCACCCGTGGGAAACTTTCCCTCGATCAATCGCTGGCGAAAATTGCGCAGCCGCTCGACCGAGACCGCTGCCTGCTTCAATCCGTCAAAGGTAAAATTCAGCTGATTGCGATACGGCACGGAGGCCAGCAGAAATCGAATTGTCGAAGGTTTATGGCCTTTCAGCACGAGGTCGCGCAGGGTATAGAAATTGCCCAGGCTCTTGGACATCTTCTCGCCTTCGACAAGCAGAAAGCGTGCGTGAAACCAGAAACGTGCGAACTGCTTGCCGGTGAGCGCTTCAGATTGCGCAATCTCGTTCTCATGATGAGGAAATATCAGGTCCTCACCGCCAGCATGCAGATCGAAGCTCTGGCCCAGCTCTTCAATTGACATCACCGAACACTCGATGTGCCAGCCCGGACGTCCCGGCCCAATCTCGGTCTCCCAAAACGCCTCGCCCGGCTTCGGCGCCTTCCAGAGCGCAAAGTCGCGTGCGCTGTCCTTTTCATACTCGTCTACATCCACACGGGCGCCATCTTCCATGCCGGCGAAATCTTTTTTTGACAGCTTGCCGTACCCGGTGAATTTCGCAATGCGGAAGTAATACGAGCCGTCTTCGGTGCGATAGGCAAAGCCCTTTTGCTCAAGTTCGCGAACAAACTCGGCCATCTCATCAATGTGATCGGTGGCGCGTACCAGGATCGGCTGCTCGATGTTCAGCGCCGCCGCATCTTCCAGGAATGCCTCTTCATATTTCGCAGTGTATTGCTTGACGCTGACGCCCTCGCGCGCTGAGTTGCGGATAATCTTGTCATCCACGTCGGTGATGTTCATGACGTGGCGCAGGCCGAATCCGCTCTGGCGAAGAAAACGATGCAGAATGTCGACCGCGACGAACGTCCGAAAATTGCCGATGTGGCCGTAGTCGTAGACCGTTGGTCCGCACGCGTACATGCGGACTTCGTTGTCCCGCATGGGGCGAAATTCTTCGATTTTGCCCGAAAGCGTGTTATAGAGCCGCAACGCCATAGGAGAAAAATTGCGACAAAAGAACATTCATTCTAGAGGCTGGAAACAAAGGGGGCAAATGGAGGGGGGCAGCTCCGGTCTAAGCGCCGCGCGCACCGTGCCAGCTCTCGGAGTGCTTCAGATATTTAAGATGATAGCGGCCCAGCTTTGCTGAGACTTTGCGGACAGTTCGGCTGTTGAAAGAGGAAGAGCAGATACACAGCCGCTGTCATCCCGAGCGGACGCCCGCTCACACTGTGAGCGAGCGCCGCAGTCGAGGGGACCCTGTGCCTCTTACCAATCAGCGGGTAAGCGTGCGGCACACAAGAGAGTTGGATAGATGAACACAGGTATCCGGAGTGCTGGACCAAGTGTCGTTTCCCCTTGACCTCTCGTCTATACTTATCCCGCTTTCCAAAAGCTATGAGGAGACGATATGCATAAAACTGCGTTGGGTTTGTGCTGTGCATTTTTGCTGATTACGGTGGCTTGCTCGAACACTAAAAATGAAGTCACCGCGCCGGCTGCGCCACCGGACACGAGGGCGGCGGATGTGCAGGCGGTAAAGGACGTGGAAGCGTCATGGGTGAAAGACACGGCCTCAAAAGATCCCGACAAATGGGCGAGCTATTTCGCGGACGATGGCAGCGGGCTTTATCCCGGCGCGGCTACGCTTCACGGCAAGGCTGCGATCAAAGCTGCAATGGCGCCGTACATGTCCGATCCGAATTTTGCGCTGACCTTCGCGTCCGACAAAGCCGTGGCTTCAAAGGGCGGAGACATGGTTTATTCGGAGGGAACCTACACCATGACCATGACTAATCCGAAAACCAAAAAACCGATGACCGACAAAGGGAAATACTTGACCGTCTATATGAAGCAGGCGGACGGAAGCTGGAAGGCAGTCGCAGATACCTTTAATTCGGATTCGCCGATGATGTAGGTGTTACCGGGTTCCGCAAAAATAACGGGACCCGGGCTACTCCTAGGTTGCTTGTGCTGCAGCTGGCGGTGCGGGATTGCGCAGGGAGACTCCGCAATACGGGCAGTAAAGATCGGTGGCGGCGACGGTGCGCTGGCATTGCGGGCAATTTGGGTTCAGCTTGTAACTGCAGCGAGGGCAAAAGCTGAATCCCGGCTGCACGGGTGCACCGCATTGCGGGCAGCAACTCTGCAGCGGCTGCCGGAGAATGAAGTAGAGGATAATCCCCAGAGCATTGGGAATAATAATCGCGACGATCGTCCATAATGCAGGGCTCATACCGCGGCGCTTGGAGTCGCGGTTGATGTAACCAACGATCAACAGGAAGCAGCCTCCGGCAATTCCGCCTGCAAGCCCGAGCAATAATCTCGCCCAAGCCGGCGGCGCACCCGTGTGATGCGCCAGGTGGACGTTGAAGAAAATCTGGGCGGCGACAAAGACGATTCCCGCCAGAATCCATGCCCATGTGGGGACGATCTGAAGTTCTCTTGTCAAAGTGCTCTGATTTTCGTTTTTTACCTGCATAAGCTTTGTCCGATTACTTCCAGTTTCTTGTTTGGTCGGAGAGGTGCGCGCCCCGTGCGATCAGAAGCAGACTAACGACCAGCGCCGGGGCGATGAAGAAGACTGCAAAGCCCGTCTGCCAGACCAGTGCTGAAAGTCCCATTGACTCGCCAATCCATGCGAACAGCCTCCATAGCAATGGCGCGGTCAAGGTCGCTGATAGGCCGACTGCTAAACAAGCCAGACCGACCAGCCACATGCGCTCGCGAGCCTCGCGCAAACGGGCAGCGTGGAAGCGGACACGCGTCTGCGTAGCGTGTACCAGGCGAGTGCCGGCAGCGATATTTACGGATCGCAAGGCCTGTAGCGCCTTGACTGCGGTCTCAGCGTAACTGCGACAATCTGCGCAATCCTGAAGATGCGCCCGCAGCTGCTCCTGCTGTGCACCCGAGAGGGAGTCGCCCAGCGCAATCAGCTCGCGCATTTCGTCGTGAATGTCGCGCATCATGCCTGTGCTCCCTTCAATCGCGACATCAGCATGTTCAATCCTCGATATAGGCGCGACTTCACAGTTCCGAGCCGCGCTCCGGTGACCGATGCAATTTCCTCCAAAGCCATTCCCTCCTGGAAGCGGAGCACCACGGTCTCGCGATACTCAGCGGGAATGGTGATCAGCGCCGCGCTGATACGTTCGGCTTGCTCGTGTTGCGCGACAACTTCCCACGCTGCGGGAGCCTTGTCAGCCGGTTCGAGGGGCGCGTGTTCATCGTCGTCCATAGGTCCGTCAAGGCTCACCGTGCCCTTCTTTCTCAGGTAATCGATCGTCAGATTGCGGGCGATGGCATAGAGCCAGGTGCTGAACTCATGCTTGCCATCGTACTGGTGGCCGCGCTCGAGCACGCGAATCCAGGTCTCTTGAAAAAGATCCTCGGCCAGCTCGCGGCTGCCCGCCAGATGAATCAGATAACGCAGCAAACGGTGCTGATACTGCTCAATGAGACGGTCGAGCAGGTCCGGATCGCGCCGGCGAAGACCGCGAGCAATGACGCTGGCCTCTGACTCCATCCCCATCGTGAAGAAGTGTGCTGCGGCGTTCATGCTACCGGATATACGGTCGAGGGCGGAAAAAAGATGCAGGGCGGGAGCAACCGTCGTGAACTCAGAAGCTTAGATCAGTGCGCTGACATCCGACGAAACCGGCCAATGCCATCCTGGTTGATTATCGTTACAATTGA